>ENA-OQCO01000122-OQCO01000122.1-human-gut-metagenome-genome-assembly--contig:-NODE-122-length-43558-cov-1.548571_pt1 | contig 43558 bp, 53 predicted proteins | sample MGYA00242500_ERZ504582 | MGnify/ENA primary metagenome ERZ504582 (study PRJEB26092, sample SAMD00036346) | human gut metagenome | host: Homo sapiens | study: EMG produced TPA metagenomics assembly of... | reverse complement strand
TATTGAAATAAATAAAATATAAGGAATTCAGTAAGGTTAATATATATGCCGATATAAACGGAGATATCGGAGTCTAAATGTATGGAGGAAATTATGGCGCTAAGAAAGATAGTAACAAAGGAAGATCCTATACTCAGAAAGGCTTGCAAGCCTGTTGAAAATTCGACGAAAAGCTTTCAGATCTTATAGACGATATGATTCAGACGCTTGCAAAGGCGCAGGGAGTCGGACTTGCCGCGCCTCAGGTGGGATTTTTGAAGAGAATTTTTATTATGGATATAGGAGAGGGACCGATAGAATGCGTTAATCCGGTTATCCTAAAGGAAAACGGTAAGCAGAGAGTTGTTGAGGGATGTTTGTCTTGTCCTGATGAATGGGGTTATGTAACCAGACCCAATAAGGTTAAGCTTAGAGCACAAAACAGAAAAGGAGAATTTTTTGAAATAAGTCTTGTAGGACTGGGCGCTCAATGCGCCTCACATGAAAACGATCATCTGGACGGTCGTCTGTTTATAGATAAGGTTGAGGAATTTATAAATCCGGAGGAAGAATAGATGAAAATAGTTTTTATGGGAACTCCGGATTTTTCAGTGCCGTGCCTTAAGGCTTTATGCAAAAGCGGTCATAATGTAGCCGCTGTTTATACTCAGCCGGATAAGCCTAAAGGCAGAGGCTATAAAATGATACCTACGCCCGTTAAGAAATGTGCGGAGGAGTTTAATATTCCGGTTTATCAGCCTAAGTCGCTGCGAAAGGGAGAGGATGCGGAGAAGGCAGTGGAAAACCTTGGGGAAATTGCTCCGGATCTAATAATAGTTGTAGCTTATGGGCAGATATTGCCGCAAAGCATACTTGATTTACCGAGGTATGGATGTATTAATATTCACGCTTCACTGCTTCCTGAATATAGGGGAGCCGCGCCTATTCAATGGTGTATACTTGACGGAAAAACCGAAACCGGTGTTACGTCAATGAAAATGGAGTCGGGACTTGATACGGGCGATATGCTTATAAAAAGAAGTATAAGCATAGGAGAGAACGAAACCTCCTCGGAGCTTCACGACAGATTATCAGAACTCGGAGCAGAGGTGCTTCTCGAAACAATTCAGGCTCTTGAAAGCGGTACGCTAAAGTCTGAAAAACAGGACGATGAAAGGTCAACCTATGCGAAAATGATAACTAAGGAAATGAGCCGCCTTGATTTTAATGAAAACGCTCAAACTGTGCATAATGTTATAAGGGGCGTTACCGGCTTTACAATGCTTGACGGTAAAAGACTCAAAATATACGGAAGCGTAATTGAAGGGGAAAGCACAGGAGAGCCGGGTTTCGTTAAGGATACGTCGAATTTTACAGTAGTTTGCGGCGACGGCAAATGCGTTAAGTTTACCGAGGTGCAGTACGAGGGTGGAAAACGTATGAAAACGGAGGATTTTCTCAGGGGAAGAAAACTTGCCGAAGGCATAACGCTGCCAAAGTAAAAGAAAGGATTTTGCCACTATGATGTTTTTTTATGATTATTATTGGCTTATTTTAATACCTGTTGTTGTAGCTATGATAGCTTCGGCTAACGTAAATTCAACCTATAGAAAATATCAGCAGGTTGCAAATTCAAGGGGACTGACCGGTGAAATGGCGGCAAGAAAAATTCTGGACGCTAACGGACTATTTAACGTCAGAATAGAGCATATAGCCGGAAAACTGTCTGATCACTTCGATCCCCGGGATAATGTAGTCAGACTTTCAGATTCTACCTTTGCAAGCTCTTCGGTTGCTGCCGTAGGAGTTGCAGCTCACGAGGTCGGTCATGCTATACAATATGCAAAGGGATATGCTCCTATGAGCTCCGCAGCGCAGTAATTCCTCTTACGAATATTGGTTCAACATTATCATATCCTCTTGTTATTCTGGGATTAATTTTTAATTCAGCGCTCGGAGATTTATTTATAAACTTAGGTATTGTATTATTTTTAACCGTAGTTGTTTTTCAGTTTGCCACTCTCTTCGTTGAATTCAACGCAAGTTCAAGAGCCATGAAAACTCTTGAAAGCGATAACATTCTTGAGGGCGATGAGCTTTCAATGTCTAGGAAGGTACTGACGGCGGCGGCGTTGACCTATGTAGCGGCGCTTTTTACAGCTATAATAAACCTTTTAAGGCTGCTTCTTATAGCAAACGGAAGAAACAGGCGGAATTAAATGACGGATGCCAGATATGAGGCTGTAAAGCTGTTGGGGAAAACGTTCGGCAGAGGGAGCTATTCAAATATATTGCTGGACGGAGCATTAGCGAAATCGGATATGGACGAAAGAGACAAGCGTCTTTGCTCCGCTATATATTACGGAACGCTTGAAAGAAAAATAACCTTGGATTTTATTATTTCTAAGTATTGTAGGCAGAAGATCACAAAGCTTCGTCCGGAAATCCTTAATATATTGCGTACCGGAATATATCAGCTTAAGTTTATGGATTCTATACCTGACAGCGCGGCGGTAAATGAGAGTGTTAATCTTACTAAAAAGCTGCGTCTTAACAGTCTATCGGGATTTGTAAACGGTGTGCTCAGAAGCTTTATCCGAGACGGAAAAAAGATAAAATATCCTGAAAACTATATTGAAAGACTTTCCGTTGAATACTCTGTTCCGCTGTATTTAGTGAAATTGTTGCTGGATAATTACGGGGAAGACGGGATATCTCTTATTGAAACCTCTTTAGGAAGTCCTCCGGTTACTATAAGGCTGAATACCTTGGTTTACAATCGGGATGAAATTCTGAAGGAAATTTCTGAATTGGAGCCAAAGAAAACCCTGATTGAAGACTGCTATGAGATTTTTTCTCTGGATATAACAAAAATAAGCGCTTATAAAAAAGGTATGTTTCATGTACAGGATATAGCGTCTCAGCTTTGCTGTATGGCGCTGTGTCCTGAAGCAGGAGATACAGTCCTTGATCTTTGCGCGGCTCCGGGAGGTAAGACGTTTACTATTGCGGAGCAGATGAGAGGAAAAGGAATAATTTATTCCTTCGATCTGCATGAAAGCAGAGTAAAACTAATCGCTTCCGGAGCCGAGCGTTTAAAGCTTGGAAATATTAGGGCGTTAACGGGAAATGCAGCGGAATTTAATCCTGATATTCCTAAGCTGACAAAATATTATGCGACGTTCCATGCTCCGGACTTGGGGTTATAAGGAGAAAACCTGAAATCAAATATAAATCCTTTGAGGAATTTGACAGACTGCCGGAAATACAGTACAATATATTAGAAAACGCGTCGCACTACCTTAAAACAGGCGGAGAACTTATCTATTCAACCTGTACGGTAAATCCCGCTGAAAACGAGGGAGTAGTCGACAGATTTCTGATTAATCATCCTGAGTTTGAAGGATCAGTTTTTTTAGAAAATCTTGGTTTTCCATTCGGTACATACAAAGCAACGCTTTTTCCGAAATACTTTGGAAGCGACGGCTTTTTTATTTCAAAGCTGAAAAAATGGAGTAGGAATTTGAATAAAATAGATATATTATCCCTGAGTCTTTCAGAGCTTGAAGAGGAAATTGTTAAAATTGGCGAGAAGAAATTCAGGGCGAAACAGATATTTGAGTGGCTTCATGTTAAAAAGGTCAGGTCCTTTGATCAAATGAGTAATCTATCTGTACAATTTCGAAAGCTGCTATCTAAGGAATTTTGTATAAATCAACTATTTATTGCCAGAAGACTTGAATCATACATAGATAAATACGGTAAAATATCTATATAGACTTTCAGACGGCTGTTATATTGAAACCGTGCTTATGGAATATAAGCACGGGACAAGCCTTTGCGTATCAACTCAAGTCGGATGTAAAATGGGCTGTAAGTTCTGCGCTTCGACAATAGCGGGATTTGAAAGAAATCTTCTGCCGTCTGAAATACTCGGTCAGGTTTATGAAACGGAAAGGGACAGCGGCAGGAAAATTTCCGGTATAGTATTAATGGGAATCGGAGAACCTCTTGATAATTATGATAATGTTTTGAAATTTCTTGAGCTTGTATCTGCTCGGGAGGGCAATAATCTCAGTCTGAGGCATGTAACGCTTTCTACCTGCGGAATTGTTCCCAGAATAAAGGAGCTGCTGAATTAAAGCTGGGGCTTACCTTGTCGGTATCGCTTCATTGCGCGGAGAATAAAGGCCGAAGCGAAATAATGCCGATAAATAATGCGTATAATATAGAAGAGCTAATGAGCGCTACCGGCGAATATGTAAAAAAAACCGGAAGGCGAATTACATATGAATACGCTGTAATTGACGGCGTTAATTCAGATAAAAAAAGCGCAGAAAAGCTACGGCGCTTTTGCGCGGAATAAATTGTCATGTTAATCTCATCCCTGTTAACGCGGTTAAAGAGAGAAATTATAAGTCAAGCCGCAAATCTGCCGTTAAATTTTCAGAATATTTAAGCGATATGGGGATTAATTCAACTGTTCGGAGGACTCTTGGCAGCGATATAAACGCTGCGTGCGGACAATTAAGGCGTGAAGCTGCGGAATAAAAGATGAGAGGTGAAGGATATGAAGTTTGTCAGTGCGACTGATATCGGTCTGATGAGAGAGGAAAATCAGGATATTGTTCGGGTGGAGGAATATTATGGGAATGTTTTAGCCGTCGTATGCGATGGTATGGGCGGTGAACGGTCCGGGCAGGACGCCAGCAGAATAGCGATAAACGAGGTGTTCAGCCGTTTCAGCTCCGGATTTTCTCCTGATCTTGATACAATTGCAGTCAGACAGCTTATGACGGCTTCAATATCTGCCGCCAATTCCATAGTGTATACAACGGCAAGAATAGATTATAAAAGCTTTGGCATGGGAACAACCTGTGTGGCGGTTATATAGACGATAAATACATTTATATAGCCAATGTAGGCGACAGCCGCGCGTATTATATGGACGACAAAGGCCTTCATCAGATAACGACTGATCATACCTTTGTAAATCTTCTTCTTATGCAGGGAAAAATTGAACCGGAAGAGGTTCATACTCATCCTAAGAGAAATATGCTGACCAAGGCGGTCGGTGTTGAAAGAGTCGTTGTTCCTGACTTTTTCAGAATGAAACGCGAGGATAAATTTACTGTTCTTTTATGTTCCGACGGTTTATCGGGATATTGCAGCGATAACGAAATTTATGATATAATGAGCAAAACACCTTTTGAAGAGCTTCCAAAGGCTCTTATTGACCTTGCCCTGAGCAAGGGAGGTAGAGATAATATTACTCTTGCAGTAATATCAGACTGAATTATTTACAGGAGTGGAGAAATAGATGGATAAGAACATAGGAAAGAAGCTCGACGGCAGATATGAAATAACAGAGCTTATCGGCGAGGGCGGAATGGCCGACGTTTATAAGGCGGTTGACGTAGTTGATAATAAAACTGTTGCTGTCAAGATACTTAAAAAGGAATTTGCTGAAAGCGAAGAGTTTCTCAGAAGATTCAGAAACGAATCAAAGGCGATAGCCGTGTTGTCACATCCGAACATAGTTAAAATATATGATGTTGGATTTTCAGAAAAAATACAGTTTATCGTTATGGAATATATCGACGGTATAACGCTGAAGGAATATATGGAGAATGAAAAAATTCTGAGCTGGAAGGACGCTGTACATTTTGTTACACAGATTCTGAGGGCGCTTCAGCATGCTCATGAAAGAGGAATTGTCCATAGGGATATAAAGCCTCAAAATATAATGATGTTTACCGACGGTACAATCAAAGTCATGGATTTCGGTATTGCCAAATTTGCGCGTGAAGAAGGGAAAACCGCAACGGATCAGGCTATTGGAACGGTTCATTATATCAGTCCTGAACAGGCAAGAGGAGATATAACAGACGCCAAGAGCGATCTGTATTCGGTAGGGGTAATGCTTTATGAAATGCTGACCGGTCAGAAGCCCTTTGACACTGATAATCCTGTGTCAATTGCCGTGATGCATATGCATAATATTGCGGAGCTGCCGAGAAGAATCAATCCTAATATTCCGTCTCCGCTTGAAGAAATAATTGTACATGCAATGGAGAAAAATCCTGCCGATAGATATAAAACGGCTCTTGAAATGTTAAGGGATATTGATCGCTTCAAAGCGGATCCAGACGTTCATTTCGGTTATATTACAAATCCTCCTGAGCCTGATATGCCCACAAGATATTTTTCAGCAGTAAATAACGACTATTCTGAAAATCCATCAGACGAGGAATTTATAAACGGTAACGACGATATTTATAATTCAGATGATGTATTTGATGATACTTATGACGAGGACTACAGCGACTTTGAAGAGGCTGAGGAAAAGAAGGGCAAATCTCTTTTTGTTCCGGTGCTGTCAGCGGTAACGGTAGTTGTAATAATGGTTGCCGTATTTTTCATTGCGACTCTTGTTAAAAACATGTTTACCGATGATAAAACAGGCACGTCGGAATTTGCCATGCCTAATTTGGTAGGAATGGATTATAATCAGGCTGTGGAGGCCTATCCTAAGCTGGACATTCAGGTAGATTCAACAGAATGGTCTGAACTGGAAAAGGATAAGATATTTTATCAGAGCGTTCCAGAAGGCGATGGGGTTAAAAAAGGTGAAATAATTAAAGTTAAGGTTAGCTTAGGAGCAAAAACGATTAAAGTGCCGAATGTAATAAATTATCACTTCAAAACTGCCGAGGAAGCTTTGCGTGCAGAGGGACTTGAAGTTGAATTTAAATATCAGGAAAATAAAGACGTCGAAGAGGAAATTGTATTTGATACTGAGCCGGCCGCTCTTTCCGAGGTAGCTCCCGGAACGACAATTCTTGTTTATGTAAGCAAAGGCAAGGACGTTGAAGAAATCGAGATGGAAAACTTTATCGGGAAAAATATTGAGGACGCAAAGATTCAGTGCGGTATATGGGGACTAAGCGTTAAAACTGAAAAGAAAGATTCCAGTAAGGAGGAAGGAACTATACTGGAGCAGAGTATTGAAGAAGGCGAAAAGGTACCTGCTGATTCTACTATAACCTTTGTCGTAAGCACGGGAAAGGAGCCTGAGGGTACGGTAGATATGACTTTCTATTTCCCCGGGGACTCGACCGGAAGATTTACTATCAGCGCATACCAGAACAATGTAAAAATATTTGAAAGCTTTACGCTTTCCGCAGATTATACTAAGGAAAATCCTGTTTCGATTACCGGTAAGGGTACCGATGTTGATATTACTATGGTTCTGACAAATTTAAGTAATAATATGACTGCTGTTTTAGGAAAATATAATATGAATTTTGAAGAGGGTACATTTTCAACTATATCTGAAGATATAGACGGTGCGTTTGCAACTGTAGACGGACTCTATGTTCCTCCTACTGATCCGCCGTATGTTCCTCCTCAAGATTCACAGCCAGATCCGGCGCCGCAGACGGAAGCTCCGAAGCCGGAAGAAAGTAATTCTGATCAGGGCTTGGATAATGGTAATGAAGGATGAATGGAATTATAATAAAATCTATCGGAGGACTCTATTTTGCAGAGTCCTCCGACGGTGTATATGAATGCAGGGCCAGAGGAATATTTAGAAAACAGGGCGTTTCACCTGCTGTTGGAGACAATGTTGTTTTTGAAAATGGTGTTATAACCGAAATATCAGAAAGAAAAAACTGTCTGATAAGGCCTTTACTGGCAAATCTTGATTATCTTGTATTTGTGATTTCAGTTTCACAGCCCGCGCCAAACATGCTGCTTCTCGATAAATTTATAGCAGTTGCAGAATATCAGGGTATAGCGCCTATTATTGCCGTTACAAAAATTGACATCGAAAGCTGTGAAAAGATTGTTGAGATTTATAAATCAGCGGGTATAACCGTTTTTGCAATTGATTACAGCAGGAATGATCCGGCAAAGGAAATACGAACACTTCTTAAAAATAAAATCAGCGCCTTTACGGGTAACAGCGGTGCGGGAAAGTCAACCCTGCTTAACGCTATATGCAGTGACTTCAACATTCCTACAGGGGAGATAAGCCGAAAGCTTGGCAGAGGAAGACATACTACGCGCCACGCCGAGCTTTATAAGCTTCCTTGGGGAGGTTATATTGCCGATACTCCGGGCTTTTCAACATTTGAAACAGACAAATATAATATTATTAAAAAGAAGAATTAAGCGAATGCTTCAGAGAATTTAAGAGATTCAAAAATGAATGCAAATTTCGTGATTGTTCTCATACAAAAGAAAAAGGCTGTAGGATAATTCGCGCGGTGGAGGAAGGCATAATTTCCAAGTCAAGGCATGAAAGCTATTGTAAAATGTATAATGATGCAAAAAATATCAAGGATTGGGAGTTATAGGGATTGGGACATAATAAAAAATGCTATATATTTGCAGGTTCGCCTGAATCAAGCTGCTCAGGAGTTAAATTTGACGACGATAAATATACGATTTGTGCAGATGGGGGATACCTGCTTGCTAAAAGAATGAATGTTGTACCTGATGTAATAATAGGTGATTTTGATACCTTTAGCGAAGAGGAGCTTCCGGATAACTGCGAGATAATAAAGCACCCTGAGGATAAGGACGATACTGACACTATGCTCGCAGTAAAGCTTGCGCTTAACAGGGGATATAAGAATATTGTTATCTGCGGAGCAATTGGCGGACGTCTTGATCACACTTTTGCAAATATTCAGACCTTGAGGTTATATAATGAAGCACGGCGGATACGGCGAACTGGCTGGTGACGGAAGCTTTGCAATGATGCAGGGCCCGGGCGTTAAGGTTTATAACCGGATAAGCGATTATTACTGCTCGTTGTTTTCCTATTCGGAGGAATGCTCCGGAATAACGGCAACAGGCTTTAAGTTTCCTCTGAAAAACGCAGTTCTCAAAAACAGTTTTCCTTTAGGCATAAGTAACAAGGTAACAGGAAAATCCGGTATTATCTCACTTGAAAAAGGTGTTTTACTTGTTATTTTTTCAAAAGATATGAACCAAAAATGAAAATTAGAATATAATACAATATAAAAACTTTAGCGGAGGTTTGTGATATGAAAATTGTTGTTATAAAAAGTCCTAAGCTTTTGTCGGGTTTTCTGAGGCTTGTGTTTAAAATAAAAAAAGAAGAGAATGTGGAATAATATCAATTTGCACATATATTTTTATCCCCCTTTATCAAATAATTTTTATCTGGTAAAGGGGGATATTTTAGGGTTTAAGGTTTCTTTTTTAACTGAATGATGGAGGGGTTACATCGGTTTTAGGAAACGGACTGCTTGCAGGAGATGGTTCAGACATACTGAAATACATTGTAGCCGCTTTAGTTGTTCCAAAGTCACGGTTAGAACCGGTGTTTTGCACTTTATTGAAAGCTTCACGGAACATAGCGTTATGGGCTTCTTCTCGATTAAGAAGAAAATCAATAGTTTCTTTAACCTTTTTATCATTAATCTGCCTGTAGAGGTATTCATATACTACCTTGGCTCTTTGCTCTGACGCTATATTGGAAAGCAGATCAGCGCATAGATCTCCTGTTACGGTGACATAATCACCGGTCCATGAATAACCGGAAGCATTTATTAGTCCGGGGTTAAGACCAAGGAGTACATGTGATTCGATTTCTCCTGCCGGTACAGACTCAGAATCTACATCGTGTCCGTTAAGAAGATTAATAGTTTGAGCAACCATTTCCATGTGTCCGAGCTCTTCAGCGGCAATATCAAGGAAAAGATCTTTTATTTCGGGATCCTTTATTCTGAAGCTCTGCGACATATACTGCATAGCAGCCTTTAGCTCTCCGTTGGCGCCTCCAAGCTGTTCTTGCAAAAGAACAGCATACTGAGGGTTTGGTTTTTCAATTTCAACAGGGTGAAAAAGCATTTTTTCGTGTTTAAACATAAGAATAACCTCCATTCTTTTATGGATATTATTTCTTATTTATTATAATTTATTCATTCTGAAAAGCTTATAAATAATTATTAATTATAGATATAATTGCTTCGTTATTAATGACGTTAATAGGCTTAATTCTTTTGGGTGTAGGATCATATTCAGATATCTTCTTTTCAAACCATATCACATCATGCCATTTTCCGCATTTATATCCGGTATTGCGATAAATGCCAAGCTTATTGAATCCAAGAGCATAATGCAGTTTTTCGCTTTTTTCATTAGGAAGCGTAACTCCGCCGTAAACGTTTTTTTATTCCTTGAAGCTTTAATATATCTATCAGTATTGAATAAAGTATTTTGCCGAACCCTCTTGAAGTATAATCCGGTAATAAATAAACAGATAATTCTGCATTCCATTGATAAGCGTCACGCTCCATTTGTCTATGTGCATAAGCATATCCAATTATGACATTATTCGATTTGCATACTAAATATGGGTATCGTCTAATAATGTTATCAATGCGTTGCTCATATTCATATAATGACGGGATTTTTTCTTCAAAGGTAATCGGAGTGTCAATATATTGTTCATATATTTTCAAAAGCTCCGGTGCGTCTTTTATTGTGGCAAATCTTATTTTCACTATAACTCCGTTTTTGATTATTATTCAGCCCAGATTCATAACAAAACAATCAATACCGTAATTACCGGAAGTTAATTAAAACTATCGATAATTACCCGATTACTAATCAGCCTTATATATAATATCTATTCCAAGCGCTTCTAAATTTTCTTTGTCTACCTTTGAAGGGCATTCCGACATAAGCTCGCTTGCATTCTGTACCTTAGGAAACGCTGTAATGTCTCTTAGGCTTTCGGCGCCGAGCATAACCATTGCAAGTCTGTCAAGACCTATACCAAGACCGCCGTGCGGAGGAGCGCCGTATTTATATGCTTCAACAAGAAATCCGAACTTGGATTCAATTTCTTCGTCCGTAAGACCGAGAGCTTGAAACATTTTCTGCTGTAGCTCAAAGTCAGTAATACGAATAGAGCCAGAAGAAAGCTCGGTACCGTTAAGAACAAGATCGAATGCTTTTGCAAATACTTTTTCGGGTGCAGATTCAAGGTACCGTATACATTCGTCGTTAGGCATTGTGAACGGATGATGCATTGCAACATAACTCTGGGAATCTTCATCAAATTCAAAAAATGGAAATTCGGTTATCCAAAGGAAGTTGAATTTGTTTTCCGGAATTATATCGAGCTTTTTTGCGACATGGAGTCTTAGCGCACCGAGAACAGGCAGCGTTATTTTATTTTTATCTGCTATTATTAGGACGGTATCGCCCTTTTCACAGCCGATTTTATTTAGGATTGCAGTAATTTCATCTTCACTGAAAAATTTTGCGAATGAACATGAGGGCTTTTCATCAACCCATCTTACATACGCTAACCCTTTAGCGCCTATTCCTCTTGCCATTTCAGTAAGCTTATCTATTTCTTTTCTCGTAAGAACAGAAGCCGAATTCTTTGCAACTATAGCTCTAACGCTTCCTCCGTTTTTAACGGCGTCGGCAAATACCGCAAAATTACAGTCCTTTATTGTTTCGGATAAATCCTGTATTTCCATATCAAACCTTGTATCGGGCTTGTCTGAGCCGTAGCGGTTCATTGCTTCAGTGTAGCTTAATCGGGGGATAGGCATTGAAATTTCCATACCAAGCACATTTTTAAAAAGGTATTCTATAAAGCCTTCCGTCATATTAAGAATATCTTCAACGTCTACAAAGGACATCTCAAGGTCTATCTGAGTAAATTCCGGCTGTCTGTCAGCCCTTAAATCCTCGTCTCTGAAGCATCTGGCAAGCTGAATATATCTGTCCATTCCTGCAACCATAAGCAATTGCTTATAAATCTGAGGCGACTGAGGGAGCGCATAAAACTTTCCATTATGAACTCTGGAGGGAATAAGATAGTCTCTTGCGCCTCCGGGGTTGATTTCATCATCATAGGCGTTTCTATTTCAATAAAATCGTTTGCATAAAAATATTCCCGTGCAGCTTTGGCTATCTTATGTCGCATTATAAGATTCTGCTGAAGAGGCTGACGTCTTAAATCAAGGTATCTGTATTTGAGCCTGAGCTCTTCGTTTACTCTGGTTTCATTAGTAATTTCAAATGGAGGAGTCTGAGCCTTTGCAAGGATTCTTAAATCATTAACAATAATTTCTATTTCTCCTGTTTTAATATCCTTATTAACGCTTGCTCTTTTTGCAGTAATTCCCTTTGCCATCAGCACATATTCGCTTTTGCATGCCGACGCCTTTTCAAATATCCTTTTATCTGTAGTGTCATTGAATGCAAGCTGAACTATGCCGGTTTTATCTCTTAAATCTATAAATATAAGGTTTCCGAGATCGCGGATTTTCTGAACGAATCCTCCGACTGTAACTTCAATACCTTCATTAGTAACTTCTCCGCAATAATGAGTACGCTTAAGTCCATTCATATTGTCTGCCATTTTAATCTCCAATTAACCGCAATTGCAGTTACCGCCGGTTTAAGGCGGACGGTGCGCCAATTTTTGTTTATATTTAATCCGTTAAGCTTCCGAACATGTTATCAAGAGCAATATTTGAGAAATTTTCCATTAGACTATCGTCAAGCTTTATATCTGTCTGTTCACCGGTTTTCATATTTTTAAGCTTTGCCGTTTTTGAGTTTATTTCATTATCTCCAAGTACTAATGTAAATGCCGCGCCTATTTTATCGGAATATTTCATCTGTGCCTTTAAGCCTCTGCCTATAGTATCGAATTCTACCTGAAAACCTCCGGATCTTATTTCCTTCGCAATAGACATAGCGTATGGCACGGTATTCTGATCCATAGGAGCTATATAAAGAGTGCATCCAAGATCATCGTCAAATTCAATCCCTTGGTTTTCCATTGTCATAATAAGGCGTTCCAAACCCATAGCAAAGCCGAGAGCAGGCACGCTTTGACCTCCGAGCTGCTCAATAAGACCGTCGTATCTGCCCCCGCCGCATATGGTTCCCTGAGCGCCGATATCTGTAGTGACAAATTCGAAAACAGTTTTAGTGTAATAATCAAGTCCTCTTACAATTTTTGGATCCACAGTATAGCTTAAGCCGAGCGCCTTAAGATACGATTTAAGCTTTTCAAAGTGATCCGAACAATCGTCGCAGAGATAATCAAGAATAACCGGCGCGTTCTTGGCAATTTCGGAGCAAACGGGACTTTTACAGTCAAGAATGCGCATAGGATTTTTTCAAGTCTTGAAAGGCAGGTTTCGCAAAGCTCGTCCTTTCTGTTTTCAAAATAGCTTCTGAGCGCTTTATGATATTCGGTACGGCATTTAGGACAGCCTATGGAATTTATTTTCAATTCAATATTTTTTATTCCAAGCTGCGATATGATAGTGTCCGCCATCAGAATTACGTCTGCGTCCGCTGAAGGGAGCGGACTTCCGGCCATTTCTACGCCGAATTGGTGAAATTCTCTCAAACGTCCTGCCTGAGGTCTTTCGTGACGAAAGCATGAAAGTATGTAAAAGGCTTTTTGAGGAAGAGCCTCGTTAAGCATTCCGTTTTGCAGCATTGCCCTTATTGTGCCGGCGGTGCCTTCAGGTCTGAGAGTAAATTTGGTTTCCTTTGCAATTACCGAATACATTTCTTTCTGAACAACATCCGTTGTTTCGCCAACAGAACGCTGGAAAAGCTCGGTATTTTCAAAGGTGGGGATTCTTATCTCCCTGAATCCGAATTCCTGAGCTACGTCCTTTACAGTTCTTTCGACCGTATTCCATTTGCATATGTTCCTGCCGGTAATGTCTTCAGTGCCGTTTGGTCTTTTTATATTAAGCGCCATAAGTATCTCCATTATATTTCCGGTAATATCGGATAACCGGAAACAGCCGTCTTTTCCGGAGGACGGTTCACCGTTTTCTGAGCCTTGTTAATATCGACAAATCGTCCCTTTAAGGGACGATTCTGTCTGTATTTTAAATGTGCGGATTTCCGATTTCACGCCAGTCAAGATCGCCTCTTTCGAGAGACATTATAAGAGCTTCGGCTGTTGCAATATTTGTTGCGACCGGAACGTTATGAACATCGCAAAGTCTTAATAGATTCATATCGTTAGGCTCATTAGACTTAGGATTAATCGGATCTCTGAAAAACAGCAGCACATCAATTTCATTGCATGAGATTCTTGCCGCTATCTGCTGTCCTCCGCCCTGAGCGCCTCCCAGATACCTTTGGATATTTAGCCCCGTAGCCTCGCTGACGAGCTTTCCTGTTGTTCCTGTTGCACAGAGATTATATTTCGAAAGTATACCGCAGTATGCTATACAAAACTGAACCATAAGTTCTTTTTTTGAATCGTGGGCTATTATAGCAATTGTCATTTCTTTGTCCTTTCATTATTAATTTTATCACACAGTTTTTATTTTACATATTACATTCAACGGTAAATTTTCCGCAGCACGTATTGCAATCGCATTAAATAAAGCTTATCGCGAACGGCAGAATTTTTTAATATATTTCAATACTCCATATACCGTTATCATTTATAATAAAAACATAAGCGTTTTTTAGTTATAATATAATTTTTCTGACATTTTTAATGCTTTTTTCGCATGTATTAGATTTCTTGAATTAATTACCATTTATATTCGTGTTCATTAATTCATTATATATTATACCATAAAATGAAGAAAAGTCAAAGTGATTTTTGGAAATATTATTAAAATCGTGTAATATGAATGATTTATTATGTTAGCTGATGTGCAATTTTACTAATTATTATTGAATTATTTTTAATAAAAAACGGAAGCTGTTTTATAGTTCAGTTTCCGTTTTTTTCTATTTGATTTTTAAGCCGGATCAGTTTCATTTGTCGGCTCTGTCGCGGCAGAATCTCCGTTTTCAGAGTTTTTTGATGAATTGTCGAGATAATTTATTTTAACGTCTGAAAAATCTCCGTCTCGGAATAATGTTTATAATAAGCTTGGATAATGCTGCGTATCATATATTTTGAATATTCTCCGCCTTCTATCATTCCGGCAAATGCGATCTGAGGATCGTCCGCCGGAGCAAATCCGATAAAGCAGCTATCTGTAACTTCATCACCATTACGCCAATTCTGAGGAGTACCGGTTTTTATTGCAACGTCAAAGCCTAAATTTGAAAGAGAATAATCTGCCGGAAAATTGTTTTCAGAGGCCTGCACCATACCGTCGATAACATAATCATAAACGTAATCATAATTAATGTCAATTGTTTCCGCTATTTCCGGTTCGATTTTTTCTATTTCATTTTCCATAGAATAATCATAAATACTGTCCACAAGATGAGTTTTGTACCTGACGCCGCGGTTTGCTATAGTAGACGCTACGCCGGCCATCTGAAGAGGCGTTACAGAGGTTTCAGACTGTCCGATTGCGGCCTGAAGAACTTGACCTACAGTCCAGTCAAGACCGATATCGTTAAATGTTTCAGGATTTCCGATTGCTCCGGCATAATCGCCGGTTTCTATTCCCGTATGCTGCCCATAGCCGTATAGTGAAGCATATTCTGTTATTTTGTCAATGCCGAGCCGTCTGCCAAGCTCATAAAAATATATATTGCATGAAACTCTTAAAGCTCCGGCAACTGATATATCGTTATGATAGCCGGTACAGCCCACCTCTATATCGTAAAATTTCATTCTCTGATGGCAGGTATATGTGGTTTCGCCGGTTACGATTCCTTCATTGAGTCCGGCGGTTGCTGTTATTGTTTTAAATGTGGAGCCCGGACGGTAAAGTCCGCTTGTGGCTCTGTTTAAAAGGGGAGTATTATCTGCGTTAAGTATCTTATCGTAATCCGATTTATATTTTGTCAAATCGTAAGTGGCGCCGTTGCCATTCCTAAAACAGCATTGCTTTTAACATCAAGTACAACAAGCGAGCCGCAGTTTACGTCCTTATATTCCGATTGCTTGCGCAGATCCGCCATAAAGTTTACAAGAATTTCCTGAAGGTCGCGCTGAAAATCGCTGTCAACCGTAAGCTTGACCGTATGTCCGCCCTTTGCTTCTTCGCTGACCTCGGCAGAAGTAACCTCGCCGTTTGTCAGCGTTATTGTTCTGGTGCCGTCTTTTCCTCTTAGTTCGTCTTCAAGAGCCTTTTCAATTCCGCTTTTACCGACGGTATCGTTCATAGCATAACCCTTTTCCTTAAGCTCGTCATATTCTTCAGCAAATATAGGGCCTACCGTTCCTATTTCATGAGGTAAAACATCGCCTACTGAAATAACTCTAACAGCTTCTTCCTTTACGTCGATACCTTTTAGCTTGACGCCCAGCTCTTTCAGCTTTGTTACGGTTTCAACAGGTATGTCCTCGCAAAGTGTAAAAGTGTTTCCAAGTGAAAAGTCTCTCAGCTTCATTTCATATCTTATTCCGGCGAGAGTCCGCTGTTCTTCTCTTGAATATTCATTACCGGATATCTCGTAATCGTCAATAAGCTTATCAATACAGTTTTCGGCGGTAGCATAAACGTTGACGCCTATGAGGCTTTTGAGTTTTTCGATGTCGCTTTCCCTATCGCTTTCATATTCATAAGGCGAAGTATCTGTAATAGGTATAGTTTCGTTCCATTTAAGACCGGCTTCCTTAAGTATTTCGACAGTCTGTATTAATACTTTATTTGCTTCTGCGTTATCCGACGGGAAGTAAGTATCGTCTATAATAACGTTGAAGCCTACCTTGTTTTCCACTATGGGAGTTCCATTTACGTCTACAATCTGACCTCTCGTGGCTTTAATTGTCTGTTCATATACTGATGTATATTCCGATTTTTGGAGATAGGAATCGCCGTTTACGATCTGGATCGTCATAAGTCTGACAGTTCCGAGCGCTACTGCGATTACTACCATAATAACCAGAATAGCTGTACGAAGTCTTTCTAAAATTTCTTTCATTGCCTTGCCCTTTCATTAACAATAATCGGCAAAAATAAATGAACGCCCCATTATTTTTACCGATTAATCTTAATTAAATTTTCATCGCTTCTTCTATTGTTTTTGCCCTTTTAGGATAAAATCTTTTTAGCACGGGCTTTATAAGAAGATATATAACAGGGGAAACCAAAGTTGTGTAAGCTATACACGGAAAGCTTATTTCCCTTAAAATATATCCCGTCCCCTCATAATTCCACATGGCATACATAAAAAAGTAATCCAGAAGTTCATAAACGGCTGTAAATAACGCTGTCATCCATATAATATTCAATACGTTCTGAAGGAGGTAATGCTTAAAGAATAAAACTGACGCAACGCAGAAAGCAATCATAAGGATTGAACTGTAGCCGAATATTCTTCCGAATGAGAAATCTAAAAGAAGTCCGCATATACCGCCCAGAAACGCCGCAGTGTATTCGCCTTCATTCATACATATGCATATGCAGAGGGGTATAAGATAAACAGGTTTTACTCCTTTTCCGATATTAAGAATTATTACACTTACAAAAATCATAAAAATATAAATCGACCATCTTGCCGCGGCGCAGTATTTTATTTTTTCAGCTCTTGTCATTTGTTTATTCAGCATTGCTATCACCGCCGTTCTCCGGATCGGTTACATTTTCAGTACCGTTTTCGGTATTGTTTTCAGTACTTGGCTGGGTATCGGATATTTTTTCACCTACGTCTCCTTCGACTATTTCTTTTTTATCGTCGTTGAAGTCGATTATGACCATTACGTTATTGATTTCTTTGGGATTTACAGCCGGTTCAATGACGGCATACGAGGTTAATCCGCTTTCCTCTATACCTGTTTCCTTAACGTTTCCGATAACATATCCCTGCGGAAACTGACCGCTGTTTCCCGAGGTGATTATCAGGTCGCCTTCTTTGATTTTATTTTCCTTGTCAATATATATCATCTTACATTGTCCCTTTTCGGCGTACGCAAGACTTCCTTCGACAATGCCTGTGTCGCGGCTTTCAACACACAACCCCCCGATAGAAAGCTCGGGAGAAAAAATTGTTCTCACAGTTGAATATGTATTTGCCACCTCTGTAATTATACCTACAAGCCCTTCTGCGGTAACAACCGGATCATAAAGTGAAATACCGTCCTTAGAGCCTCTGTCAATAACAAAGGCGCCGTATGGATCGTTTGCAACTCTGGAAATAACGGAGCAGGGAGGAGATAATATAAAATCGTCGTTCTCCTCTTTTATTCCGATAAATTTTCTGAGATCTTCTATTTCTGATTTCATATCTTCATATTCTGTAAGTCTTTTATTTAAGTCGGACATCTGTTCCCGCAGTTGTCTGTTTTCTTCAACGTATTTTTCGGAGTCAAGAAAAAGATCTATAACCAGCCCCACCTTATCTGATATTGCATTAGAAAATTGCCTTATAGGATTAAATACTGTGCCGAGCGCCTGAGAACCGAAAGAGGTTTTGCCGTCCTTGGTTACCGAGAACAGTGCGATACCGAGAAAAAAACCGGCGATACACAGAATAATTTTGAATTTTAAGCTTTTAAAAAACTGTCCCACTATTCAGCCTCCCTTCTAAAAGACATTTACAATTGCTGCCGCAAAGCAGACAAAGTCTGCAAAATATCAATAATAATGAGTATCGTCGTTGAGAGCGTCCTCAAATTTATCTATATCTTCAAGAATTTTTCCGGTTCCCTCTGCAACGCAGTCGAGAGGATATTCGGCGATAAATACCGGCATACCGGTTTCACGGCTGATAAGCTTGTCAAGTCCTCGCAGCAACGCTCCGCCGCCGGCCAGAGTTATTCCCTGATCTATAATATCCGCTGAAAGCTCAGGGGGAGTTTTTTCAAGAGTTATTTTTATAGCTTCTATTACTCTTGAAAGGGGTTCGGTCAAGGCGTCCCTTATTTCTGTGGAGGTTACGGTTATATTTTCGGGAAGACCGTTCAACAGGTTGCGTCCCTTTATTTCCATAGTTTTTTCGCTTTCGCCGGGAAATGCCGAACCTATTTCTATTTTAATATTTTCAGCGGTTCTTTCGCCTATAAGCAGATTATATTTTTTCTTTATAAAGTTTATTATTGATTTGTCAAATTCATCGCCGGCTACCCTTACCGAACGGGAAGTTACTATACCGCGGAGAGAAATAACGGCGACCTCGCTTGTGCCTCCACCGATGTCTACAATCATACTTCCGGCAGGCTCCGCAACAGGAAGTCCTGCGCCGATAGCCGCAGCCATAGGCTCTTCAATTATAAAAACAGGTTTTGCTCCCGCCTTTTCTGCCGCTTCCTTAACCGCTCTTTTCTCAACGGCCGTAACGCCGGACGGTATACAGATAATAACTCGTGCTTTTGTGAAAAAAGAACCTCTGAGAGCCTTTTTGATAAATTCCTGAAGCATAGTCGTAGTCATGTCAAAATCGGCGATAACTCCGTCCTTAAGAGGCCTTACCGCAACAATTGAGCCGGGCGTCCTGCCTATGACGTCCTTGGCTTTTTTTCCAACATATTTTGCCTTATCGGTTCGTGTATCAACTGCGACGACGGAAGGTTCCCTTATGATGATACCTTTTCCTCTCATAAAAACAAGGGTGTTGGCGGTGCCAAGATCTATACCAATGTCCTTTGTAAACATTTATGCATTTCTCCTTTATGTTCCTTAAAATCATTTTTGTTCGACTATATTTTCTCTTAATTTATTATACCACTAAATTTGGAGTTTCACAACAAATTTTACAGGTAATAATTTCCGATTTTTTATGAGCATTATGCGATTGCCTTAGACAGCTTAGGATATATGGCGATTGCTGCCAGCATAAAAATTATCTGCGCTACATTCATTGAAAAATTAAAGCCGATTGTCAGATCGATGATTACAAGGTTTATATTAGTAGGATCAATGCCTATTTCCTTTGAATATGCAAGCCAGCTTAGCATGTCTGAATTTGCAGCGCCTTTAGCGGCTATAGAGCCTGCAATAGCTCCGGCTATAATAAGCATGATAAGCAAAATTTTGTTTTTCATTTTGTTACACTTCTTCCGTCGTTTTATTTATTGTCCTGTTGAGCCGAATCCGCCGCCGCTTCTTTCCGTATCGTCAAGCGAATCCGTTATCTTTATTTCCGGCAGAAGCACCGGAGTCACAACTATCTGGGCTATTCTCATTCCGTTGGTTACAAAAAAGCGTTCATTGCCGTTGTTTATCAGCGGAACCTTGATTTCGCCCCTGTAATCGCTGTCAACGACTCCTACGCAGTTTGCAAGCGCGATTCCGTACTTTGAAGACAAACCGGAACGCGGGTATATCATAAGCGCGGTATTTTCAGAGTCGGGCGCGGCGGAAATACCTGTCGGTATCATTTTTATTTCACCCGGCTCAATTTTTATATCATTATCTATGCATGCGGATAAGTCCAATCCGGCGCTGCCCTTTGTAGCTCTCTGCGGAATGATAGCGTTTCTGTTCAGTTTTTTTATTCTAAGCGTCATAATTTTCTCCATAATAATTGTTATAAAACTCCTCTGTAATAAAGTCCTCTTGTAGTGTTCTGCATTTTTTCACCGTCGTTTCTGTATTTTTCAATAATATCAGAAACCTGAGACGGTGTTTCATCTGTAAAATAAAGATTCAGAAATTCTATATTTCTGATATCGTTTATATGATCGGCAAGATAAAGCAACTGCGAATTAAGTATTTCGTAATAATTTTCGTAACAAACTATCTTAAAACTTCTTCCTGTTCTGTCCGTGACGATACGACGGCAGCTTTTGCATCCGATTTCATTTTTAACTGGACAGTTTTTAGTCAGCATAAGCGGCAGCCTGCCGTATGCTGTTATACCTGTGGGGACGGGAGATAACAGACGCAGTATCTGTCCGAGTCTAAGCTCGGGTGAAAGTGTTATATCTCGCAGTCCAAGTTCAGCAAGTTTGAAAGCGGAGTAGGAATTTGAAACATTCAAGCTAAAATCGCCGTGAAGTATAAAACCAAGCTCCTTTCCGGATTTTAAATATGCAATATTTCCGCACATTAAATGCTTGATTCCCGAATCTTTTAATTCAGCCAGCCTTTGAACTATAATTTGTTCATCGTCTATAAATCTGGGAGGCTCTATAATGATTTTATCCGGATTTGAAATATCGGATGGACAGATTTCCATTGGAATGATTAAAAAATCAGCGTTCTTAGTCGCATTAAGCTGAGAAATTCGGGAGATTCTTGCTCTGATTTCATGTCCTTCCTTTTTATGATCCTTTAGCCGGGGAAGCTTTTCTGATGTACTATATGCTTTTGTATTAGCGGCAATTCTTTTATCGTTAAGCGCCGCTACTAACTTTCTCCTGGCTTCGTTCAATTCGCTTGAGCTTACAGACAATCCGTCGTCTATAACATATTCAAGGCCGCCGAAATTATAAATTGTTCCTCCCAGTTTTCCGAGCTGCTTTTCAATATTTTCTTTGCTTATAGATTTATTCACAGCCTTTTGAGGTACGTTTCCTATGTATTGACAGTTATTACCGTCTGAATCATACGCCGTGACGTCTATTGGCGTATTGCTCTTTATTTTCGTATTAAAATATATATAGGTTATCTTTCTTTCAGATTTATAAAGCTGTCTGACAGACGGCAGAACCTCCTTTGCGGCTAAAACGTCGTCTTTCATACGGGTACCGAACATACCGGTATATTTTTCTGTGAAATATCCGTCGGTGAAGCCGTTTCTTGAAAATACAGCCTTTAGAGTTTCAGCGTCATAGTCTTTGCCGTCAATAGCGTTTCTATAAGCCGTAACGGCGGCAGCCACATATTCGGGGCGTTTCATTCTTCCCTCTATTTTAAGAGATGACACTCCCGTTTGTTTGATTTCATCAATATGCTCAATAAGCGAAAGATCCTTCAATGATAATCCGCATCTGTTTTTATTACCGCATGCTGAAAACGGCAGGCGGCAGGTCTGTGCGCATAGTCCTCTGTTTGCGCTTCTTTGTCCGATAAACGACGACATATAGCATTGTCCGGATACAGACATGCATAATGCTCCATGAACGAAAATTTCCGTTTCAATATCAAGCTTTGATATTTGTTCGATTTGTGTTTTTGTAAGCTCCCTTGAAAGCACTGCTCTTTCAAAGCCGAGCTTTTTGGCAGTTAATGCGCCGTGAACAGAATGAATAGTCATCTGCGTTGAAGCATGAAGTCTGGCCCAGGGAGATATTGATTTTATAATTAAAGCTGCGCCGGGATCCTGAACAATAAACGCGTCGACGCCTGATTCAAGTGATTCGGCAATAAAGCCGGAAAATTCCTTAATCTGATTATCAAGAATAATTGTATTAACAGTCAGATATAGTTTTTTACCATATAAATGGCATAATCTTACCGCCTCTTTAAGCTGTATGTTATCAAAATTAGCGGCGTTCTGTCTTGCTGAAAAGCTTTTTCCGCCTGCATAGACCGCGTCTGCGCCGCATCTAAGAGCGGCAGTCAAAGATTCCATGCTTCCTGCCGGAGCCAGTAATTCAGGAATGCCCATTATTTATTTTCTGCCTTTTCAAGCTGCTCAAGCTTTAACCGGAGCGCGTCAATTTCTTTAAGCGCAGCGTCGCGCTCAATCCGGGCTTTTCCGGCTTCGTCAACATATTCCTTTGCCTGTGCTCTTATACTGTCTACATTAGCTTGAGCCTTGCTAAGGTCGTCAAGAGTTGAAAGCGCTACCATTATCGCCGCTGAATAAGGCGAAATGGAATTGTTACCGGAGGAAATATCGTTGATTTTTTTCTCCAGAAGCTTGGCAAGACCATAGACATAGCTAGGAGCTTCTTCAGTCTGAAGCATATATTCCTTGCCGCATATGATTACCTTTAATCTGTTTAGCATTTTAATCTCCATTCAATTTGGACTTTTTATTTCTGTAAGTAAATTTTTAAAGGCTTTATATAATTTAACAGCCATAATCATAATTATAATATATTTTCATGAATTGAAAATACTTAAATGAAAATATTTTCAAAAATTTCAGAAATATCTGATAAGGCCGATAACTTTTCCAAGTACTTCCACATTTTGGGAAATAATCGGTTCCATATTATCGTTTTCAGGCTGGAGCCTGAAGTGTCCATCTTCCTTGTAAAAGGTTTTGACCGTAGCGTTTTCTCCGTCTACCAGAGCGACGATAACATCTCCGTTTTCAGCGACGTTCGTCTGTTCTACTATAATCATATCGCCGTCGTAAATACCGATATTTATCATGCTTTCCCCTTTTATTTTCAATGCGAAAAGAGGATTTGAGAAGCTTCTGTTTGCAGCAAAGCTTATATAGTCGGTTATATTTTCGATTGCCGTTATCGGAATTCCGGCGGCAACGTTGCCTACTACGGGAACGGTTATTCCGTTTTCGCTGCCCTTAAGTTTTATAGCTCTGTTATGGTTGTCCAATTTTTCTATATAACCCTCTTCAACGAGAAGGTTATATATTTGTGAACTGTCGAGGTGATTTGATATTAAGCGCACTGCATATCTCTCTTACAGTGGGCGGATAACCGTTATCTATTGATTCTTTAATGAACTGATAAATGTTCATAGCTTTTTCATTAAGCATAACTATCTCCGTTCTGATTTTAATGCTCTTTTAAACGGCGGGCGTCTAAGAGCGTTAATCCTTTAATTTTTTATAAATCATTTTTGAGACTTTATATACGTCTCCGCAGCCAAGAGTAATAACCAGGTCGCCGTCTTTAGTGTTTTCGCAGACATAATCGCAGATCTGCCTGAAATTTTCATACTTGCGTTCATCGGTATATTCGGCGGTTTCATCCTGCGGGAAATATACGCAGTTATCGATTTTTTCAGCAAGATTTCTTGTGAAAATATTAAATGTGTTTTTTTCTCTCGAGCCCATAATGTCGGTCAAAACTGCGACGTCAGGTATTGATAGAGCTTCGGCGAAGTCGTTCAGAAGAATTGAAGTTCTTGAAAACGTAAACGGCTGAAACACCGCCCATACTCTTTTGTATCCCATATTCATAGCAGCTTTAAGAGTTGCGGTCAGCTCGGTCGGATGGTGAGCGTAATCATCGGCAATGGTAACGCCCCTTACCTTTCCGATAAGCTCAAAGCGCCGTCCTGCGCCTCTGAAATCATTAAGTCCCTGCTTAATAGCCTCAAATGATACGCCTGCGTATTCGGCAGCCGCAACGGCCGCAAGAGCGTTTAAAACATTGTGCGTTCCGGCAACGTGCAGAGTTACGTTTCCGAGCAGACTTCCGTTTCTGTAAACTTCAAATTCAGTTTCCATTCCTGATATTTTTCTTATATTATCAGCATAATAATTGTTTTCCTTACCAATACCGAAGGAAATAATTTTCTTGCCCTCAACGCCGCTTACAGCCTTTAATGTATTTGAATCATCGCCGTTGATTATCAGCGCCTTGGTCGCCATTTCGCTGAATCTGCGGAAGGATCTGATTATATTGTCAAGGTTTTTGAAATAATCGAGGTGATCCTCGTCAATGTTGAGTATAACGGCGCAGTCAGGATACAGCTTTAGGAATGTATCCACAAATTCACAGGCCTCGCATACCATAATATCGCTTTTTCCGGCAAGACCGCTTCCTCCTATGCATGGAAGCTTTCCGCCGATAAATGCGGACAAATCAATCTTTGCGGTATAAAGTATCTGTGTAATCATGGACGTTGTAGTAGTTTTGCCGTGTGTGCCCGCAACGCATATGGCGTTATCGTACCAGCTTGTTACGATACCGAGCAGCTCGCTTCTTTCAAGTACGGGAACGCCGCTGGATTTAGCTGCTATAAGCTCCGGGTTATCGGACATTATAGCAGCCGTGTGGACGATCAGATCCGCGCCTTCAATATTTTCAGATCTTTGTCCGAGGAAAACAGGGATTCCCATTTTTCTGACTGCCTCAAGAGTTTCAGTTTCATTATTATCTGATCCTGTGAGATAATAGCCCTGAGAATGAAGTATCTGCGCCAGCGGATACATACCTGATCCGCCGATTCCTATAAAATGAATATGCTTTTTTCCCTTTAGTATATTTTTGTCCATTAAAAACCTCGTTTTTACCCACTGAATCGGGTAACCGCAGCTTTGAAACGGCTCTGCGGTCCGCCGTATTTTTTACTGATATTTCATTATATGTATATTTTATCCTTGAACGTTCAATAATATCCCTGTAAACATAAAAGGAGGTCATCTTGCAAGATGGATATTTCAGACATTAAAATCAGAAAAACAATAGCCGAAGGAAGGCTGAGGGCAATCGTTTCTATTACCTTTGACGATACTCTCGCAGTGCACGATATTAAAATCGTTCAGGGAGATGAAAGACTCTTTGTTGCTATGCCGAGCCGTAAAGACGACAACGGGGTTTTCCGCGACATTGTTCACCCGATTTCCCCTGAAGCGCGCAAGAGCATAGAATCTGAGATTTTGGAGGCTTACAGCCGTCATCTTGCCGTAACTGAGGCGGAAGCTCAGGCAGTTTAATATCAGTATATCGGTTAAGCCGATATCGCTTTGACGTCTTATTAAAGGCGTCTTATTTTTGTTAATGATATGCCATACCTTTAAAACGCCTATTTGAGTTTTGGAGTCTGTAATTTCTCCTTTGATAACCATGTCCACCGCTTTTTCAAGCGGTATTTTTTCTATGTCCAGAAATTCGTCCTCGTCAAGCTTCTGAGCGGTAAATTCAAGACCTGACGCCATATAAAGATGTATGACCTCGCTTACATAAGCCGGTGTAGGAACAATTTCTCCGAGGTATTCATATACTTTGCAGATGCAGCCCGTTTCCTCCAGCAGCTCCCGTCTGCCGCAGTCGTAATGCTTTTCTCCCCGCTCTATTTTTCCGGCGGGAATCTCCAGCATGGCTTTATGGTGTGGATATCTGTATTGCCTTACCATGAGTATTTCATTGTTTTCAGTAACAGGAATTACGGCGACGCCGCCTGAGTGATGTACTACGTCGCGCTGAACCTGACTTCCGTTTTCAAGGAGAGCCTTATCCTTTGTTACCTCAAATATTTTTCCTTTATACACGCTTTCGCTGGCGATTGTTTTTTCTTCCAGATGCATAACTATTCCTCCTTATCATTTGCCGGATAGTAATTTATAATATTATTTTCATATATTTCTTTTTGAGTCAGTGTTTCCTGATAGTCATAATCGTAATAGTGTGAAAAGCCGTTTGACCTTGCGCTTTTGCGGGTTAAGAACAGATAAAGACCAAGGAATAAAATACCGCATAGCGTTATCAAAGCGCCCTCTTTCAGTCCTGGCGTCTTATAGCGGAATTCAATATTGTTTTCGCCCTCTTCCGCTTTGACAGCCATGAATCCGTAGCTTACTCTTTCAACGTCCGCAGGCTTGCCGTTGACATATGCCGTCCAGCCGCTGTCGTAAGGCACGCTGAAAAATACAAGCTTTGGATTTTCGAGAGTTATCTCGGCGTTAAATCCGTCCGAATCGTAAACAAAGCTTGAGCAGGTTTCCTCAGAACGCTTTGCACAGTCTACTAAGTAGGTTGAATCGTTAAGACCTACGCTGTTCTCAACGGGAAGTTTTGTGATTATTTCATCATATTTTTCTGCCTGTTCATCGTTTAATATCAGAGCTCTGAGAAGTATCCTTTCTTTTGTCTGGTCGGTATATTCGGAAGCGGCGTCTTCTGTTATATAATTATCATAAGTAAAACCCATCGGAAGATAATATTTATTTTCATAAACATAGAACCCGTTTTGCTTTTCCTTAAATTCAAAGCCGGGAAGATCAATTGTATAGGTATAAGTTTCCTCTTTATCCGAATATACTTTATCAAAGTAATATTTTACTGAAAACAGACCTCTCAGTGTGTTTTTTTCAAGCGGAGCTCTTGAAGCAACGTCTCTTGAAACGCCTATTTCAGAATAAAATTCCATAATGCTTCCGGGTACAATGCTTTGAAAAGCGCGCATTGAATGAAGATTCCAGAACATAGGATAGTTATCGTAGTTTTCTGAAATGTCAACCCGATAAAACTGACTTTCTTCATCATCAAGAGAAAGATTTTCACTTCCCTTAAGACCGTTTTCTACGAATATGCTACCGTAAGGTCCAAGTATTGCTCCGAAATATTCGACGGCGGCGGTGCATACTATACATGCTGCCACTGTAGAAATCAAAGCTGCTTTCATAAACGGTTTTCCCTTGCGTCTGGATTTGTCTATATACCACAGAATAATAAGTCCGGTTATACATATTGCGGCTGTCAAGTAGAAATATGCAGGATAATTGGCAAATTTAAACCATATTACTTTATCGTCTTCTTTCTTAGGCAGAAGAGATATTGCTGCAAGGCCAAGAAGAATGCCGACGCAGACTTTTATTCCAGGTCTTAGATCAATCGAACGGTCGTCCAGCGCCTGAGCTGTCATCATAGCCATAATTAGTATAGGCATATAAAACCAGCGTGCATAATATGAGCTGTTGAAGGTATAAAACGCACTGTTTAGTATAGGAATGAACGCGCATACTGCGCACACGATAATAATTCTTTTTGCCCAGTGCTTTTTTCTTGATTTTGTAAAAGCGATAACGCCCGCCATTGAAAACATTGGCAGATATCCGCCGATAGAAGCCCATTTTGCGCTGTCGGAGCTGAAAAGATTAGGCCTTGCCGGAACGTCCGGAATCATAAAAAAGCTTTGAATTATTCTCAGCAGTCTTGTTTTATCATTGTAGGCGATAAGGTCAAGTCCGTAAAGTCTTTCATTTATTCGGTAATTTTCTAAAATTGCAAGCGCCGACGGAATCAGCATTACGCATGCTATCATAACTCCTATAACAGCTTCTGCGGCGAGAGAAAAGAATTTTTTCCAGTTTATATTGAAATCCGGAGATTTAAGTCTTGCCAGAAGATAAATTATCAGAAAAACGGCCTGCCCTGTAAAGAAGAAGTAGTTGATTATTCCCATAAGAGCGACGGAAAGGGCAAATACTCCGCGTCTGTTATTATTTATGCGCTCTTCCATAGCAATAAGCATAAGCGGGAAAAATGCTGTGACATCGTGAAAATGATTGAAAAAAATATTGAATGTCTGAAATCCGGAAAACGCATAGAGCATACCGCCTATCAAAGCGGCGTTTTTGCTTCTGACAAAACGTCTTATAAACGCATAGGCAGTCATTGAAGCGGTTCCGAATTTCAATGCAAGGAGTAAGGGCATTGAAAAGGTAACAAGGCCTTGAGGCAGCGGTATTGTCAGCCAGAAAAACGGACTGCCGAGAAGGTAAAACGAATAGGAGCCTACAAAGTTTGCTCCGAGGTCAGTGCCCCAATCCCAGCCGACGCTTCATTTTTTATAAATTCATGAGCATGATTATAGAATGGAATCTGCTGAGAATTATAATCGCCGTAATAAATATAATATCCGCCGTTATATATGATAATTGGCAGAATAACGAGGACAAACGCAGTGAATCCCAGCAGGAAAGCGGCCAAATATTTTTCTTTCCCTTTTGACGCCGTCAACGATGGTGTTTTCAAAGTTTTTTCCTTTCTTTTGTAACAGTATAATGAGTTTTGAATATAATAATATCAGAGGTCGATTATATTTGTAATAATTCCGGAATCAATCAGCTCTATGATACCGAATGAAGCCTTGCCGCAGTCCCTTGGGCATGAAGTGCTTCCTGGATTCATTATATATAAGCCGTCCTCATAGGAGCAGAAGCGTTCGTGAGTATGACCGTAGAGGAGTATATCGGCCCCCTTTTTCCGGGCCGCTGCCTTCAGCGTTTCAAGTGAGCGCTTTACACCGTATTTATGTCCGTGTACGGCAAATACAGTATATTTTCCGTAAGGACAAAATAGCAGCTCATCCTCGCTTAAGCTCATTAAATCACAGTTTCCCTTTATATGTATGATCTGCTTTTCGGGATATGTCAGCGCAATCTGATTCAGTTCTCTTTCTCCGTCGCCAAGATGAATATATAAATCGGCATGATAGTTAAAAAAGATTTTGTTTAAGGAAAAAAAGCTGTTATGAGAATCTGACATGACAATTATTTTCATAATATTGCTCCTTTTGTTCATGAACAGGTTATATATAAAAAAATTATATCATAAATATAGAATAATTACAATGGTTTTTCTGCTGTTTTGATAAAAGAAACAGTAAATAATTTTCAAGGTGGTAATACTTATGGCAAAAATAGATCCGTCAAAAGCCAATGAGCTTTTAAACGTTGTCAGCAAAAAGCTGAATATACCTGCCGACGAGCTTAAAAAACAGCTTGAAGCAGGCAAGTTCGACGCTGCTCTTAATAAAATGAGTAAAAGCGATTCTGCAAAATTTAATCAGATAATGAAAAATCCGAAAATGATTGAAAAGCTGATTTCAACGCCTCAGGCACAGGCTTTATATAAGAAAATGACTGGCGAAAAAATAATAAGACCGGAGCTTGGAAAACAGTGAAGAGGAGGGTGCTTCCGGAAAATGGATGATTTAATGGGAAAAATTCAGGAGGTGCTGTCTGACGAGGAAAGTATGAAGCAGTTAAGCGAGCTTGCCGCTTCACTGTTTCCCTCCTCTGAACAGAATGGAACAGAGGACGGCTGCTCTGACGAAACTGAGGCTAATGAAGATAAGGAAGACGATTCGTCTAAACAGGGAATTGATTTTGATCTAAGCAAGCTTTTAATGATAGGTCAGGTTATGAGCTCTGTATCTAATGACAAGAATACGGAGCTCTTGCTTGCCCTTCGTCCCTTATTGAAGGAAGAACGTCAGGAAAAGGTAGATAAAGCGGTAAAAATACTTAAACTTTTAGCAGTATGGAGCGTTTTGAAGGACAGCGGAATACTTAGCGATATTTTATGAAGGGAAGGGAATCGGTATTGAATTACAGTCAGTCTGAAATGAATTTTATGCGGCAGGACGCTCTGAGAAGAACAAGGGAGATGCACAGACAGAACAGAATTGATAAAAATAATGTACAAGCTGCAAAAATGCCGGCTTCCCATACTCAAGAGCCTGCGTCGGGACAGGATAAAAGAAAAAAAGCGGATACTCCGCCACAGGAGGTAAAGAAGAATTCAACAGGGGGACTAAACGGTTTATTATCCGGAATCTTTCCTGACGGTAAGCTTGACAATGACAAGATAATTATAATAGCGCTGATAGTTATATTGGCAAAGGAAGGCGCGGATCTTAAACTGCTTTTGGCGCTGGGATATATTTTAATGTAAAATGGAGAAGAATAATGAATGAAACGATTTTTAAAGCGATATGGATTGTAGCCGGAATTATAATGCTTATATTTTATTCTAAAAGAAAGCATACGGTAAGGTCGGCGTTATCGGGAATGCTGAGCGGCTGCGTCGCTCTGGTATTACTGCATTATTTCGGAGGAAGCTTAGGATACGCACCGCCTGTGAATCTCTTTAACACGGCTGTTGCTCTTATTCTGGGAGTTCCCGGAACAGTTATGATTATGGCGGTAAATATTCTTTTATAATGTGTTATATACTATTAAAAATCCCCCGTCTGCCAAAGCAAACGGGGGATAAGCATATAAAAATATGCAGTAAATTACTTGATTTCGATAGTAGCGCCGGCGCCCTCAAGCTTTGTCTTGAGTTCTTCAGCCTCTGCCTTGGAAACGCCTTCCTTGAGAGCCTTAGGAGCTGATTCAACAACTTCCTTAGCTTCCTTAAGTCCAAGACCAAGAGCGTCCTTAACAGCCTTGATAACAGGCATTTTTGCATCGCCGAAGGAAGCAAGAATAACATCGAATTCTGTCTTTTCTTCAGCAGGAGCAGCGCCGCCTGCAGCAGGAGCAGCAGCAACGGCTGCTGTTACACCGAATTCTTCCTGAATAGCGTCAACAAGTTCAGCCAGTTCCATAACTGACAGAGCTTTGATATCTTCAATAAACTTTAAAGTTTTTTCTGAAGCCATGATAATAATCTCCTTTTAATTTACTTGATTTCGAATAAATAAAACGTTATAATAAATATTAAGCCGCTTCGTCTGTTTTGCTGTCCGCAACAGCCTTGAGCAGAGCGGCAAGCTTCTGGATAGGGCCCTGTAAGGAACCGACCAACTGAGCCAGAAGAACGTCCTTTGAAGGAATCTTTGAAAGAGCGACAACGCCCTGCTCATCATAGATCTGACCTTCAACCATGCCTGCCTTGAGATTGAATTTGCCGTCAGTTTCCGACGCAAATTTTCCGAGGATTCTTGCCGGAGCAGTTTGATCGTCGTTTGAAACGGCGATAGCCGTAGTACCCTCTAAAACATTGTCAAGACCTTCAATACCTGCGTTTTTAAGCGCAAAACGCAGCATCGAATTCTTTTCAACGGTGTAATGTACGTTGGATTCACGCAGTTCACGTCTGAGCTTGGTATCTTCTTCAACAGTTATTCCCTTATAATCTACGATTACGAAGGAAACAGCATTTTTGAGAATTTCAGTAAGCTTTTCGACTTTAGCCTTCTTAGCTTCCAATACCTTTTCGCTTGGCATTATAGTTTCACCTCCGATTATTTTATAACCGTATCAAAAGAATAATGCAAAAGCCCTTTTCACAGAGGAAAAGGGCATAAAATATCATTTTAATGCACATTCCTCGGCTGGATTTACGGATTTCTCCACCAACTGTCTTTAGAATACGATTTGTTTTAACAACTTTAACATTATAGCACACAGTTCATTAAATGTCAAGCGTTTTTTTATAATTACGGCAGCAGCCTGTTTATGTCTCTCGGGAACATGCTGCACATTCTTACGTTAGGAGCGTTGATAATCTTCATAACGAGTCTTTCAAGTCCTATACCGAGACCGCCGTGGGGCGGCAGGCCGTATTTATGAGCCTCAAGATAATATCTGAAGTCGTCCGGATTAAGTCCCTGAGCTTTCATTTTTTCAATCTGTTCGTTATAATCATGGATACGCTGACCTCCGCTGGTGATTTCAAGACCGCGGAAAAGCAGATCGAATTTATAGGCAAGACGCGGATCCTCTCTGTCATTCATAGCATAAAACGGCGGTTTTGAGGAAGGGAAGTGAGTTACAAAAATAAAATCGCTTTCAAAGGTTTCCTTTGCATATTCGCATATTGCAACTTCGTCCTCCGGCTCAAGATCCAGCTTGTTTTTTGAGCCTTTGCTTCCAAGTATTTCCTTAACCTCGAGGAGAGTAACACAGGGGATTTCGTTTATAACCGGAATGTCGGCTCCGAGAATTTCAATTTCATGAGCATAATTATTTCTTAAATAGTCCATTACATATTTCAGCATTGCTGTTTCCATTGACATAACGTCATACATACTGTCTATATAGCCCATTTCAAAATCAAGCCCGATATATTCGTTAATATGCCTTGAGGTAGCATGCTTTTCCGCACGGTAAACCGGTCCTATTTCAAAAACCCTGTCAAAGAATGCGACAGCGGTTTGCTTGTAAAATTGCGGAGACTGATTCAGAAATGCCGGCTTATCAAAATATTCAAGATGGAATATATTTGAGCCGCCTTCCGCTCCCTGAGCCACTATTTTGGGCGTATGGATTTCTGTGAAGTTTTCTTTAAGCATAAATTCTCTGAATCCGTTGCATACGCCCTCCTGAAGCTTAAATATTGCTCGCTCGTATGCGTTTCTTAATGCGACTGAACGGTTATTCAGATTAATGTCAAGGGTACATCCGAGACGTCTGTTAGGAACGTGAAGCGGGTATTCTTCCGCCGGATTAGATATAAGAGAAATGCTTTTTAGGATGATTTCAATTCCGTTGTAGCCTTTTTCATTTTCAGTTACAGTACCGGTGATATTAACAAAAAATCCTTCTTTAAGTCCATCAATACTGTCTGTGCAGTTTTCACCGGAATATATTGTCTGAAGAAGGTATCTTCCCGTTCTGACAACTATAAATGAGAATTCGCTCATATTCCTGATTTTGTAAACGCAGCAGTCGATTGTAATATCTTTTCCTATATTGCTTAAAGCGTCTGAAAGCTCGAATTCTTTTTTTAGCTTGTCGGGGCTTATCTGCATTATATTATTTGACGACGACGGCTTATAAGCTTTAGGATTCTCATAAGCCTTAAGGCCTATTTTAATATCCTCTTCGCTTTTGTCGTTATTATTATCTGATTGATTTGAAACCGGCTTATCAGACAATGATTTTAATTTCTTCTCCAATAATTCTTTTATAGCCTTTGGAGTGCATACGCCCTTTAATTTCTTTGAGCACTGTCCCATCAGGAATCCAAAAACCTTTATTTCTCCGCTGACGTATTGTTCAACAGCCTGTTTATTGGCGGAGAGAATTTCTTCAATTGTTTCTGCCGCTCTTGACATATCGTTTACGATAAGCATTCCTTTTTCATCTGCAATTTGCTCCGGAGATTTTCCGGACGCTATCATTTCACGCAGTATAGCCTTTGCGTCGTTTTTGGATACCTTTTCTGCGTCCGCCATTTCAACGAGCTTTGCAAAGGCGTCGGCTGTAAACGGAAGGCTTTCCATTGTTACCTCTCCGAGATTTACACGTCTGAGAAACTCGACAATTACAAAGTTAGCTATGCTTTTTGGATTGTTATACGCGCCGACCGCCAGATCGTAAAAATCAGAAACGGTCTTCTGATTTACGAGGATTTTAGCGTCGACTTCCGACAGACCGTATTGTTCTGTGTATCTGTCAAGCCGTTTGTGAGGCATTTCCGGAAGCGATGATTTTATATTATCAAGCATTTCGTCCGTGAAATTTACCTGCAATATATCCGGCTCGGGGAAGTAACGATAATCATGTGCGTCCTCTTTTGTTCTCATAGAGGTTGTTTCGCCTCTGTTATCGTTATAGCGTCTGGTTTCCTGTATTACGCGCTTTCCCATATCGAGCAGTCTTGATTGTCTTTTAATTTCGTATTCAATTGCGCGTCCGATTGATTTTAGAGAATTCAGATTTTTGCATTCCGTTCTTGTTCCGAACTCCTTGTCTCCCGGCTTCATAATTGAAACGTTTACGTCGCAGCGCAGCGAACCCTGCTCCATTTTACAGTCGCAGACACCGGCGTATTGAAGCAAAAGGCTTACTTTCTCAAAAAAAGCCTTAGCTTCTTCAGCGGAAGAAATATCCGGCTCCGTAACGATTTCTATCAATGGAACGCCGCAGCGGTTATAGTCTGCAAGCGATACTGCGTTAAAATCGTCGTGTACTAATTTTCCCGCGTCCTCTTCAAGATGTATACGGTTTACTCTTATATTTTTTTTCTTTCCGTTTACTTCGATAGGTACGATACCGTTTATACAAAGAGGTCTTTCAAGCTGCGAAATCTGATATGCTTTTGGAAGATCGGGGTAGAAATAGTTTTTACGGTCAAATACGGAAAATTTATTTATATCGCATCCAAGAGCAAAACCTGCTTTGACCGCGTATTCTACCGCCGTCTGATTTATTACCGGAAGAGTTCCGGGCATGCCTGTGCAAACCGGACAGCATCTTGAATTCGGATCTCCTCCGAATTCAGCGCTGCAGGTACAGAAAACCTTAGATTTGGTCAGAAGCTCCGCATGGATTTCCAGACCAATTACTGGAATATATGATGACATTATTATTTACCCTCCAATCAGACAAGCTTCGGCGCCTTATAGTCGAATATGCGTTCAAAAGCGTCGGCGGCTCCGATAATCGCGGCCTCGTCGAATTTTTTTCCGATAACAGACATACCTATAGGCATTCCTTCGGTGTTATAACCGCATGTTGTAGATATAGCGGGAAGAGAGGCTATATTAACGGTGACGGTACATATATCCGCCTTATACATTTTAGCCGGATCCGCTATATTTTCATCTGCTCCGAACGCTGTGGAAGGAGCGGTCGGAGTCAGGATAATATCGCATTTTTCAAAGATATTGTCGTATTCATTGGAAATTTTCTGCTTTAACGCAAGCGCCTTACCGTAATATGCGTCATAGTATCCGCTTGAAAGGGCGTAATTTCCCAGCAGTATTCTACGCTTTACTTCGCTTCCGAATCCTTCGGATCTGGAATTACAGATAAGCTCGTTGAAGTTTTCTCCGATTTCACTTCTATGTCCGTATTTTATACCGTCATATCTTGAAAGATTAGACGAAGCTTCGGCTGAAGAAATAAGATAATATGCCGGAACGGCGTATTTAAGGCTTGGCATGCTGCATTCTATCAGTTCTGAGCCCATTTCTTCATATTTTTTTGCGGCTGCAATAACTGCGTCGGCAACCTCGCGGTCAATGCCTTCGCCGTAAAATTCCTTCGGAAGCGCGATTTTAACGCCCTTCATGCTTTTTCCGATTGCAGACGTATAATCTATTGTCGGATTTTTTGAAGCTGTGCCGTCGTGACGGTCATATCCGGCGATTGCGTTGAGAATTATACCGCAGTCATGCGCGTCCTTAGCGACCGGACCGATCTGATCAAGCGAAGATGCAAAAGCTATCAGACCGTATCGTGATACTCGGCCGTAGGTAGCTTTAAGCCCGTTACGCCGCAGAATGACGCAGGCTGTCTTATAGAACCGCCTGTATCCGAGCCGAGCGAAGCCGCGCATAATGAGGCTGATACGCAGGAGGCGGAGCCGCCCGACGAGCCGCCCGGAACCTTTTTTATATCGTAAGGATTTTTTGTTTTGGCAAAAGCCGAGGTTTGCGTCGAGCCGCCCATGGCAAACTCATCCATACTGGTTTTGCCCAGCAGCACTATCCCTTTGCTGTAAAGCTTTTCCATTACGGTTGCGTTATAGGGCGGTATAAAATTTTCAAGCATTTTTGAAGCGCAGGTAGTTTTTATTCCGTCTGTGCAGATATTATCCTTGACTGCTATAGGTATACCGCAAAGCTCGGGCGCATTTCCGCTGTCAATTCTTTTCTGAGCGTTTTCAGCGTCAAGCAGCGCTTTTTCTTTTGTTACGGTAATGTAGCTTTCAAGCTTTCCGTCATATTTTTCTATTCTGTCGATATAAGAGCACGCAAGCTCGGCGGCGGAAATCTCTTTGCTGTCGAGCAGCTTTCTCATATCTCTTATTTTAAGATTTGTAATATCCATTTCTTAACCTCTGATTAATTTATTCAACTACCTTCGGAACGACAAAACAATCTTCACTGTTCAGAGCGTTCTGAAGTATTTTCTGCGTCGGCATACTCGGTTCTGAGGCGTCTTTGCGCAAATCGTTAAGATAAACGTTTTTATTATCCGCCAGAGCGTCGTATTTAATGTCTATTTCTTTAATAGTATCCATGATTTCAATAATATTGGTCATTTCCTCCGCGGTTTTTTTCAGTTCCTCTTCGGTAAAAGATAATTTTCCGAGCCTGGAGAGATATGAGACCATTTCAAGATCCATAACAAATCCTCTTTTCTATTAAAATAAACTTATATTTAATTATACAATATTTCAATAGCTATTGCAAGTTTTTTTCCAATTATATTTTAAAATAATGGAAGGCTGTTTATATTATTGACGGATTATGAAAAATAACGGGTACGAAAGTACCCGTTATTAATTAATTCGAACTTGGCATCAGTGTTCTCGCTATACCGATTGCGTCATAAAGATCTATTTGTCCGTTTAAATCATAGTCGGCGAGATAGGCTTCGAATGAGCCTTCAAAGTTTACGAAATCATTTTTGAATGAGCCGTTAGGATTGCTTTGCCAGATTAAATATTTTGCAATTTTTATGGCGTCGTAAAGGTCGGTTACATTATTGCGGTCAGTATCTCCGGCAAGTCCTACGTTTACGGGAATACTCGCTATTTCAAGAGAACCGAGCATAACAGAGATCTCGGTTATACCCTCGGCATAAGCCTTTTCCGGAGTTGATGAAACATTGAAATCTATATCGTTTCCCATAGAATCTGTCAGGGATATTTTATTTTTGAAGGTTCTGTCGGCGGTTGAGAAGAACATGTTTTCATCAAAGTTAAGAAAATATTCTTCGGCAGCGCTGTCGGCGCTTACAGTAACGCGGTTCCCGGCGGCGTCATAAATCTCCGAAGAGCACGAGTCGTCGTTTTGCGGCAAACCGAGAGTAATAATGCAGTTTTTTACATTGCTGTCGCAATAATAGGCGTCTATCAGCTCCGATTCTCCGGCGCTATTATTATCGATAAGAAGCGCTCCCTGAATGGCGTTTGCATCGCTTGCCTTAATTAGCAAATATTTCTCGTCGTTAATGGTAATAGTAGAGCATTCCTCTATTGAAGGAGGCGTGAGGTCTATAATGAATTCCTGAGAAATAATCTCCTTTTGACCGGATATCGGTTTGATTGCCGATAGCTTTAATTCATAGATTTCACCATCGGAAACTCCTGCAAAATCCCAGTTTATTTTATATGAATTGTTAATAGGCTCCTGGTTTTCATCAGCGCTCCATCCTCCGTCCTCCATAATAAATTGTTCGGAATAAACAAGTTCGTGAGTTGAATTACTGTATATTTCCGCCTCTACATTATAGCAGCGTCTTTTAAAACCGAGATACAGGAGCATATTATCTAAAATGTTATCTCCGTTAGGAGAAAAGGAAGGAGTATTTATTATAGTTTCATCAAAAATTCCGGCAACAGCGTTTAATCCAGCCGGATTATAATTTCCGTCAGCCATGATAGACGGATAGAGAGACGGCAGCTTGCGTGAATTATATATAAACGGCTCAAATACTTCAGAATCAGACCATGAGCCGTAAAATCCCATAAAGGGAAGAGTGAGGTCGGGAGCTGATTCGTTTTTCAGATATATATAGCCGTCTATAAACGTTCCGTTAGCGAAATTATCCTGTATGTATTCCGCTTCGTCTGTGCTAATGCTTACGGTTACATTTAAAGCAACGGATTCTCCGGCAGGAACCGTTATTTCTGAAATCTCGGAAAAGCCCTGCTTAAAAGTAGTTTTAGCTTCGATCTTTTTTGTATTCCATGCAAGCTGATCTTCTTCGGAATCATCCCGGAAAACATCTGATGAAAGATTGTAAGTCTGAGCAGTATCAGAAATATTTTTGATATTGAACGTAAAACTGAACGATCCGAGATTTTGGTCCAGACCGTCTCCAAGAGAAATTTTTGGACGGTAATTATCCTTTTGGCTATCTGTGTAAAGATAAGCCGGAGTTTTAATCGCTGATTCTACATTTGCAATTCCGCTGCCCTGAACTCTCGGCGAAGCGATTTCCAGTCCGTCGGAGCTGTAAATCGGCGTAGAGGTAGACATCAAAAGTCTTGCCATAAGTTCGGGGTAATCTGAATTATTCTGTATTCCGTATTTATCCTTGTTGTCTGTCAGATATTCCTTAAGTAAAGCCGCCATTCCGGTCAACTGCGGAGAAGACATCGACGTGCCCGACATAGGTCCGTATTCGTTTTCGGGATAAGAAGATATGATGTTACCTCCGAATGCGGTTATATCAGGCTTTAAAGTCAGATCCTCCGTGTAATCCCATGAAGAAAATTCACTCATGCTTTTACTGAATGAAGCTATGATTTGTTTTTCTGACGGAAACGTTATTGCTTTATCATTGAATCCTATTAATTCCATTCCGCTTTCATAGGATATGAAACCGGACGGCAGAACAGAGCACTGCGGCGTTAGCAGACCGTTTTCATTGTTATAAAAGATTACCCCTACTGCCCCGTTAGCTTTAGCGTTTTCGGCTTTTTCGTCAAAGGTCAGCTCTCCCCTTGAAATTAAGGCGATTTTCCTTCTGACGTCAATATTTTTATAATCCTCCGGATAGCCAAGTCCGGGGACGGCGGCGTATTCCATAGTCATATCCGCAAAAGCCGTATTGATATCCTTTGATCCCGACATTATTTCAAAGTTTTTGCCCGACGACGATATTACTCTTTTCTCTGAAACGGTGTTTTCCGCAGAGCCTACTGAAAGAACGGAGGAAATCCCGTTTGGCGTGCCGCCGCTACTGTAATCGGTATTAATTAAAGAATCGTTTCCCTGATAATTTATTTTGGCGTTGTTGCCGGCAGCCGAGCAAAAAAGAATACCTGATTCCGTCATGTTTTCAATCGCTTCACTTTCATATTTTATAGCGTTGCTATTGACGAATCCCGCGCCCCAGCTCGCGTTTACTATGTCGGCTCCTAAATATGTACAGTCATCGAAAGCCGCAAGCAAGGCGTAGTAGCATAAATTATACGAGGACATCAGCAGAAGCTGAGCATTTGGCGCCGCTCCCTTTGCATTATATTTATCGTCTGTTTCAGCGTTTCCGTTTCCCGCCGCTATACCTGCTACATGGGTACCGTGGAAGTCGTTGGGATTGTTTTTATAATCTATCGAGGTGTCGTTATTGTGGTTTTCATAATTAAAGCGAAACGGTATTTTTTCATTATAATAATAATTACTTCCGTTGTCACTGTCTGCTGAAAGATAAGGGGCTACCGTGCCGATATCTTCCGCACTGAGCCTATAGGAAGCTTCAGATGACGGAGTACTGATAAATTCGTGAGACAAATCGAATTCGTTGTCGATTATCGCTATAACTGTTGAATCGCCCTTGTTTTCAACCTTGCTTATTCCGGTTTCCTCAAGATCCTGTCAGTCAGGTCGCTGTAGGACATGGCGGAGGTTTTAGACTGCTTATCCGCTGAGGATGGCTCCTGATTATTATTGTAAAAATCGGATATATAAATATCCTTTAATCCGAGACTGTCCTTGTTATACCAGATTTTCTTATATTCCGATTCCTTTAAGACAACGGAAAATCCATTGTATACCGATGTGTAGTCATAAACGATTTCATTACTTTTGCCTAAAAGGCCGTTGATTTTACCGAGAGCCTCACCGTGATCCGCCTTAAGCTTATCATATGCTGTTTTGCCCTCGGCAGTGAATATAACTGATCCGTTCCGAATTGCTTGGCGTAATCGTAGCATGACAAAGGCTTGTCGTCCAGTGAAACTATACAGTAATAGCTGTTATCCCGCGGAGCCTGCTCGTTATATAAAAACGAAGCGTTTGCAATAGTTCCCAGCGCATTAGCTGCAAGTACCGCTGCCGAAAGCGCCGATATAAGCTTTTTCATTAGTTACCTCCGATTTAAAAATATTTCATTTAAAATTATATACCTAAAAGCAAAACAAGTCAAATAAAAGGCCTCCCAAGAAGGGAAGCCTCAGATTGTTCAATCCTCTGTTTCCTTATATATTTCAGGAAGATTGAAATCCATCAGATCCTCATACGATTCATATTCAGATTCGTTCAAAACTGCGGAAGGGATAAGTCCCGTACAGTCGTTGGCGCTGCCTGCTTCGCTATACATTAAGTCCTCGTAAGCTTTCGTTACCGGACGCTTGTCTTTTTCAGGTTTCATTTTATGCTCCTTCTTAAAATAATATTTCTGCATTTATTTTAAGAAGATTACGGACAATTATTCATAGCTTTATATAAAATAATCTGAGGACGTTCTTATTTCGTCATAAGTTTTTTAAATCTTTCCATTGCTTCTATTGTATTTTCCCTGTCGCCGAACGAGGTAAGTCTGAACCAGCCTTCTCCGTTCTTTCCGAAGCCCTCGCCCGGAGTTCCGACAACGTAAATATTATTTATCAGATAATCAAAGAATTCCCAGCTTCCCATGCCGTCCGGGCATTTAAGCCATATATACGGCGAATTTATTCCGCCCGTATATTTTATTCCAAGCTCGTCCATTGTTTTTGAAATAATTTTAGCGTTTTCCTGATAGTACGCTATATTTTCCTTTATCTGTTTTCTACCCTTTTCCGAAAAGACGGCCTTTGCCGCGCATTGAACAGGGTAGGATACTCCGTTGAACTTGGTGGAAAGTCTTCTGTACCAAAGCTTGTATATATTAACTCCGTCAAGAACAAGCTCTTTAGGTATAACTGTATAACCGCATCTTGTACCGGTAAATCCGGCGGTTTTTGAAAGAGAGCACATTTCAATAGCGCAGGTCCTTGCCCCTTCAATTTCCAATATGCTTCTGGGAACGTCGTCTTCAGTTATAAACGCTTCATATGCGGCGTCGTAAATTATCAGCGAGTTATTTACATTGGCATAATCAATCCATTCCTTTAGCTGAGCCTTTGTATAGCACGAGCCTGTCGGGTTATTAGGAGAGCAAAGATAAATTATATCGGCCTTTACGTCCGGATCGGGCATAGCGCAGAAACCGTTTTCTTCGTTTGCGTCGGCATAAAGGATTTTTCTTCCGGCCATTATATTTGAATCGACATATACCGGATAGACCGGATCGGTAACAAGAACCGTGTTGTCGGCTGAAAATATATCGCCGATATTTCCGGCGTCGCTTTTTGCTCCGTCGTTTATAAGAATTTCGTCCGGTGATACGCTGACGCCGAAGCTTTCATAATATTCGGATATAGCTTCTCTTAAAAATCCGTAGCCCTCATAATCGGGATAACCTTTAAAAGTTTCCTTAACGCCCATTTCATCGCAGCCCTTTTTCATGGCTTCAACAACGGCCGGCGCAAGGGGCAGCGTCACGTCGCCGATTCCAAGCCTTATTATTTTTTTGTCAGGGTTTTTCGCGGTAAATTCATTGACTCTTTTAGCAATCTCTGCAAAAAGATAGCTTGGCACAAGGTTTTCAAAATTTTTGTTTACTTTTGTCATTTTATAACTCCTTTATTTTATATGGCTTATATCAATTTCCCCGTCGCAGATAAAAGCGGCCGGCCCTTTCATAATTACGTTTCCGTCTTCGTTCCAGACTATATTGAGATCGCCTCCTCTGAGACGAACAGTAATTTCTTCTCCTCTGCTGCAAAATCCGTTTAATACCGAAGCGACTGCCGAAGCGCACGCTCCCGTTCCGCAGGCAAAGGTTTCTCCGCTGCCTCGTTCCCAGACTCTCATATGAAGAGTATGGGAATTTTCAACCTTGATAAATTCAGTATTTATTCTGTCAGGAAAAAGTTCGTTATATTCAAAGAGCGGTCCGACGCTTTCAAGATTCAAATCGTCAATTGAATCAAAATAAACGACGGCGTGAGGATTTCCCATAGAAACGCAGGTTATTTTATACTCTGTTCCTCCGATTATTACCGGCTCGGAAATGAATTTTTCCTTATCGGAATTAACCGGTATTTCTCTCGGAAGTAAAACCGCCTGTCCCATATTTACTTCTACCGATTCAACCTTTCCGTTTACAGGAAACAGCTTTAGATATTTTATTCCTGAATTAGTTTCAAGCGTCAATTCTGTTTTACCGGTCATGCCCTTGTCGAATACATATTTTCCTATGCATCTTGTTGCGTTTCCGCACATCATAGCCTCTGAACCGTCCGCATTGAAAATTCTCATTCTGAAATCAGCCTTATCGGACGGAAGTATGAGAACAAGACCGTCAGAACCGATTCCTTTATGACGGTCGCTTACATAAACCGAAACCTTTTCCGGATTTTCAACCTTTTCTTCAAAGCAATTGATGTAGATATAATCGTTTCCGATTCCGTGCATTTTAGAAAATCTCAACTAAACCTCTCCTTTTTATAAATCTTACCATTTACAAGTATATAATATTTTCAGAAAAAAATCAATAACCGCCGTCTTTAAATGACAATTTTTATTTTTATAAGAAAATCGGCGTTTATTTTAACGTTTTATTAATTTTCAATAGGCGAAGCGTTTATTTTGAACATTTTGTGTGAAAAATATTTATCAATAAACAAAGGAATCCCCGGTATCCGATTTTTCTTGACAAAAGCCGTTTTTTAGGATATACTGAAATTTACGGTGTTAAAATTATGTAAATATAATTTTACAACTTTTTAATAGGAGGAAAACTGTGAAAAAAATTATAACCTACGGAACGTTCGATCTGCTTCACTACGGTCATATAAATTTACTCCAGCGGGCAAAAGCGCTGGGGGATTATCTTATAGTTGCTCTTTCGACTGACGAATTTAACTGGAATTCAAAACAGAAAAAATGCTATTTTACTTATGAGCAGAGAAAGCGGCTTCTTGAAGCCGTAAGATACGTTGATCTTGTTATTCCGGAGAAAAACTGGGATCAGAAAATAAACGATGTAAAGGAATTTAAAGTAGACGCTTTTGTCATGGGGGACGATTGGACCGGTAAATTTGATTTTCTTAAGGATTACTGCGAGGTAGTATATCTTCCGAGGACTCCTGAGATTTCTACAACTCAGATCAAACAGGATTTGAAATAACGGTTTTAAGGAATACGCCGGTTATTCCGCATAATATTTTTTGACATTTTTACGGAGGATGTTAAATGGCGTTAAAGAAGAGTGCAAAAAAAATTCTGAATAAAATCAAAACACGTATCTGGTTCAGCTTGTATTACGGTATTTATCAGAAATCAAAGCTTGATAAAAACCTGGTGCTGATCGAATCAAGAAGCGGATCTGATCTTGCCGGTAATATACTATATATTACGAAGGAGCTTTATGAGAATCCGGATTACAGGCGTTTAAAGCTTTGTATATCGGCTAAGTCATTCAAATTTCAGGAAGTAAGAGCTATTCTAAATCATTATAAAATAAAGAAAATAAAGATGCTTCGCGCGGAATCAATCAGATATTATAAATTTGCATCAAAAGCAAAATACCTTGTAAAACGATACTTCATTTCCGAGAAGATTTATAAAAAAGGAAGGCCAGA
>ENA-OQCO01000120-OQCO01000120.1-human-gut-metagenome-genome-assembly--contig:-NODE-120-length-43800-cov-3.539739_pt1 | contig 43800 bp, 38 predicted proteins | sample MGYA00242500_ERZ504582 | MGnify/ENA primary metagenome ERZ504582 (study PRJEB26092, sample SAMD00036346) | human gut metagenome | host: Homo sapiens | study: EMG produced TPA metagenomics assembly of... | reverse complement strand
TGGGCGTCCACCGCCCAGTAGCTGGCAAAGGCGCGGAAGTGGTCAATGCGTACCGCGTCATAGGTGGTCAGCGCGTGACCCAGGCGAGAAAGCCACCAGCCGTAGCCGTCCTTTTCCATAGTCACCCAGTCGTACAGGGGATTGCCCCAGAGCTGGCCGTTCTCGCTAAAGTAATCCGGCGGCACACCGGCCACTTTCTCCGGCTTTAAGGTCTTTTCGTCAATGAGAAACAGGGGCAGACCGGACCACACATCGGCGCTGTCCATGGCTACATAAATGGGCATATCTCCCAAGACAGCCACGCCTTTTTCGTTGGCGTAGGCCTTGATGTTACCCCATTGCAGGTAGAAAATGTACTGCACAAATTTCCAAAACGCCGCCCGGCTCTCATAGGCATATATGTCCTGAATACAGGTGTGGTAATGGGCGTGGCGGTCGCTCCACTGCCACCAGGGTTTGCCGTTCTCCGCCTCTTTTACCGCCATAAATACGCTGTAATCCGTCAGCCAGGGGTTCTCCACCTCAAAGGCCTTGATCTTGGCCGCCAGGGTATCATCTATGCGCAAAAAAGCCTGCTCCAGCAGCGCCAGTCGGCGTTCACCGGCAAAGGCAAAGTCCGCCGTGTACGGCGTGCCATCATAATGGTTTGCCGCCACTTCTTCCGCCGTCGCCAGGCCCATATCCTGCAATCCCTGCGGGTCGATAAACAGGTAGTTGCCGGCAAAAGCGGAGGGGGAGCAATAGGGACTTCCGGCTCCGTCAATCGGATTAAAGGGCAGCACCTGCCAGTAGGTAAAGCCCATGTCCGCAATACGGTCGATAAAATCTCGGGCGTGCCGGTCAAACACGCCGATCCCATAAGGGGAGGGCAGGGAGCTGATGTGCATAAGCACACCGGCGCCGCGCTGGTGCAGCATAAGATCACCTCGTCAAATTGCTTCTTTCCGTGCCGATCCACGGCACGCAAGTATGGATTTTACCACTTTTTGCCGTCAAAAGCAATGGCAGGGTGCAAGGTGAACAAAAATTCACTTATTTTTAATAAATATTATATTATTATAATATATTGAACCGTGGCGTCGGAATTTGTTATAATGCTATAATGTGCAGGAGCCTGAAATGGGCTTTTGTAAGCCAATGTCGGAGGAAGTACCCTTGATCAATACCAAAACCATCAGCAAAGAAGAACTGGACGCCCAAAGAGAGAACGCTGCCAAGGTGCAGGCGGTGCTGCAAAGCCGCTATACGGACAAGCCTCTGGCCTGTGTGATCACCTACGGCTGCCAACAGAATGTGGCGGACAGCGAACATATTAAGGGTATGCTGGCGGATATGGGCTACGCGTTTACCGACGATCGGCACAAAGCACAGTTTATTCTCTTTAACACCTGCGCCGTGCGGGAGCACGCAGAGGATCGGGTGTTTGGCAACGTGGGGGCGCTCAAGTCCTATAAGGCAGAGCACCCGGACACGGTGATCGCCCTGTGTGGCTGTATGATGCAGCAACAGCACATTGCTGACCGCATCAAGCAGTCCTTTCCTTTTGTGGACCTGGTGTTCGGCACCCATGTGGTGCACCGGCTGCCGGAGCTGCTGCTGCGCACCTTAACTCGCAAAAAGCGGGTGTTTGAACTGCCGGATATGGACGGCGTGATTGCCGAGGGTGTGCCGGTGGTGCGGGACGATCAGCGGCGGGCGTGGCTGCCCATTATGTACGGCTGCAACAACTTTTGCACTTACTGTATTGTGCCGTATGTGCGGGGGCGGGAGCGCTCTCGACAGGCGTGCGATGTGCTGGCAGAGGCCAAGCAGCTGATCGCCGACGGGTATAAAGAGATCACGCTCCTGGGGCAGAATGTGAACAGCTACGGCAAAGATCTGACCCCACGAGTCACCTTTTCCCAACTGCTACGGCAGATGAACGACCTGCCCGGCGATTTTCGCATTCGCTTTATGACCAGCCACCCCAAGGACTGTACCAAAGAACTGCTGGACACCATGGCCGAATGTCCAAAGGTAGCCAAGCACCTGCACCTGCCCTTCCAGTGCGGCAATGACCGGGTGCTGAAAGCCATGAACCGGGGCTACACCGCCGGGCAGTATTTAGAGCTGGTGCACTACGCTAAGGCCAAGATGGGCAGCGCCCTTTCCATCACCAGCGATGTGATCGTGGGCTTCCCGGGCGAGACTTATGAGGAGTTTCAAGATACTTTATCGTTGGTCAAAGAGGTGGGGGCCACCTCACTCTTTACTTTCATCTACTCGCCCAGACAGGGCACCCCGGCGGCCAAGATGGACGATCCGGTGCCCCATAAGGAAAAAGCCCGCTGGATGGCGGAGCTGCTGGCTCTGCAAGAGCAGATCTCCGCAGAGCAAATGCAGCTGCACCGGGGCGAGACTTTTAAGTGTTTTGTCAGCGGCAAAGGCAAGTTAGGCGATAATTATGTTGCCGCCCGCACGGACGGGAACCTGATTATAGAATTTGAAGGGGACGACAGCCTGATCGGCTCCTTCCAAAATGTAAAAGTTATAGAACCGCTCACCTATGTGTTGCGGGGAGAACTGGAAAGGAATTAAATTTATGAGTTTGGAATCCGCACTCAGAGAACTGGGCAAAGAAATTCAAAAGGACGAGCGCTTTGCAGCCCTCCAAGCCGCAGCTAAGGCCAATGACGGCGACGAGAAGCTGCAGCAGCAGATGCAGGAGCTGCAGCTGATCTCCCTGAAGTATCAGCAGGAGGCCGAGAAGGCAAACGATGCAGACAAGGATCGCATTGAAAGCCTGCAGGCCGATTATCAGAAGCTCTATGGTGAGATTATGGAGAGCGAAAATATGCAGAAGTATTCTGCCGCTGCTTCCGCCATGGAGGAGATGGCACAGTACATCAGCGGTATGATGGGCCTGTTCTTTGACGGTCAGGACCCGGAGACCTGTGAGCTGCCCCAGCAGCAGGAGGGTGGCTGCACCCACGATTGCTGCACCTGCGGCGGCTGCCACTAAGGTGTAAACCGGCTGCGGGCGGCGTGGTCGCTCGCAGCATTTTTTGCAGAGAGGAGGACGAGTGGAATATGGCAAAGGCAAAGATCAGCCCTATGATGGATCAGTATTTTCAGATCAAGAAGGACTATGCGGATGTGATTTTGTTCTTCCGTCTGGGCGATTTTTATGAAATGTTTTTTGATGATGCCAAGATCGCCAGCAAGGAGCTGGATCTGGTGCTCACCGGTCGGGACTGCGGCCAGGCGGAGCGGGCACCTATGTGCGGCGTGCCCTTTCACAGCGCAGACAGCTATATCGCCAAGCTGGTGAGCCGGGGCTACAAGGTGGCCATCTGTGAGCAGATGGAGGATCCGGCGCTGGCCAAGGGCATCGTTAAAAGAGAGGTTATAAGAATCATCACCCCCGGTACGGTAATCGAGGGCAATATGCTGGAGGACGGCGTCAACAACTACCTGTGCAGTGTGTTTGGCAGCGAGAACGGCGCCGGGCTTTGCTTTGCGGATGTGTCAACCGGCGAGTTTCATGTGACTCTGGCTACCGGCGAGGATGTGGAGAGCAAGGTGATCAATCAGCTGTCCACCTATTCTCCCAAAGAGGTGATCTTTGGCGGCACCGCTGCCGATTATGGGCATGTGGTGCAGTTCGTTACTGCTCGGCTGGAGGCGTCCGCCGAGTACCCGGAGGCGGCGCTGTTTGATTTTGACGCCTGCTCCCAGGAAATTATAGAGACCTTGAAGAAGGATGAGATCGCCGCACTGGACCTGGGTCACAGCCGCGAGACGGTGTGTGCCCTGGGCGCGGTGATCGCTTATTTGAAGAATACGCAGAAGAAAGACGAGATCGAGACCCCGTCGGAAGTGGAGTTCTACGACAGCGAGCGGTTTATGCACCTGGACATCAGCGCCCGGCGCAACTTGGAGCTGACCCGCTCCATGATGACCGGCGACAAGAAGCATTCGCTGCTGTGGGTGATTGATAAGACCAAGACTGCCATGGGCAAGCGGATGATTCGTGCCTGGGTGGAACGGCCGCTGCTGAGCGTCAGCCAAATCCTCCGTCGCCAAAATGCGGTGGGCGAATTGTTTGACTGTCCTATGCTGCGAGACACGGTACGCCAGGCGCTGGTGGGTGTTAACGACATTGAGCGGCTGATGACCCGCATTGTGTACGGCACTGCCAATGCCAAGGAATTGCGGGCGCTGGAGAGCACCATTTCCGCCCTGCCGGAGATTAAGATTGCTTTGGCAGACTGCAACACCGCCATGCTGCGGGAAATTGAAAGCGATATTGACCTGCTCACCGATGTGGCAGAGGAAATTCGCCGGGCAATTGTGGAGGAGCCGCCCTTTTCTATCCGCGAAGGCGGGTTTATCAAAGCAGGCTATAACGAAGAGATCGACAGCCTAAAGGCCATTATGACTGACGGCACCGGCGTGATTGCCTCCATTGAAGCGCAGCAGCGGGAAGAAACCGGTATCCCCAAGCTGAAAGTGGGCTACAACCGGGTATTCGGTTACTATATTGAGGTGTCCAACGCGTACCGGGACCAGGTGCCGGAGACCTACATTCGCAAGCAGACCTTAGCCAACTGTGAGCGCTACATAACCCAGGAGCTGAAAGAGCTGGAGGGCAAGATCTTAGGCGCCAAGGATCGGGAGGTGGCGCTGGAGTACCAGCTGTTCTGTGCTCTGCGAGAGGAGATCGCCGGCCAGATCCAGCGGCTGCAAGTGACCGCCAAGGCGCTGGCCCGGCTGGATGTGCTGTGTTCCCTGGCCCATGTGGCGGCAGAGCATAACTACACCTGTCCCCAGGTAGAAGGGGATGGCGTGATCGAGATCAAGGACGGCCGCCACCCGGTGGTGGAGGCGCTGCTGGACAGCGGGCCCTTTGTTCCCAACGATACATACCTGGACTTGCAGGACGACCGGTGCCACATTATCACCGGCCCCAATATGGCAGGTAAGTCCACCTATATGCGCCAGATCGCGCTGATTACCTTGTTGGCGCAGATCGGTTCCTTTGTACCGGCGCGGCAGGCGCACATTGGCGTGGTAGACGCCATCTTTACTCGAGTGGGTGCGTCTGACGACCTGGCTACCGGCCAGTCCACCTTTATGGTGGAGATGAACGAGGTGGCCACCATTTTGAAAGACGCCACCCAAAACAGCCTGATTATCTTAGACGAGATCGGCCGGGGCACCTCCACCTTTGACGGTATGAGCATTGCCCGGGCAGTGCTGGAATATGTGTGCAAGCGCAAGACCCTGGGCGCCAAGACGCTGTTTGCCACCCATTACCATGAGCTGACCGCCATGGAGGGGCTGGTAGACGGCGTGCGCAACTACTCCGTAGCGGTGAAGAAGCGGGGAGACGATATTACTTTCCTGCGGCGGATTGTGCGGGGCGGCGCGGACCAGAGCTTTGGTATTGAAGTGGCCAAGCTGGCCGGTGTGCCGGACAAGGTGGTGCGCCGCGCCAAGGTGATCCTCAAGGAACTGGAGCAAAACAGCGTGCCCATCGAGTTTAAGGCGGAGGAAGCCATAGAGGAGGAGCCGGAGGAGGAAATTCAGTACAATTTCACCGCCAACGGCACCAACGAGATTTTGGAAATTCTAAAGACCGTAGACATTAACACTTTGACTCCGATTGAGGCTATGCAGACCCTGGATAACCTGCGCAAAAAGGCCCAGGAGCTTAGCTAAAAACGGATTTCATTATAGAAAGGGCGGTGGTTCCATGCCGCAAATTCATATTTTACCCAAGTCTGTGTACCAGCTGATTGCAGCCGGCGAGGTGGTGGAACGCCCCGCCTCTGCAATTAAAGAAATGGTGGAGAATTCCATTGACGCCGGCGCCACCCGCATAACGGTGGAGATCCAGCACGGTGGCTCTACCTATATGCGCATTACGGACGACGGCTGTGGTATCGCAAGGGCGGATGTGCCCAAGGTGTTTATCAGCCATGCCACCTCCAAGATCGCAACCGAGGAGGACTTGAACGCCATCGGTACCCTGGGCTTTCGGGGCGAGGCTATGGCTTCCATCGGCGCAGTGGCGCAGGTGGAACTGCTCACCCGCACAGCAGAGGAGCAGGTGGGTACCCGCTATGTGATCGCCGGTGGCCAGGAACAAAGCTGCGACGACGCCGGTTGCCCGGTGGGTACCACAGTGGTGGTGCGGGATCTGTTCTTTAACACGCCTGCGCGCATGAAATTCTTAAAGAAAGATGTGACCGAGGGCAACGCGGTGGCCGGTGTGCTGGACGCGGTGGCGCTGAGCCACCCGGAGATCGCCTTTCGCCTGATCCGGGACGGCAAGCAGACGCTGGTGACTCCCGGTAACAAGGACTTAAAGAGCACGGTGTACTCCGTGTTTGGCCGGGAACTGACCCAGTCGCTGATCCCGGTGCATTACAGCTATAACGGTATGGAGCTGGAGGGCTATGTGTCCAGCCCCCATGCCTCCCGCAAAAGCCGGGCCATGCAGTATTTTTTCATAAACGGTCGCCTGGTGAAGTCTAAGACCGCCTTGGCGGCGCTGGAGCAGGCGTATAAAAACAGCATTATGGTGGGGCGCTTTCCCGCCTGCGTGCTGAATATGACCGTCAACGCGGCGCTGGTGGATGTGAATGTGCACCCGGCCAAGATCGAGGTGCGCTTTGCCAACGAAAAGCCGGTGTTTGACCTGGTGTATTATGGGGTCAAGACCGCGATTGAGACCGGCGACAGTGTAAAGGAAGCGACCTTTGTCGGCGCCCCCGCAGCGGACGAGGTGGGACGCGCGTACCGCCGGCAGGCAGTCGCAGCGCCAAGATCGACTTTTTCCGCAAAAAGGAAGAGAGCGTGCAAACGGTGCTGCAAACAGCGCCCCGCACGGACTTTTGGCAGACGGCGCAGGCAGGTGTGCCGTACCGTACCGCGCCCCAGGGACAGATTCCGGTGCAGCGAGCGGCAGAGCAAAGCGCAGCGCCGACGGCGCAAGAGCCGGCACCTGTAAAAGCAACCGAAATAAACGCCTCGGAACCCCAGGCTGCGCCGGTGGTACAGCGTGAGCGGGAAGTGCCCGCCCAAGCGCCCCCGGCAGTCACCTACGCATGAGCGCGCAGAGTCGGCAGCGGCTGCACCGCCTCGACGGAGACAGCGCCTGCCCCCACGGTGCAGGTGGTGGACGAGGACCGGAAGGCCCCGGCCTTCCGTGTAGTTGGCGAAGCCTTTAAGACCTATATACTTGTAGAGATAGAAAATAATTTATATTATATTGACAAGCACGCCGCCCACGAGCGGATGAATTTTGAAGCCCTGCGCCGGAGCGCGGAGATCCACAGCCAGCTGCTGCTGGCGCCGGTGACCGTGCGCTTGAACAAAGCGGAGCTGTCCGCCGTGGAGGAACATCTGGATCTGCTGCAAAAAGGCGGCTTTGAGGTGGAGATCTTTGGCACGGACGCGGTGCTGGTGCGATCGGTGCCCGCTATGCTGGACGGGGCAAATATTGCCGATCTGATCTGCGAGATCGCAGAGAAGCTGCTGGAGCACAAAACGGACATTGAGCCGGAAAAGCTGGACTGGATTTTCCATTCCACCGCTTGTCGCGCAGCGGTCAAGGCCGGTGATGTGACCAGCCCGGCGGAGCAGCGCCTGTTTGTTGAAAAGCTGCTGTCCATGCCGGATATTCGCTACTGCCCCCATGGGCGGCCGGTGATGATCAAGGTTAGCCGGTACGAGATCGAAAGACAGTTCGGCAGGGCGTGAGTATGAAGACAAAGGTACTTGTGGTGGCCGGCCCCACCGCCTCCGGCAAAACCGGTTTGGGCATTGCTCTGGCTCGGCGGCTGGACGGCGAGATTGTGTGTGCCGACTCTATGCAGATCTATACCGGTATGCCCATTGCCACTGCGGCGCCTACGGCAGCGGAGCGGCAGGCAGCGGTGCACCATTTGGCAGAGATTCTGCCCCCGGACACGCCTTTTAGCGTGGCTCAGTATTGCAAGCTGGCAGCGGAGACGGTGGCGAATATTGCCGCCCGGGGTAAGGTGCCCATTTTGGTTGGCGGCACCGGGCTGTTTATTGACAGCTTTATTGACCACATTCAGTTTGCCCATGTGCAGACGAACCCGGACCTGCGCCGGGAGCTGCTGGCAAAGGACGGCACAGAGTTGTACCGTACCTTGCAGCAGGTGGATCCCACGGCTGCGGCAGAAATACATCCGAATAACAAAAACCGGGTGGTGCGTGCACTGGAGCTGTACTATGCCGGTATTACCAAGACTGCACAGAATGCAGCCTCCCGCCGGGAGGACAGCCCTTATGAGGCACTGTATTTTGTGCTCCACTACCGGGATCGGCAGGTGCTGTATGATCGAATCAATGCTCGGGTGGACGCCATGCTGGCCGCCGGATTGGTGGAGGAAGCACGGCAGGCCTACGCCGCTTGCGGTCCTACGGCACGGCAGGCCATTGGGCACAAGGAACTGCTGCCGTATTTAGAGGGCAGCGAGCCGCTGGAGACAGCGGTAGAACGGCTCAAGCAGGAGACCCGCCGCTACGCCAAGCGCCAGATCACTTGGTTTAAGCGCCGGCAGGGAACTGTGGTGCTGGAGCCGGATACCATGGATACAGAGCGCCTGATCGCCGCAGCGACGGCGCAGACAGAGGATTTTCTTTATGGCAAAGACAAAGGAAAAAGAGCATAAAAGCCGTAAAAAGCTCAGTCGCACCGCCAAGGAGAACTGGGCCATCGGCATTGTGGCGCTGCTGATTTTGTCTGTGGTGGCGTATGAGTGCTATACTGCTACCCATGTGCGGCTGCAAACCTACACCGCCAAGGAGACCACCGTGTACCGTACCATTGAGACCACGGCACTGGCGGTGCGAGAGGAGCACGCGGTTAGCGGCCCCGGCGGTGTGACGGTGCAATGCGTTGCCGACGGCGAGAAGATTGCCAAGAACGGCAAGGTGGCTCTGCGCTTTCAGTCTGAGGCGGACGCTAAGGCGTACAGCCAGCGCACCGCCTTAAAGGAGAAGCTGCAGCACTACCGGGATATGGAAAATAAGAGTACCGCCACCGCCACGGATATTACCGCCGTGGACAATGAGGCGGTGCAGAATGTAAATGATTACATACGGGCGCTGGCCCAATCGGATCTGACTGGGGCAAGTACCGCGGCGCAGGAGATGAACGACACCTTTACCCGCCGCCAGATGATGATCGGCACCAGCATTGACTTTGCGGCGCTGAAAAAGGATTTGCAAAGTCAAATGAACGATCTGGGCACTGCAGAGCCAATTGGCTCCGTGACTACGGCAGTAAGCGGCGTTTTCTCCGGCTACACGGATGGGTGCGAGAGCGTTTTTGATTATGATCAGGTGACGGAGATGACCGCTGCCGATCTGGATAAAGCCTTAAAGACTGCCGAGAGCGCTAAGGGCGACACCGGCGCCTTAGGCAAGGTGATCACCAGCTATGCTTGGTACTTTGTGTGCAAAGCGGATGTGGCGGACCTGCAAAAGGTGCAAAACGGCACGCGACTGGATGTGGCTATTAAGGACAGCGACCGGGTGCTTTCCTGCACCGTGGTCAGCGGCGCGGACACCAAGCCCGGCGCCACGCAAACGGTTCTGGTGCTCCAGTGTGAGAATATGGACTCGGATATTGCCGCCTATCGGGCGGAGGATATAGAAATTCGCACAGCTTCCTATACCGGGATCAAGGCCCCCGCTGCCGCCGTGCATGTGAGCGACGGTAAAAAGGGCGTGTATGTGCTGGTGGCCGGACAGGTGAAATTCCGTCCTGCCACGGTGCTGTATTCCGGCAAGGATTATGTAATACTGGCGTATGACGCCCAGAATAAAGACGGTATTCGCCTTTATGACGAGATCATCACAGAAGGGAAGGATCTTTATAATGGAAAAGTTTATACCTGATCCGGCACGGCTGCAAGCCGTTGAGGAGAACTGGAAGCAGGTCTTAGATCGGGTGCAGGAGGGCGCCGTCAAAAGCGGTCGCGATCCCCGAGAGGTTCGCCTGATGGCAGTGACCAAGACCGTGGAGCCGGTGTACATTAACCGGGCGCTGGATCTAGGCGCCGATTTGATCGGCGAGAATCGGGTGCAGGAATACCTGGGCAAGCGGGATGCGTTGCACTTGGATGGGGTGGAAAAGCACCTGATCGGTCGACTCCAGACCAATAAGGTTAAGTATATTGTGGGTCAGGTGGATATGATCCAGTCGGTGGATTCTATGAAACTGGCCCAGGAGATTTCCAAGCAGTCCGTTAAGCACGGCGTGACCACCCGGGTACTGGTGGAGGTGAACATCGGCCGGGAGGAAAGCAAAAGCGGCATTATGATTGAGGCATTGCCCGAGTTGCTGGAAGAAGCGGCCCAGTTGCCCGGTTTGCAGATCAAGGGCTTGATGTGTATTCCCCCCATTTGTGAGACGGAGACACAGGTGCGCAAATATTTTGAGACAATGCATCAATCTTTCATTGACATTAAAGACAAAAAACACCATAATATAGACATGGATATTCTGTCTATGGGTATGAGCGGCGATTTTGAGGCCGCCATTGCCGAGGGTTCCACGCTGGTGCGTGTCGGCTCTGCCATCTTCGGCGCCAGACAATACCGTTAAGGAGAGGCGAATATGGGTTTACTGGATAAGTTCAAAGAGATCATTACCGAGAATGATGATGATTTTGACGATTACTATGACGACGACAACCGGGACTACGGCCTGGCTGCCCCGGAGCGGGCAGAGCGACAGGAGCGCCCCCGGCACGAGCGGGCGCCTAAGCCGGAGCGCCAGGAACGCCCTCGCAGCAGAGGACGGGACGATAAGGTGGTCAATATCCACACCACCACCCAGTTGCAGGTGGTGCTGGTGAAGCCGGAGCGGTTTGAAGAGGCTGCCTCCATCGGTGACAATTTGAATGCCAAGCGTACGGTGGTGTTGAATTTGGAGAGCACCAACCGAGATATTGCACGCAGACTGCTGGATTTCCTCAGCGGCGTGGCGTATGCCAACAACGGCCAGATCAAGCGGGTAGCCAACAGCACCTATATCATTACGCCTTACAATGTAGATGTAATGGGCGATCTGATCGATGAGCTTGAGAACAACGGCATGTTTATGTGAGGAGAGAAGGAGAGAGAATATGATTACACCCAGCCAAATTCGAGAGAAAAATCTGTCTACCGTGCAAAGCGGCGGATATGATAAGGAAGAGGTCAACGCCCTGTTGGCCCAGATCGTCGAGTCTTACCAGGCTGTGTACGATGAGAACAAAGAGCTTTACCGCAAAATGGAAATACTTGCCGGCAAGATTGAGGAGTACAGAAGTGAAGAGGACTCTATCAAGACCGCACTGATCACCGCCCAAAAGATGGCGGATCGCATTGCCAAGGACGCCAAGGAAAAGGCGGAGGAGAAGCTTAGCGAAAGCGCAGCCACCGCGCAGCAGACGGTGACGGACGCCAAAGAAAAAGCGGACAAGATGGTGGCCGAGGCCCGCACCTATGCCGCCAACTTTACCAAGGAGAAGCAGGACGCTGCCGAGTCCATTATTACCGAGGCGGAGGCCAAGGCCAATGACGCCATTGACGGCGCCAAGGTTGTGGCTCAGGAAATGCTCAACCAGGCCAAGCAGCTGTCTGAGGAGCTGATGAGCAAGGCCAAGAGCGAAAAAGCCTATCACGAGCAGCTGATTGAAAAGCTGCGCAGCGAGTCTAAGAGCTTTAAGGACAGCTTGCTGTCCCTGTATGAGAGCCAGATGGATCGCCTGGGCGATATGGTAGATCTGAAGCCCCAGGTGGACGAGGATCAGGCGCACATTGACTCTGTGGAGAGCGAGATGAACCAGATCATCTCCAATATTGATGAGATCAACAAACTGCAAAGCCAGACGGTCGACGCGCCGACGGAGGAAGCCGCGGCACAGGCGCCGACGGCAGAGAATACCAAGGGCGACACAGACGATGACCAGGTGGATCAGATCATTGACGAGATCGAGGAGAAGCAGGCGCCCGCAGCCAGCCCGGAGGAGGTCAGCAGCGCGCTGAACGCCTTTACCGAGGACGAAATCACTCCGCTGGACGAGAACGCCCCCACCATCAGCGAGATCGACGAGGAACCGGAGCTGGAGCAGGTGCCCCCGCAGCAGGAGGAAAAGACCTTGTTTGATGACCAGGCCGCTATGCCCTTTGAGGATTATTTTCATGTAAAGAGCGGCGACGAGCGCACCAGCGAGACCATTTCTCTGACCGCTCCGGACGAGGACGAGTACGAGGAGGAAGAGGGATCTTCCAAACTGCGCGGTTTCTTTAAGAAGAAAAAATAATTTACATACACAGTAGGAGTAACAAGAAGCATGGATTATAACCAAACACTGAATTTACCCAAGACCGACTTTCCCATGCGGGCAGCTTTGCCCCAGCGGGAGCCGGAATTCCTGAAAGCATGGGAAGAAAATGACCAGTACCGTCAGCTGATGCAGCACAACGAGGGCAAGCCTTTGTTTGTGCTCCACGACGGACCTCCGTACGCCAACGGTGATATTCATATCGGCCACGCCATGAACAAGACCTTAAAGGACTTTATTGTGCGCTATAAGAATATGACCGGATTTCAGTCTCCCTATGTGCCCGGCTGGGATACCCACGGCCTGCCCACAGAGCTGAAAGCCAGAAAGCAGGCGGGTATCGGTGCCGGCAGCGACATTTCCGATCTGGAATTGCGCAAGATTTGCCGAGAGACCGCGCTGAGCTATGTGGATATTCAGCGGGAGTCCTTTAAGCGCCTGGGTGTAATCGGCGAGTGGGATCACCCGTACATCACCCTGACCAAGGACTTTGAGGAAGAGCAGATTAAGGTATTTGCCACCATGGCTTCTCAGGGCCATATCTACAAGGGCTTAAAGCCTGTGTATTGGTGCCCGGACTGCAAGACCGCCCTTGCCGAGGCGGAGATTGAGTACGGCGAGGATCCCTGCCATTCTATTTATGTAAAGTTCAATGTAACGGACGATATGGGCAAGCTCACTGCACTGGGTGCGGACCTGAGCAAGACCTATTTCGTGATTTGGACCACCACCACCTGGACCCTGCCGGCCAACGTGGCCATCTGCGTAGGCCCCAACTTTGAGTATTCTCTGGTCAAGAGCGGCGACGAGTTTTATGTGATGGCTACCGACCTGGTAGACGCCGCTATGGCGGACCGGGGCACCACAGACTATGAGACCGTGGGTGTGATCCAGGGCAGCGAGCTGGAGTATATGAAAACCCAGCACCCGTTTATTGACCGCACTTCTTTGGTGATCGTGGGCGATCATGTAACGCTGGAGAGCGGTACCGGTTGCGTACACACGGCACCGGGTCACGGTGTGGATGACTTTATCGTGTGCCAAAAGTACCCGGAGATCCCCACCGTTGTACCGGTGGATGCCGAGGGCAGACTGACGGAGGAGGCCGGACAGTTCGCCGGACTGACCACCGATGAAGCCAACAAGCCCATTGCGGAGCATTTGGAAAAAATCGGCGCTTTGTTTGCGCTGAAAAAGATCGTCCACCAGTATCCCCATTGCTGGCGTTGCCATAAGCCCATCATTTTCCGCGCCACCTCCCAGTGGTTCTGCTCGGTAGATGATTTTAAGGAGGCTGCTGTGGCTGCCACCGAGGATGTGCAGTGGTATCCGGCCTGGGGCAAGGACCGTATGCAGTCCATGATCCAGGAGCGCGCCGATTGGTGCATCTCCCGTCAGCGTAAGTGGGGTGTGCCCATTCCCGTATTTTATTGTAAAGACTGCGGCAAGGAGATCGTGGATAAAGATCTGATGCTGCGGGTATCTAAGATCTTTGGTCAGGAAGGCTCTGACGCCTGGTTCGCCCACGAGGCGGAATATTTCCTGCCGGAGGATTATAAGTGCCCCCACTGCGGCGCACAAAAGGGCTTTGACAAAGAAAGCGACATTATGGATGTGTGGTTCGACTCCGGCTCCAGCCACGCAGCGGTGCTTAAACAGCGCCCTTATTTGAAGTGGCCGGCAGATGTGTACCTGGAGGGCGCCGACCAGTACAGAGGCTGGTTCCAGTCCTCTTTGCTCACCAGCGTAGCCGCCGGGCAGCCTGCACCCTTTAAGCAGATCATCACCCACGGCTGGACCGTAGACGGTGAGGGCAAGAAGATGAGTAAGTCCCTGGGCAACGGTATTGATCCGGCGGACATTATCAACCAGTACGGCGCGGATATTCTGCGTTTGTGGGTGGCTTCTTCCGATTACCACGCCGATGTACGCATCAGTAAGGAGATCTTGAAGCAGCTGTCGGATAATTACAGAAAGATCCGCAACACCGCTCGTTATTGCCTGGGCAACCTGTATGACTTTGACCCGGACAAGGATATGGTACCCAACGATCAGTTGGAAGAGCTGGATAAATACGCGCTGATGAAGCTGGATCAGGTACTGGCTACCGCTCGCGGCGGGTACGAGGTGTACGAGTACCACACCGCCGCCCACGCGCTGCACAACTTCTGCGTGGTGGATATGAGTAACTTCTACTTTGATGTGCTCAAGGATCGGCTGTACACTTCTGCGCCGAACAGCGCTACCCGCCGTGCCGCCCAGACCGTATTGTATAAGGTGCTGGACGCACTGACCTTGGTGCTGACCCCCATTTTGGCCTTTACCTGTGACGAGATCTGGAAGGCAATGCCCCATGCAGCGGGCAGAGATCCCCGGTCTCCGCTGTTTAACGATATTCCCCAGCCGGAGTACATTGCTGCGGACGCAGACTTTATGGCCAAGTGGGATCGGATCCATCGGATTCGTGAAGATGTGCAGAAGGCACTGGAGCTGGCTCGTAAGGACAAGACCATCGGTAAGTCCTTGGAGGCCAAGGTGACCCTGTACGCTGCGGGCGAACTGCACGATTTCTTGCAGAGCGTAGAGAGCCAGCTGCCGGAGATCTTCATTACCTCCGCTGTGGCACTGTCCGACGGTGAGGGCGACTTTACCGGCGAGGTAGAGGGGCTGAGCGTGTCCGTATCTAAGGCAGACGGCGAAAAGTGCGAGCGCTGCTGGAAGTACGATGAGACCGTAGGTCAAAACGCAGAGCATCCCACCCTGTGCGCCCATTGTGCGGCTGCACTGGCAGAGATGGACAAATAAAGAACGACCATACGGGGCAGATGCGACTGCTCTGCCCCGCCTTTTATATACGGAGGGTTTATGAAGCATAGAAAAAAACACATTTGGGCCTCCATTATGATCCTGCTGATCGTGGCTTTCGACCAGGTGACCAAGCGACTGGCGGAAAGTGCGCTGATGGGGGGCAAGATTGTTACTTTGCTGCCCGGTGCAGTGCAGTTGCGCTATGCCCGCAATACCGGGATGGCCTTTAGCCTGTTCAGCGGTGCCCGATGGGTGTTTGTGGCGCTGACCGCTCTGGTGTGTGCCGGTGTGCTTTTTTATATGTTTCGCAACAAATGCCGCTCTCTGTGGGGCTACTGGAGCCTGGGGGTGCTGGTGGCCGGCGGTCTGGGCAATCTGATCGACCGGGTGCTGTACGGCTATGTGATTGACTTTATTGAGCCAACTTTTATGCAGTTTGCCGTGTTTAATATTGCGGACTGCGCCGTGACCTGCGGCGGCATTAGCTTTGTGCTGTGGCTGGCAGTGGATCTGTTCCGCTCCGGTGACGGCAAGAAGGGAACGACCCATGACGGAAAATGAGCGGCAGCCGGTGCGTGCCTTTACCGTGGACGAAACAGCGGCAGGGGAGCGACTGGACAAGTTTTTAAGCACCGTGTGTCCGGATTTGACTCGGTCGGCGGCGGCGCGGGTGATCGAGGAGGGCGGCGTACTGCTGGACGGTGCCCCGGGGAATAAAAAAGACAAACTGCGCCCGGGCACCCGAGTGGAGCTGCGCCTGCCGGAGCCAAAGCCCATGGAGGTGCTGCCGGAGAATATCCCCTTAGATGTGGTCTACGAGGACGACGACCTGCTGGTGGTGAACAAGCCCAAGGGTATGGTGGTGCACCCGGCACCGGGGAATTATACCGGCACGCTGGTGAACGCGCTGCTGTACTACTGCGGTGACTCCCTTAGCGGTGTGGGCGGCGTGATCCGACCGGGGATTGTTCATCGGATTGACAAGGATACCAGCGGTCTGCTCATGGTAGCCAAGAACGACTTTGCCCATGTGGATTTGGCACGCCAGATTCAGGAACACAGTTTTCACCGGGCGTACCAAGCGGTGGTGTACGGCAACATGACCGCAGACAGCGGCACGGTGTGCCAACCCATCGGTCGCAGTCCCAAGGATCGCAAAAAAATGGCGGTGACCCAACAGAACAGCAAGCCAGCCACCACCCATTATCGTGTGTTGGAGCGATTTGGGGACTTTACGCATATTCGCTGTGTATTGGAGACCGGACGCACGCACCAAATTCGGGTGCACATGGCCTATATCGGTCACCCGCTGGCCGGAGATCCGGTGTACGGACCGCGGCGTGTGATCACCTCCCTGGGCGGGCAGTGCCTGCATGCCGGGGAGATTGGCTTTATACATCCCAGAACCGGGGCGGAAATGCGGTTTGAAGCACCGCTGCCCCCGTATTTCACATCATTTTTACACACTTGCAGGGAAAAGAAAAGGTAAGCGTATGAGTCAAAAGGATTTTAGCAACTGGCTGGTGGTGTCAGATATTGACGGCACATTGAATAACAAAGCACGCAAGCTGCCTCGGCGTAATTATGACGCCATTCAGGCGTTTACAGAGGCGGGGGCAACTTTACCTTGGCTTCCGGACGGCTGACCTCCAGCTTGAAGCGCAATTACGATCGTATCACCCCCAATCAACCGGCGGTGGTACTCAACGGCGCGGGTATTTATGACTTTCAGCAGGAGAAGATGATTTGGCGCAGTACCATTCAGCAGGAGGGGCACGAGTTTGTGCGCTACATCATCAATAAGTTCAGTGACAGCTTTAAGAGCGTGGATGTGGGAATTTATTTTGACGATTATGTGTATATCGTCAAAAACGGCGTTCTGTCCCAGGGCACCATGGATATTGATAAGGCGCACTACGAGGTGACCTCCATTGATAAGGTGCCCAAGGAGGGATGGATGAAGGTGATCTTTTGGTCCAACCCCATTACCATGAACCGGCTGCGCTATGTAATTGACCGCAGCGACACGGCAGGTATGAATTTTATGGCCTCCTCTCCATGGAGTATGGAAATGCTGCAAAAGGGCACCCACAAGGGTACGGCCATTATGGTGCTGGCAGATATGCTGGGCATTGACCGGAACCATGTGGCGGCCATCGGCGATTATTATAACGACTGGGATATGCTCAAGACCGTGGGATTGCCGGCCTGTGCCGGTCAGGCACCTAAGGCTATTCATGAGATCTGCCAGTTTGAAGCCTGCCACTGCAACCAGGGCTGTGTGGCGGATCTGCTGGGGTATATTATGTCCGGTCAGGCGGAGCAGCACATTGCTCGTCCGACCCTGCTGCGAGGATAAGTGATGTTGATTTTAGGCGCACATTTAAGTGCAAGCAAGGGCTATGTCCACATGCTGCGAGAGGCACAGTCCATTGGTGCCAATACTTTTCAGTTCTTTACCCGAAATCCCCGGGGCGGTGCCGTAAAGGCTCAGGACCCGGCGGATGTGGCTGCCTTTTTGCAGGGGGCGCAGGCTGCGGATTTTGGCACAGTGCTGGCCCATGCACCCTATACCATGAATATGTGTAGCGATAAGGAACGCACCCGCACTTTTGCAAGAGAGGTGTTTGCCGATGATCTGCAGCGGCTGGAGGCGCTACCCGGTACGCTGTATAACTTTCACCCCGGCTCCCATGTGGGGCAGGGGACGGATAACGGGATTGCCTATATCACCCGGGCGCTGAACGACCTGCTGACCCCGGAGCAGCATACCACTGTACTGTTGGAGACGATGGCCGGTAAGGGCAGCGAGGTGGGCGGCACCTTTGAGGAGTTGCGCCGCATTATAGACGGTGTGCAGCTGCAAGACAAGATCGGCGTGTGCCTGGATACCTGTCATGTGAGCGATGGCGGGTACCCTTTGGCAGAGGATCTGGACGGGGTGCTGACCCAGTTTGACCGGGTGATCGGCCTGGACAGATTGCGGGCACTGCACCTGAACGACTCTAAGAATCCTTGCGGTTCCCATAAAGACCGACACGAGCAGATCGGTAAAGGCTTTTTGGGTATAGAGACCTTCCGCCGCATCGTCAACCACCCGGCGCTGCGGGGACTGCCCATGTTCTTAGAGACCCCTAATGACTTGTCCGGCTACCAAGAGGAAATTGCCCTGCTGCGCAGCCTGGAGCAAACGTCAAAGTAAAATGAACATAAGAAAAAGCACGGCTTCTGTCAAAGAAGTCGTGCTTTTTTATGCGCTTTCAGCAGCCCAACAGGGTGTGGGCATTTTGGATTAAGGCTTGCAGGGCGCTGTCTCCAAATTTTTTGACGATCACGGCGGCACCGTCTGCATAATCCGGTGGGCGGGTGCCCAGGTTGTGACAGTCGGAGCCGATCAGGTCAATGCGCCCGCTGTCCAGATACTTCAGCAGTTTGCGCCGCGCCCCGAAGGAGGCGTTTGCAAAGGCGCTGATGTTTACTTGGGTGGCGCAGCCCATATCTCGCAATTCGTCAATTAAACCGGGGTGATCCATCAGCGCTTTGTATCGCTCAATGTGCGCCAAAATAGGCCGTATGCCCTGGTCGCAGGTCAGCGCCGTGATCCGATCCAGGGTCTCTGAGCCAAAGTTGTCGCTGAAGTTATGCTCCAGCAGGGCGCATCGCGTGCCTGTGATACAGATGGGGGTCAGGTCTGCATTATTCATCAGATAGCGGCTTACATACACCTCTGCGCCCAGCAGCAGCCGGGGCGCATCCGGAGGCAGAGCAGCCTGCAAGTTGGCAAAAGCCGCGTTCCGTCGGGCGGTAAAGTCCGCCAAAGAAATAGAATCCGAGTAATAATGGGGGGTAAGCACTACGGTCTCTGCCCCTTGCAGCGCCAGGCGGCGGAGCATCTTTACGCTGGTCTCCGTATCTTTGGAGCCGTCATCCACGCCGGGGAGAATGTGGCAGTGCATTTCAATCAAGCCGGGGATCACCATAGCATCACCTTATCCGATTATTCTGCGTCGGCGTTATACCCGTAATTGTAGCCATACCCATAGTCATAGCCGTACTTGTAGCGGGAGTAGCGAGAGCGCTTATCTTCTGCAAAATTGTAAATAAAGCCAAGCACCTTGGCGTCAATGAACTCCAGGGATTCCATCACCCTTTGCACTTCCGGGTGGGTGGAGCTGTTGGCACGCACCACGATCACTACGCCGTCGGACTCCCGAATAATGGGCAGGGCGTCAGACACCACATTGAGCGGCGGGGTATCAATGATCACATAGTCGTAGTCCCGGCTGATCTGTTGTAAAAACTCAGCCATGGGCTCGCTGCCCAGCAGTTCTGCCGGATTGGGCGGAATGGAACCGGCGCACAGCAGCGATAGGTTGGGAAATTCTGTTCGGTGGATAATGCTGTACAGGTCCGTCTTAGGACCGTTGTTTTTTACAGAATCACTGATGTAGTTGGTCAGTCCCGGTGCATTGGACACGCCAAAGTAGTGGTGCATCTTAGGTTTGCGCAGATCGCAATCAATCAGCAGCACCCGCTGGTCTGCCTGGGCAATGGAGATGGCCAGGTTGATGGTGGTCGTCGTTTTGCCCTCGGCAGGGGAGCCGGAGGATACCACAATGGTTTTGCATCCCTTTTTCAGGATGGAGAGCATAATGTTGGTACGAATGCTCTTGTAAGCCTCCTCAATCCGGAACTTCTGCGCCGGATCCATGTTGGCATTGGAGATCAGGGTGCGGGCAAAGGGATTGTTCGCTTTTTTAGCCATCTTATTTCGCCTCTTTCTTTGTGTTTTTCTTGCCGGCAGCACTGCGCTTGCCGGTTGTAAAGGCGGGAATAGAGCCCAGTACCGGCACATCATAGCGCTGGCTCAGCTCCTCGGCGCTCTTGATGCGCACATCTAACAGATCCCGCAGGATCACATATGCGGCAGCTATCAGCAGTCCCGCTACAGCACCCAGCAGGCAGTTCTTTAAGTATCCCCGGCCCTCGGCGGTGTTGGGCTTGATGGCCTTGTCCTCCACGGTAGTCTGAACCAGGCCATTGTTGGTTTCCTCCATCTGCTCCGGCACGCTCTCCTCCATTTGGTGAGCGATGTTGTAGGACAGGGTGGGGTCTGTGGTGGTGACGATCAGCTTAAACATGGCTGTGTTCTCCACCGTCTCAATGGTAAAAGATTGCTTAATATCCGCCGGAGACAGGTTGGTGTAGTATTTTTTGTTCATCTCGCCTGCCACTTTGCTGCAGAACTTGTTGGTCTTGAAGATCTCGATATAGGTATCGATCATCTTCATAGCGTAGTTCATTTTGCTGGTCTGGCTGGTGCGGGCCACCTCGCCGGTGCTGTCGCTGATTTCGTGAGCCGGATCCACCGCTGCAGCCAGGAACTCCACGCTGGAGGTGTAGGTCAAGGTGGTGAATTTGGCGGTATAAACCCCGGCCAAAAGCGCTCCGATGAGCATAAACAGGATCAGCAGCTTCCACTTGCGCAGCAGCAGCTTAATGACCTTTTGTACATTTTCGTCAATGTTCATAGACTTGTCTCCGTTACTCTGCAAAAACATGATTTATTTTTAACAGATATATATTACTGTATTATATCTGGTTTGTCAAGGTGTTCACTATTGACAAAAGCGGGCAAAAAGATGATAATATCCTTGCAAAAAAATCAAAAAAACGGAGAACTGCGTATGAAAAAATCTCAAATCCGTATGCCCCTTTGGGGACCGTATTCCAAGAAGTATATGGGACTGTCCCGCATTGTGGATGATCGGGCGGCAGAAGGTGCCCGCTATGATTTTGTAGTGCACCCCACCCTGTGGAATTCCGCTACCCCGGTGCCCAATGTGACTGTGCCGTCCGGCTACCATTTGTGGAGCTGTGACGAGGACTTTCGCTTTTATTCCTATCGCTATGAGCTGATGTGGAAGGACCAAATTTATGCCGATGTGTCTTACACCCGGCTGGATGAGGAGTCCTACCTGATGCGCTGCCGCTTTGTGAACGATACGGACCTGTCGCAAAACTGTATTCTGAATATTTTCGGCGCACTGGAGTTCCCGGCGCCGGAGCACTGTGCCTTGCAGCTGCCTGGGGATGCCGCATTGGTGGATGCCAACGATTATACGCAGTACACCTATGCAAAGCCCCGTCCCTGGGATAATGAGAACCCGGACGGTATGCACAAGGGCGAGTTTGCCGACGGCAACTTTTACCACGCCCACGGTTTGGGCGACCGGTGCGAGAATTACCATGTGGATTTCCTGGGGCTGGAGCCTTTTGGCTGCACTGCCGGGGACAAAGTGGTATACACACTGCCGTCTCTCCGACCGACGGGCGCTACCTTGCTGTTGCGCTATCGCACAGTGACCCCGAGTGCTGCTGCCTTTACCGTCAACGGCGTAGCGGCAGAACTGCCGGAGAGTGACAGCCTGACCTTTGCCGCGCTGCCCTATGACGGCGCAGACACCCTGACCCTGGAAAGCCGGGGCGGCGCCGGTGTGGAGCTGGATGTGCTGGTGCTGTGCCGGCCGGGCACGGAACAGGAAGTCAGCGCCCGCACGGTGCTGCGCGACACCAAGCCGCAAATTGAAGAAGAAAAGGTGCACGGCGCCACCCGCATTACCCTAACTTACAAGGACGCGGAAGGCTGCTATTCCATCTTGACGCACAATCCCAAGACCCGCCGACGGGAACTGGACAGTGGCAGCCTGGAGGACGCGCTGATTAACCGACTGTCTAACGGCGACCCCACTTATGACGACCTAAGGGAGACCTTTTCTCGCTCCTTCCGCCGCAAAAAAAGTGACGAGGGCTACTATTACAATGCGGTGATGCCCTCCATCTTTATTGACCCCCACGCAGAGCATATAGAGTATGCGGTGCTGTCCAAGGGCAAGGTGGAACCCCGCACCACCGAAGAATACGAGCAGCTGTACACCGCCGCCAAGGCGCTGGCCACTCCGGTACAGTTCAATCGGGAAGGGCAGAAGTACAGTCTGTCTACCGAGATCTTGCGGGCAACACTCCTGACCAACTTGGTATATCCGGTGTACAAGCACGGCGAGAATGTGGTACATTACACCCCCGGCAAGCGCTGGGACAGCTTTTATACCTGGGACAGTGGCGTGATCGGTACCGGTGTGCTGGAGTTCAGCCCGGAGAAATGCCGCTACATTTTAGAGACTTATTTGTCCCAGCCGGAGAATACGGACTTTGCGTTTCTGCTCCACGGCTCCCTGGTGCCTACCCAGTTTGTGCAGTATTTGGAACTGCTGCACCGCACGGAGGACAAGGCGCCCCTGTTTGCTCTGTATCCGCAGATGAAGCGGTATTATGACTATATCAGCGGCAAGACCCCCGGTTCCACCTGCGGCAAGTTCGGCAACGGCCTGACCACCACTTACGACTACTGGTATTCTTGCAGCGGTATGGACGATTATCCCGCCCAGGTGGCCATGATCGCCCAGGATAAGAAGCAATATATGTGCCCCTGCCTGTCTACTTCCCACACCATTCGGGCCGCCAAGATCATGAAGATGGTGGCTGCCGCCATGGGCAAGGAGACGGACATTGCCGCTTATGACGCAGACATTCAGCGGATGAGCGACGCTCTGAACCGGTACAGCTGGGATGAAAAGAGCGGCTATTACGCCTACTCCGTCTATGACGATGACAAAAACTATCAAGGCATTTTTACCACCGACGCCGGGGAGAACTACGACAAGGGCATGGACGGTGTGTATCCGCTGTTTGCCGGGGCTGCCCCGGAGGCGCGGCGGGAGCGTCTGCTGGCGCATATTAAGAACCCGGACGAAATGTGGTCCGCTGCCGGCATCAGCGCGGTGGATATGACAGCCTCCTACTATTTTGACGACGGCTACTGGAACGGCAATGTGTGGATGAGCCACCAGTTCTTTATGTGGAAGACCATGTTTGATCTGGGCGAGACGGAATTTGCCTTTGAGATTGCCCGCCGGGCGCTGGATATGTGGAAGGAAGAGACGGACTTCTCTTACAACACCTATGAGTGCTTTGGTATTCAGACCCGCCGCGGCGGTTGGTTCCACAATTTCGGCGGCCTGTCCGCACCTATCAATGTGTGGGCGGACTGTTACTATCGCCCGGGCACCTTTACCTGCGGGCTGGATGTGTGGACGGACAGCCAGAAGCTTACGGACACCTCTGCGGAGGTCCACTTCCGTTACACCGGCGACAATGGGCAGTATGCCTTTGTGCTCACCCTGTCGGATGCGCACAGCTATCGGCTGACCTTGGATGGGCAAGAACTGGATTACGCTTTGCGCAGTGACGGCTGTATGGAGATTACCCTGCCGGGCACGGTGCGCAGCGGCGTACTGAAGGCAGAGATTAAATAAAGGAGAACGCAATGGCAGCGAAGTTGTATGGCGCAGACAATGCGCCGCTGAAAATTCAATTTATCACCGATCCGCATTACTACTCCCGCAAGGGGGGCACCGAGGGCAAGGCTTACGAAAAAGCCGAGGCCAAGAGCCAAAAGGTCATTAAGGACAGCGACCTGGTGATCAAAGCCGGGTTCGATTTGCTGTGCGCGGACACTTCCACGGATATTGTGGTGCTGGCCGGCGATACCACCCGGGACGGAGAGCTGGCCTCTCACGCCGAGTTTATTGAAATGCTCCGGGACTTGAAAAAGCGAGGCAAGCGGGTGTATGTGATTACTGCTACCCACGATTATCGGGACGGCGGCGTGGCCGACGGCTATGACGGCGACAAAAAGATTCAGGTGCCGGCGGTGGAGGAGCGCCACGATCTGTGGCAGATGTACTATGAGTTCGGCCCCAATGAGGCCATTGCCACCCACCCGGACAGCATGAGCTATGTGGTGCAGCTGGCCCCCGGCTATCGTCTGTTTGCTCTGAATGACGATACCAACTATAAGCCGGAGGGGGAGAGCGGCTCCGGGTACAGCGACGACTGTATGGCCTGGATCCTGGATCAGCTGGAGGACGCTCGCAAAAATGATCAGTTTGTGATCGCCATGACCCATCATCCCATGATCGCCCCCAGTCCTTTTTATGCCATTATCGGCAAGGGGGATATGCAGCGCAATCATGAGACCACCCGGGAGATTTTTGCGGACAACGGACTGCAATGTATGCTCACCGGCCACACCCATATTCACGACATCAGCGTGGTAGAGACCAAAAAGGGCAACACCTTTTATGACATTGCCTGCGGTGCTATGATCGGCTGCCCGCCCACCATGCGCAACATTACGCTGGATCCGGCCCACGCCAAAGTGGATGTGGAGACGGTGACCATTACCGATGTGCCGGGGCTGGACACCGGCGGCAAGCCTTTTGACCAGTATATGCGCACTTTTTTCTTCGGTATGATCTCCGAGCTGCTGGACGCTGCGGCCACGGATATTGACCATTTGGCAGAGATGACAGACGCTTTTTCCGTTCCCGGCGAAAAGGTCAAAAAGCTGGGCTGGCTGATTAAGCCCATTGCCAAGTGGCTGAACAAGCTGACCTTTAAGAAAGCCTGGCGCCTGTGCAAGAAAGAAAACGGCCTGTCCAAGAAAGATATTGCGGACATTGCCGATCATCGGGTAGTGGACTTTATCCTGGAGCTGGTGCAGAACCTGTATTGCGGTGACTCGCCTTACGGTCCGGATACGCGGGAGTACAAGATCTGCTGTGGGTTGCTGAATGTGATCGACGCGTTCCTGAACACCATTCACTTCTCCATCGGCAAGGTGCTGAAGGGCGCCACCTCTGTGCGCGGTCTGGTAGAGCCGCTGCTGTGGAATCCGGGTCCCTGCGACGCCAACGCCACGCTGCCCCTGTATCCTTTGTACGATGATGAGAACCCGGCGCCGAAAAAGGCAGAAAAGCCCGCCTTTGACGACCCGGTGCGCCCCAGCAAAAAGGGCCCGCTGGTGCTGGCAATCCTGGTGCTGCTGGTGATTTTGGTGCTGGCGATCCTCGTTGGCCTGATCGCTTTGGTAGTATGGGCTGTGGTTGCCATTGTGCACGCTGCCACCACCGGCTGTATTGGCGCGCTGCCTTTCCTTTTTTAATTCTGTAAAATAAAGGTTGCAATCTTAGCCAAAAAATAGTATAATGAACCCGTTATTTTTGTACAGTCCATGAGAAAGGGGTAAAATAATTATGGCAGATGACAAAAAGAAGAAAATTAGCCTTGGCGGTATCGACAACGCCGCTGAGGAAAAGGGCTCCTTTATGAAGACCCTTTGGCAGCTTGTAAAGTTCCTGGTGGTATCCGGCTTGGTAACGATCATCCAGCTGGTGCTGGCCAATGTGCTCCCGTTAATTTTTGACGGCGTGACCGCTACGCTGCCCGTTTTCCTGCAGGGTATCTTTGATCCCAATGTGATTTTTGACGCCTCCACCAAAGAGGGCATCGAGCAGGTAGGCAAGTATGTGATCGACGGCACCATTCAGAACGGTTCTGTTGTTGGCGGTGTGGTAACCTGGGGCTATCTGCTTCCATTCTTCCTGTCCAACCTGATTGCAAACATCTATGGCTTCTATCAGAACAAAAAGACCACCTTTAAGTCTGATGCGCCTTGGTACAGCTTTGCGTTCTATATCGTTTTGATGATCGCGCTGATCCTGTTCTCCACCTGGTTCCAGGGCTGGCTGGTTGGCATTATCGCCAAGATCAACTGGGCTTGGATTCAGCCTTTGGCCAGAACCATTGCCGGCTTGGCTGCCGGTTTTGTGCAGATGGTGGTGCTCTTCCCCATGGAAAAGTTTGTCCTTTTGAAAGAAAAGAAGAAGGACGGCGAGGAAGTTGCCGCAGAGGCTGCTGCCGAGTAATCGCTGCTTTAGCAAAAATGAAAGACCGCTTTCCGCTTTTCGGAGAGCGGCTTTTTCTTGCCTAAAAGTAAGGAGTATGGTATAATCACAGCAGAACGCGGAAACTGTAAGAAAAGCCCATTGGCAGTTGGGATGTGACGATATGGAAAAGAAGAAAAAACTGTGGCAGGTGTTGATTCCTGTTTTGGTGGCACTGGCCGTAATTGTTGCCTTTGCCATCAGCGGCACCATTACCCGCAGGGCAGATGAGAAGAAGCCTACGGCGCCCACCAAGGTGTCTGTGGTTAACCAAACGGAGGATCACACGGAAGAGACCCAGGGCAAGACCCGGGTGCGCTTGGTGGCAGTAGGGGACAACCTGATCCACAATACCCTAATCGCTGCCGGAGAGCAAAAGGACGGCAGCCGGAATTACGACGCCTTTTATCAGGATATTAAGCAGTACATTGAACCGGCGGATATTGCCGTTATCAATCAGGAGACGGTGCTGGGCGGCAGCAGCTTTGACTATTCCGGCTATCCCTGCTTTAATTCACCCTGGGAGATTGGCGACGCCGCCATTGCCGCCGGGTTTGATATTTTTACCTGCGCCACCAATCATACTATGGATATGGGCAGTGCCGGGGTGGAGAAAGAGCTGGAATACTTCGGCAAGCATAAAGAGACGGTGCACCTGGGCACCAACGCCTCTCAGGCGGATTATGACAAGATTACTTATTATGAGAAGAACAATATTACCTTTGCTCTGCTGAATTACACCTACGGCACCAATGGCATTGACTTGCCCAAGGACAAGCCCTGGCTGGTGAATTTGATGGACAAGGACAAGATCCGGAAGGACATTACCGAGGCGCGCAAACATGCGGATGTGGTGATGGTCTTTCCGCACTGGGGCACGGAGAACAGCCACAAGGTGTCCGATTACCAGAAGGAATATACAAAGCTGTTTTCTGACCTGGGTGTAGATATTGTCATCGGCAGCCACCCGCATGTGCTCCAGCCGGTGGCGTGGGTGACCAACGAAAAGAGCGGCAAAAAAATGCTGGTCTACTACTCTCTGGGTAATTTTATCAGCCACCAGATCAATCTGCCCCAACTGTGCGGCGGTATGGCGGAGGTGACGATCGAAAAGGAGAATGGAAAGATTACCATCTCTCTGCGAAACTGGCGCCGGTGGTGTGCCATTACAGCCGAGGCGGTAACGGTTTTGTGTTTTCCGTCTATAAGCTCAGTGATTATACCGACGAGCTGGCCGCCACCCAGGCGCAGAAGGGTGCCACGGTGAAGTATTTTACCGATCTGTCGAAAAAAGTGATTCCCGCCGAATTTTTGGACATATAGCAAACAGTCTGTCTATCCTGTGCATATTGTACAAAAGGTGTGCACAATTCCTGCCGCCAATTACAAGATTTGCCAAAGTTGTCAAAAACCGTTGACAAACCGGGGACAATGTGATTATAATGGCATTGTATTCAGAACGAGGGCGTTCCGTTGATAGCGGAGCGCCCTCATTTTTTATTGCCTTTGGCAGTAAGAAAATTCTGTGCTATCTATCATTTCTTAAGAGAGGAGTATTTGCTATGAGTAAATACACAAAGGAAGACATCATCAAAAGCGCACAGGAAAATAATGTAGAGTTTATCCGCTTGCAGTTTACGGATATGTTCGGCATTATGAAGAATGTGGCCATCACCCTGTCCCAGCTGGAGAAGGCACTGGACAATGACTGTATGTTTGACGGTTCTTCCATCGACGGCTTTGTTCGCATTGATGAGTCCGATATGTATCTGCACCCGGATTACGACACTTGGACCATCTTCCCCTGGAGAAAGCACCAGAATGCGCAGACCGCTCGACTGATCTGCTCCGTATATAAATCCGATAATGAGACCCCCTTCATGGGCGACCCCCGCAATGTGCTGCAAAAGGTGATGGACGAGGCTGCCGAGATGGGCTTTGGCTTTAATGTTGGCCCGGAGTGCGAGTTCTTCCTGTTTAAGCTGGACGAGAACGGCAACCCCACCCTGGAGACCGGCGACGAGGGCGGTTACTTTGACCTGAACCCCATCGACCACGGCGAGAACTGCCGTCGGGATATTTGCCTGGCCCTGGAGGATATGGCTACACCATTGAGGCTTCCCATCACGAGGTGGCCGAGGGGCAGCACGAGATCGACTTCCAGTTTGGTGATGTAATGCTCAGTGCCGACCGTGTAATGACCTTTAAGCATGTGGTTAAGACTTACGCTGCCAAGCATGGTCTGCACGCTACCTTTATGCCCAAGCCCATTTATGGTATCAACGGTTCCGGTATGCACACCAACATGAGCCTGTATTATTTGAAGGACGGCAAGAACGCTTTTGATGACCCCAACGGCGAGATGGGTCTGTCCGAGACTGCTTATAATTTCATCGCAGGTATTATGGCCCATATTCGCGGTATTGCAGCGTTCTCCAACCCCACCGTGAACTCTTACAAGCGTTTGGTACCCGGCTATGAGGCACCGTCTTACCTGGTATGGTCCGCTTCCAACCGCTCCTGCCTGGTGCGTATTCCTGCCGCTCGCGGCAAGGGCACTCGCGTAGAACTGCGCTGCCCGGATCCCGCCTGCAACCCCTATTTGGAGATGGCTTTGTGCCTGGCTGCCGGTTTGGACGGCATTAAGAAAAAGATGACCCCCGCTTCTCCCATTGACTACAATGTGTTCGGCCTGTCCGACGAGGAGCTGAAAGCCGCCGGCATTGATTGCCTGCCCGGCAGCCTGAAAGAGGCTATTGAAGCCGCTAAGGCAGATCCGTTTATTAAGGAAACCCTGGGTGACCATGTATTCAATAACTATATTGAAGGCAAGGAGAATGAATGGGACGAGTACCGCACCAAGGTCTCTCAGTGGGAGATCGACAAGTACATGGTACTGTATTGATTTTGCCCTCTCTTACGGTCGGCACTGTCTTTTGACAGGGTCGGTCATTTGCCGGCGCCGGGCCATTGGCGCGGTGTCGGCATTCTTTAGCACAATGGAGTGCTCGAACGTCTGTTTTCGAGCGCTCTTTTTTTATTTCCATTTTTAAGCTTTTTTTGATGAAAAGGAGGATTTTATGGGGCTTGAAACAATCATGGAAACGGTGAACAGCGAGCTGTTCGGCGTGTGGTTTTTGATCGGCGCAGTGCTGGTTTTCTTTATGCAGTGCGGCTTTGCTATGGTAGAGACCGGCTTTACCAGAGCCAAGAACGCCGGCAATATTATTATGAAAAACCTGATGGACTTTTGTATCGGCACGGTGATGTTCATTCTGTTGGGCTATGGGCTGATGTGCGGTCAGGACTATATCGCCGGGGTGATCGGTCTGCCCAACCTGGGCATTTTCACCCACTATAATGATTTTAACTGGTCCAACTTTGTATTTAACCTGGTGTTCTGTGCCACGGCGGCCACCATTGTGTCCGGCGCTATGGCAGAGCGTACCAAGTTTTCTGCCTACTGCATTTACTCAGCAGTGATCTCCGCTGTGGTGTATCCCATCGAGGCAGGCTGGGTCTGGAATGTGGACGGCAACGGCTGGCTGCAAAAGCTGGGCTTCCACGATTACGCCGGATCCTGCGCCATTCACATGGTGGGCGGTATCGCGGCACTGATCGGCGCCATCTTTCTCGGTCCCCGGATCGGTAAGTACCATACGGACGAAAAAACCGGCAAAAAGACACCAAAAGCCATTCCCGGTCATTCCCTGACTCTGGGCGCGCTGGGCGTGTTTATCCTGTGGTTTGCCTGGTACGGCTTTAACGGCGCGGCGGCTACCGATGTACCCACTTTGGCGTCTATCCTGGTGACCACCACCGTATCGCCGGCTGTGGCCACTTGCACCACCATGCTCTTTACTTGGATCAAGGACGGCAAGCCGGATGTGTCCATGTCCCTGAACGGCTCTTTGGCCGGGCTGGTGGCTGTGACTGCCTCCTGTGATGTAACGGACGCTTTGGGCTCCGGGATCATCGGCGCTGTGGCCGGTATTCTGGTGGTGCTGGTTGTGGAGCTGCTGGATAAGAAATTGCATATTGACGACCCGGTAGGCGCTGTGGCTGTGCACATGGCCAACGGTATTTGGGGCACGCTGGCCGTAGGCCTGTTTGCCACGGACAAAGCACCGGGCTATGCAGTGTCCGGCCTGACCCATACGGGTCTGTTCTACGGCGGCGGGCTGCACCTGCTGGGTACCCAGTTAATCGGGTTTGCGGCTGTGGCCGGTTGGGCGGCAGTGACCCTGACCATCACTTTCTTTATTCTGAACAAGACCGTGGGTCTGCGGGTCAGCGCGGAAGAAGAGATCAAGGGGCTGGACGCCACCGAGCACAACCTGCCCTCTGCCTATGCGGACTTTATGCCCGTCGGCGGCTTTGCTGCCGTGCCGGTAACGGAAAGCGGCTTGCCGGCTGCTCCGGTAGAAAAGGCTGTTCCGGTAGAGACTTATACCACCAAACCGGACGCTAAGCTCAGCGAAGTGGTGATGCTCTTTAACCCGGCCAAGCTGGAACGGGTGAAGGACGCCATGAACGCGGTGGGTGTTACCGGTATGACCGTGACCAATGTAATGGGTTGCGGTACCCAGAAGGGTCATGTGCGCAAGTACCGCGGTGTGGAGATCGAGGAGCTGAACCTGAACCCCAAGATGAAGCTGGAAATGGTGATCTCCGCCGTGCCGGTGGAAACGGTGATCGCCGCTGCCAGAGAGGCGCTATATACCGGTAATATCGGTGATGGTAAGATTTTTGTTTATGATGTGGAGGACGCAGTAAAGGTGCGCACCGGCGCACGGGGCTATGACGCTCTCCAGGGCACGGACGACTGATCGTCCCTACCTATCGCGGCTTTGCCATTACACGGTGGCAAAGCCGCTTTTTGTACAAAAGAACCAAAAGTGAGTGGTAATTCACAGAGAAGAGTGCAATTCTTTGTGAAATTCACTATAATTATGCTGATTTTGTGTTGTAGATTTTTATAGTGGGCACATTGACGGTTAATCGACAGTATTGTACAATAAAGTATAGGTTTTTTTTGAAGAAATACAGATACAGGAGTGATGAATATGCTGCGAGAGGGCGAAGTGCGCATTCCCTCCGGCTGCGCCATTGCCGCCATTATTGACCGCAAGGGTGAGCCGATCAATGGGTCGGAGATTATCCAGTCCATTGCCTTGATGCACGACCGTTCCAACGGCTTGGGCGGCGGTTTTGCTGCCTATGGCATTTATCCCGATCACAAGACGGATATTGCTTTCCATGTGTTTTACCAGTCGGTACAGGCACGAGGCGCTTGCGAGGAGTTTTTGTTCAAGCATTTTAATGTGGATGTTTCCGAACGCATTCCCACCAAGAAGATCGCGTCCATAGAGAATGGACCGGACATTTGGCGGTATTTTGCCAAGCCCAATAAGGTGCGGATGAAAGAGGCCCGTCTGGACGAGGACGAATATACCGCCCAGTGTGTGATCCATGTGAACAACGAGATCGACGGCGCTTTTATTTTTTCCAGCGGCAAGAATATGGGCTGCTTTAAGGCTGTGGGCTATCCGGAGGATGTGGGTGAGTTCTACATGCTGGATCAGTATGATGCCTACTTGTGGACAGCACATGGTCGCTTTCCTACCAACACCCCCGGCTGGTGGGGCGGGGCACACCCCTTTAATTTGCTGGACTGGTCTGTGGTGCATAACGGCGAGATTTCGTCCTATGACGCCAACCGTCGGTATATTGAGCAGTTTGGCTATGTGTGTACCATGCAGACGGATACGGAAGTGATTACTTATCTGTTTGACCACCTGATCCGTCACCATCAGCTGCCTATTGATGTGGCAGCCGATGTGCTTACGGCCCCGGAGTGGGACGAGATTGACCGTATGGACCCGGAGCGGAAAGAGTATTTTACCAATCTGCGCTCTATCTATAATGGCGCTTTGGTGAACGGGCCGTTCTCTGTGATCCTTGGCTCCAACAAGGGACTGCTGGCTATCAACGACCGGCTGAAATTGCGCTCCCTGACTGCGGCTACCAAAGGCAATCGGGCGTATTTTGCTTCAGAGGAGTCCGCCATTCGTGTGATCTGCCCTCACCCGGAAAAAGTGTGGTCCGTCAGCGGTGCGGAGCCGGTGTTTATCCCACTGGAACTGGCAAAGGAGGAAGACGATGATTAATTATATTCCCCGCCGGTTCACCATTGTGCGGGATCGGGAACTTTGTATTGATTGCGGCTGCTGTGTGCGTCAGTGCTCCAACGAGTGCCATAGCTTTGGACCGGACGGCAAAACCGTGGTGTCCCATTCTCAGGATTGCGTGGCCTGCCATCGGTGCGTGGATCTGTGCCCCACCGGCGCCCTTCGGATCGAAAAATATGTGTGCGACTATCGGGACAATGCCAATTGGACCCCACGCTATCAGCAAGAGATCTGCCGCCAGGCAAATACCGGCGGCGTGCTGCTGTCCGCTATGGGCAACCCGCAGCCGTATCCCATTTATTGGGACAAAATTTTGCTCAATGCCTCCCAGGTGACCAACCCCTCGATTGACCCTTTGCGGGAGCCGATGGAAATTCGTACCATTTTGGGTCGTAAACCGGATCGGCTGCAAGTGGAGCGCAAGGGCAAGTCCGTGACCAAAATGCCGCCGCAGGTGATGTTGGAGACGCCTATTATGTTCTCTGCCATGAGCTTTGGCTCCATCAGCCTGAATGCCCAAAAATCTCTGGCCATGGCTGCCAAGAATATGGGCACGCTGTTTAATACCGGTGAGGGCGGTTTGCACCCGGACCTGGCGTCTTACGGTGACTGTGCCGTGGTACAGGTGGCCTCCGGCCGCTTCGGTGTGCATAAGGATTATTTGAATAACTCCAAGTTTGTGGAAATTAAGATCGGCCAGGGGGCCAAGCCGGGGATCGGCGGCCATCTGCCCGGTGAAAAGGTAAATGTGGAAGTCAGCAATGCGCGTATGATCCCGGTGGGATCGGACGCCATTTCACCTGCTCCGCATCATGATATTTATTCCATTGAGGACCTGCGCCAGCTGATCTGGTCGCTGAAGCAGGCCACGGATAACAAAAAGCCCATTTCCGTTAAGATTGCAGCGGTACATAACATTGCGGCCATCGCCTCCGGCGTGGCGCGTGCCGGTGCGGATATTGTGGTAATCGACGGCTTTCGCGGCGGCACCGGCGCAGCGCCCACCCGCATACGCGACAATGTGGGTATTCCCATTGAGTTGGCGCTGGCAGCTGCGGACCAGCGGCTGCGGGACGAGGGCATTCGTTCCACCGTGTCTTTGGTGGCTGCCGGTTCTTTCCGCTGTTCCTCTGATGTGATCAAGGCGATTGCTCTGGGTGCGGATGCGGTGTATATCGCCTCTGCGCCGCTGATCGCCATGGGCTGCCATATGTGCCAAACCTGCAACACCGGTAAGTGCAACTGGGGCATTGCCACCCAGCGTCCGGATCTGACCCGGCGACTGAATCCGGAGATCGCTCATCAGCGAGTGGAAAACCTGCTCTCCGCCTGGAACCATGAGATGAAAGAGATCATGGGCGGCATGGGCATCAACTCCGTAGACTCCCTGCGCGGCAACAGACTGATGCTCCGTGGTATTGGTCTGACTGATCGGGAACTGCAAATTTTAGGCATTAAGCACGCCGGGGAATAAGGAGGACAGTGAGATGAAAAAAGTATTTGCACGAGAGGAACTTTGCGTCAACTGCCACCTGTGTGAAGTCTATTGCAAAACGGCACATTCAGCCTCCGGCGATGTGCTGACAGCCAATAAATATGAGAATCCGGCGCCTATCAGCCGGGTAAAGGTGTACGGCGACCGTGTAGCCTCCGTGGCGGTGAACTGCCGTCATTGCGATGACCCGGCCTGTGTGAAGGCATGCATTACCGGCGCTATGCACAAAGACAAAAAGACCGGCATTGTGTCTGTAGACCCGGACAAGTGTATCGGCTGTATGACCTGCCTGGCGGTGTGCCCCATCGGGTGTATTCAGCCCGGCAATATTACTACAAGTGCGACCTGTGCGGCGGGGAAGAACCGGCGTGCGTCAAGGGTTGCCCCAATCGAGCCTTGGTTTGGGTAGAAGCGGGAGGTGCTGCCAAGTGAAGTATGTGATCATCGGTGCCTCTGCCGCCGGACTGGCTGCGGCGGAGCAAATTCGCAAGACGGACCCGGCAGGCGCAGTTACCCTGCTGACTCGGGAGACGGATCTGCCGTACTCTCGTCCGTCTATCAGTTATTACTTAAAAGGCCTGGTGCGGCGGGGTCAAATGCGCTTGCGCACTCCGGCTTACTATAAAGAGCAAAAAATAGAGATCGTCACCGACGTAGAGGTGACCGCCATTGATCGGGCAAAAAAGACCGTTAAGTGCGGGCGCAAGGCGTATAGCTATGATAAGCTGTGCCTGTGCACCGGCTCCGTGCCCTTTGTGCCGCCGATGCAGAATGTAAGCGGCAAGCGCAATGTGTGCGGCTTTTTGACCGCGGCAGATGCCCAGGCTGTGCACGATCTGGCAAGTGCAAACACCCGCGCCGTGGTGATCGGTGCCGGGCTGATCGGTATGAAGGCCGCCGAAGGCTTGAGCAAAATTTGCAAAAGCGTAGATGTGGTGGAGCTGTCCGATCGGGTATTGCCCTCTATTTTAGATGAAAAGAGTGCCAAGCTGGTGCGCCGCCATTTAGAGCACCACGGTCTGCGCTTTCACCTGGGTCAAACGGTGACCCGGGCCAAGTGCAGCGGTAAGACGGTGCAGCGGGTGGTGCTGCAAAACGGCAAGGAACTGCCCTGCGATCTGCTGGTGGTGGCAGTGGGCGTGCGCCCGGCCACGGCACTGGCAGAGGCAGCGGGCCTGACAGTGGAGCGGGGGATTATCACCGATCCGGCCACCATGCAGACCTCGGACCCGGATATTTACGCCGCCGGGGATTGCGCCGTGTCTGTGGACATGTTGGACGGCAGTAAGAAAATCTTGGCTCTGTGGCCCAATGCAGTGGCGCAAGGGCGTGCAGCAGGCAGCCAAATGGCCGGCGGCGATCTGATTGTCGGCGGTACCTATGCGGTGAACGCTATTGATTTTTACGGTCTGCGCATTTGCACCTGCGGGCTGATCAACGCTAAGGGAGACGGCTATACGGACCGTGTGGCTGCCGCAGACGATAGCTACAAGCGCCTGGTGTTCCGGGACGGCAAGCTGGTGGCTATGTGCTCATCAACGCCAGCGAGAACGCCGGAATCTATACATCTTTGATCTCTGGCGGTGTGCCGTTGGAGGGTTTGCAAGGGGATTTGATGGATAGTCCCAATCTGTTCTGGTTCCCCAAGGAGACCCGGATCACCAAGTTGAGAGGAGGCGTGCAGCTGTGAGTATTGAGGCAGGACTGTGCAAGTATGCAGAGCTGAACGACAAAATTAAGCAGGAGCTGCGCACCAAGAAAAAGGTAACGATCACGGCGGTGAACGGTCAGCGCTATATCGGCTGCGCCCTGGACGCAGGCAAAACCATTCAGGTGCACGGCACTCCGGGCAATGATATGGCTTGCTACTTAAATGGTGGCAAGGTGGAGGTGTTTGGCAACTGCCAGGACGCAGTGGGCAACACGATGAACGGCGGCGAGATCGTCATTCACGGCCACGCCGGCGACGCTATGGGCTATGGTATGCGGGACGGCCAGATCTTTGTAGAGACCAATGTGGCCTGCCGCGGCGGGATCCACATGAAGGAGTTTGAACAGATGAAGCCGGTGCTGGTGATCGGTCGCAATGCCGGTTCCTTCTTGGGCGAGTATATGGCCGGGGGCACCATTGTGCTGCTGGGGCTGGGTATGAAGCGAGGCGAAAAGCTGTTTGGCACCCACTGCGCCTCCGGTATGCACGGGGGCAAGATCTTTGTGCGGGGCAGCTTTCCCAAGGAGAACATCAGCCCGAACATTAAAGTGACGGCCTTAACGGACGCGGACCGGCAGGAATTGGAAGGGTATTTGAAGAAATACTGCAAGTATTTTGGCGTTTCCATGGACGAGATCATGAAAAAATCGTTCAAAAAGTTGGCTCCCGCCACCTCCAGACCTTACGCAAACCTTTACACGCCCAACTAATGGTATTATAATAGAGAAAAGAGCGACAACCACACGGGATAGGAGAGAGCGATGTTCGATAGTTTGCACGAGGAATGCGGTGTTTTCGGCGTATTTGAAAATCAGACCACTACGGTGGCCCAGACGGCGTATCTGGCTCTGTTTGCCTTGCAGCACAGAGGGCAGGAGAGTTGCGGCATTGCCGTGAATGACGACGGCGTGTTTCGCCACCATCGGGGCGACGGACTGGTGCCGGATGTGTTTAGCAAGGAGCAGCTGGCTGCCCTGGGTACAGGTAATATGGCCATCGGTCATGTGCGCTACTCCACCACCGGCGGCAAAAACGCCAACAATATTCAGCCCCTGGTCATTCGCCATATTAAGGGTAATTTGGCGGTGGCACATAACGGCAATTTGGTAAACGCCCCGGAGCTGCGCCGCCAGTTTGAGCTGAAGGGCGCCATTTTTCACGGCACATCGGACACCGAGTCCATTGCCTATTCTATTGTAGAGGAGCGCCTGCACAGTAAGAGCACGGAAGAGGCCATCGAAAAAATCATGCCCCGGCTGCAAGGGGCATTCTCTTGCGTGGTGATGACTGCCACCAAACTCATTGCGTTTCGTGACCCCAACGGCTTTCGGCCTCTTTGCCTGGGTAAGACTGCGGACGATGCTTATGTGGTGGCGTCGGAGAGTTGTGCGCTGGATTCCATCGGCGCCCACTTTGTGCGGAATATTGCTCCCGGCGAGATCGTTGTGATCAGCAAGGATGGCGTGCGCTCTATTACCACCCATTGCGGCGGACTACGCCACATTTGTGTGTTTGAGTACATCTATTTTGCTCGGCCGGACAGTGTGATTGAGGGCGTGTCTGTGCAGCACGCCAGAATGCGGGCCGGTGCGTACCTGGCGAAGGAACACCCGGTAGACGCGGATATTGTCATCGGCGTGCCGGACAGCGGCCTGGACGCCGCCTTGGGCTATGCCCAGGAGAGCGGCATTCCTTACGGTATTGGATTTATCAAGAACCGCTACATCGGCCGCAGCTTTATTCAGCCTACCCAAGGTCAGCGTGAGGACGCGGTGAAGATCAAGCTGAATGTACTGCGAGAGAATATCAAGGGCAAGCGGGTGGTGATGATCGATGACTCTATTGTTCGCGGCACCACCAGCGCTCGGATTGTCAGCCTGCTGCGAGAGGCCGGCGCCACCGAGGTGCATATGCGGGTTTCTGCCCCTCCGTTTCGGCATCCTTGCTTCTTTGGAACGGACATTGATAGCGAAGAAAACCTGATTGCATGCAAATTTCACGAAATTTCTGAAATTTCTTGCCAATTAGGGGTTGACAGCTTGGGGTATCTTAGTGTAAAATCTACTCACGAACTTGCGAAGGAGTCCGGATTCGATTTTTGCGACGGTTGCTTCACCGGCCATTATCCCATCCCCACCCCGAAGCAGCAGTCCAAGGATAAGTTTGAGGAAAAGCTGAATCAGTTCTCCTCTTACTACCAGGTCTTGGATTAAAAGTGAATAAGCGGACGCACCTAGCGCCCGCTGTATATGGAGAGTTGTCCGAGCTGGCCGAAGGAGCACGATTGGAAATCGTGTAACATCTAAACGGGTGTTCGAGGGTTCGAATCCCTTGCTCTCCGCCAAAAAAGCCCCGAATGGCGCGTGATTGCGCGAAATTCGGGGCTTTCTTTAGTCAAACGCCGGTATGGTGAAATACTGGAAAAGTACAAGGCGCTCCGTGCAGAGCAAGATCAAGATCAATCATCCACAGAAAGCAGAGTTGCAGATTGCAACCCTGCTCTTTTTATGCCCATTTTCAGGCTATGCCTGTGGGAATATATCCTTTACCGAACCGGCAGCGTACGGTTTGGGAAAGGAGTCAGCAATGACAAAACACAATGCCGAGATGGAAAACAGCAGAGAACAGAGCCGGGTGTGCGCACGCCTGCCGCTGAACCTCCAGCTGTTTGCCGAAGATACCGGCGAAAATGGAGCAGACACCAACGCAGAGGGGGCAGCGGGCAGCACCGGCGCCGGTCTCTGTGATTGCCGCTATGGTGAAAAGAGCAGCTGACTGCATTTTGGTTTTTGCAAAGCGTTCATTTCCGTTGCCCGGATGATTGCTTGAAAACCGGGCTTTTCTGTTTGTCAGAGTATAAAATATTGTTGCTCCGTTATATGATGACGGATTTTGGCTGAAAATTGCATTTTTTCAAAAAAAGTTAGTGGTCGGTATTGACAAATATTACTCTTTTGTAGCATAATAGCTGAGAGGAGGAGTGAAAATGGTCATAGAAGAGACGCGGGATTTAGCTGAAACTGCGGATTGTGTAGTGATCGAAGCCATTTTAGTGGATGACGGATTGCGTTACAAACAGCTTTCCGTCGGCATCAAAGACGAAAACGGTGACATTATTCGTATCGTCCCTATTTCAACCGTTCTGATCTAGTAAAGAAGCCGAGCAGTGTGAAACTGCTCGGCTTTCTTTTTGCCCAAAAAGATGTTTTACTGTACTAAACTGCGGTTCCTTTTGTACATTGCGTTATTTGACGGTGAAGAAGCTGCCGTACTCCGGGTCGCTGCGCATGGAGTAGGTGTCGGTAGGACTGACGATAATATGATCCAGCAGCTGCACATGAATGGAACGCAGAATGGAAAGAAGGCGAATGGTGAATTCCAGATCCTGAGCAGAGGGTTGGGCCTTGCCGCCGGGATGGTTGTGTGCCAGCATAACAGCGCTGGCGTTGTCTCGCAGAATATGTTCCATCAAAGTGCGCTGATCCACAGCGGCCAGGTTGACGCTGCCGCTGCCTACGGCGTGGGTTTGCAGGATTTTGGCACTGCCGTCCAGGGTGACCAAGTACACCTGCTCGGTGGTTTTGTCCCGTAACAGATTGGCAAAGTAGGCGCAGGACTGGGCGGCATCCGTCAGATGCTTGACCGGTTTGTTTTGATTTTGACGGATCCGCCGGTTCAGATCCCGTACCAGCAGAATTTGTACGGCGGTCTGTTCGCCGACGCCCGGCACTTGTTGCAGATCTGCTGCGCCGGCGGCAAACACCTGCTCCAGCGAGCCGAAGCGGTTAATGAGCGCATAGGCAATGGGCTTTACATCTTTGCGGGGAATGCTGATGGACAGCAGCAATTCCAGCAACTGGTGGTCCGGCATAGCGTCGCCGCCGCCTTGCAGATAAGCGGCACGCATACGGGCTCGGTGCCCATCCCTGCTGATTTCCATTTATATCCCTCCTGACCCTGAAAGCAAAAAAGGCGTGCCTCCGCATTTGCGGAGAACACGCTTTTGTGTTCTACTGTATATTATACAAGAAATTGTGGCATTTGTAAAGACGATTACTTACCCGGTGCGTCGCTGCGGCCCACCAGGTAATCCAAGGTCACATCATAGTGGTCTGCCAGTTTGCAAAGGGCTGCCAGGGGAATCTCACGCTGGCCGTTTTCATACATGGAATAGGTGCTTTGACCCACATTCAGCAAGGCTGCCATTTGCCGCTGCGTTTCGTCCCGGTCCTCTCGTAAATCCTTTAGCCGCACGGCAAATTCCCTCCTTGGTACTCAGTATAGCTATTGTACAAAATCCGCTGAACGACATTTGTAATTATCACGAATTGTGATACTTTTTGTGACGAACTTTGACCTTTTGTGACAATATTGTCATTTTATAAAAATAGATTGACTTTCCGGGTCGATCCGTGTATTATTATATCAATGAACTGTACTACGCACCATAATACGGTGAGAACGGCGAATCTTTCGCATATCTTTAGATTTTGTTGCGTTTCTTTTTAGGTTTTTATGATTGAATAATGGTAAGACGATTTGTTAAGTAGGTGAACAAAATGAAAAATGTACTTGAATTACTGGAACGCACTGCGGCGCGTTTGCCAAGGCAGACCGCCTTTGCAGATCAGCAGTGCAGCTATGACTACCAAACGGTGGTGAACATCGCCGGATCCGTGGGCAGTGCGCTGGCCGCGAATGGAGACCGGAATTGCCCGGTGGCGGTGCTGATGGAGCGGGGCGCACCCTGTTTGGTGACCCTGATGGGGGTGCTGTACAGCGGCAACTTCTATGTGGTGCTGGATCCGGAAATGCCCGCCGAGCGGGTGAATAAGATTTTGCGCACCTTGCAGCCTACGGCACTGATCTGTGACGAGGCCCACAAGGATGACCCGGCCGGATTGGATTATGACGGCAAGGTGTATAGCGCAGAAGCGCTGGCGGCCGGTCAGGCACAGCCGGAGCTTTTGCAAACGGTGCGCCGCCGTATGATTGATACGGATCCGGCCTATGCCATTTTTACCTCCGGCTCCACCGGCAACCCCAAGGGCGTGGTGGTGAACCATCGCAGCGTGTTGGCGTATTCCGCTTGGGCGGCCGATACCTTTGGCATCAGCGAAAAGACGATTTTCGGCAACCAAACGCCCTTTTATTTCAGTATGTCGGTGACGGATATTTACGCTACGATTCGTACCGGAGCGCAGTTACATGTGATCCCCAAGTCGTATTTCTCTTTCCCGGCTCTGCTGATCCGCTACCTGAATGAGCGGCAGGTAAACACCATTTATTGGGTGCCCTCCGCCCTGTCCATTGTGGCCAACTTAAAGGTGCTGGACTTTATGATGGCGGAGCATATTGAAAAGGTGCTGTTTGCCGGTGAGGTCATGCCTGCCAAGCAGCTGAATTACTGGCGCAGCAAGTATCCGAACGCCCTGTTTGCCAACCTGTTTGGCCCGACGGAAACCACGGATATTTGCACCTACTACATTGTGGATCGGGAGATCAAAGACACGGAGAGCGTGCCCATCGGCATTGCCTGTGACAATTGCGACAGCTTTGTGGTTACCGAGGACGGGCGGCTGGCCGGAATCGGCGAAGAGGGCGAACTGTACGCCAGAGGTTCGTTCCTGGCTATGGGCTACTATAACGACCCGGACAAAACGGCGGCTGCCTTTGTGCAAAATCCGCTGCAAAGTCACTATCCGGAGCGGGTGTATAAAACCGGCGATCTGGTGCGGTGGAATGAACGGGGCGAGCTGATCTATCTCTCCCGCCGGGACTTCCAGATCAAGCACATGGGCTACCGGATCGAACTGGGCGAGATTGAGGCGGCTGCCACGGCTCAACCGGGGGTGGATGTGTCCGTGTGTTTGTACGACCAGGCGGCGGATCAGCTGATTTTGATCTATGTAGGTGCTAAGGCGGAGCAGGAGACCGTGCGGCAGGCATTGCAGGCAGCGCTGCCCGCTTATATGCTGCCGGCCAAGGTCATTCAGGCCAAGACCATCCCTTACAATCAAAACGGCAAAACCGACCGAAAGGCGCTGGCTGCCGCATACTTTAACAAGGCTGACTAAAGTCCATTCAAAAATTTATATATAATGAAAAAGGAGAACTAAAAATGGAAGAATTGCTTGAAATCTTGGAAGAAATGAAACCCGGTGTAGACTTTAAGTCTGAGAAGCACTTGATTGATGACAAGGTGTTTGACTCTCTGGCGATTATGGCGCTGGTGGCAAAACTCAGCGATGAGTTTGATGTGGAGATTACCCCGCTGATGATCGTGCCGGAGAATTTTCAATCCGCCCAGGCGATGTGGCAGATGATTGAAAAATTGCAGGACGAATAAAAATTATACATAAGGTAAGCAAGTTATGTCATTTACATCTGTTACTTACTTCCTCTTTGTAGGAATCAGCCTGCTGATTTATACCATTGTGCCCAAGCGGGCCAAATGGTGCGTGTTGCTGGGTGCCAGCGCCGTTTACTATGTGATGGCAGCGGGGCTGCGTACGCTGTGGCTGGTGGCGGCCATCCTGATCGTATACGGCGGCGGGCTGCTGCTGGGCTACCTGAATGATCAGGGCAAAGCCCGGCGCAAGGCAGCTGCCGACAAAGAGGAAAAGAAACAAATTCGCAAAAAATATGACGCCAAGAAGCGCGCGGTGGTCACCGTGGCGGTACTGGGCGTCTTTGGGTTGTTAATAGCCTTAAAATATGTAAATTTCCTGGGAGAGAGCGCCTACGGCATTGCCGGGCTGTTTGGCAGCGAGAGCGCCTATCAGCCGGTGCAAATTCTGCTGCCCCTGGGTATTTCTTACTATACCCTGTGTGCGGTCAGCTATGTGGTGGATGTGTACAGAGGTAAGTACAAGCCGGAGCGTAACTTCTTTAAACTGGCGCTGTTTCTCAGCTTTTTCCCCCAAATGACGGAGGGCCCTATCGGCAAGTATGAGATCATGATGCCCCGGTTGGTGGAGGGCCACAGCTTTGACTTTGAGCGAGACGCCCAAGCGGTGATGCGCATCTTTTGGGGTATGTTTAAGAAGATGGTCATTGCCGACCGAGCCAACCTGTTTGTTACCGGTGTGTTTGACAACGGCGACCAGGCCGGGTCTATGGTGCTGCTGGGTACCCTACTTTATACTGTGCAGATCTACTGCGAATTCTCCGGCTGTATGGATATTGTGTGCGCCACCGGCCAGCTGTTTGGGGTGGAGATGCAAGAGAACTTCCGTCGCCCGATTTTCTCCAAAACCATCAACGAATTTTGGCAGCGGTGGCACATTACCCTGGGCGCGTGGATCAAGGAGTATGTGTTCTTCTCCGTGTCCCTGTCCAAGGGGCTGATGAATTTAAGTAAGCATACCAGAAAGAAATTAAACGATTATTTTGCCAACCTGGTGCCCATGACCTTTGCACTGTTTTGTGTGTGGTTCTTTAACGGCATTTGGCACGGCGCCAGTTGGAAGTATGTACTCTACGGGCTGTATTATTACATCTTAATGATGATCGGAATGTACCTGCGCCCGGTGTCGGACAAGCTGCTGCACGCACTGCATATTGCGCCGGAGAGTAAGGGCTTTGCCCTATTCCAGATGGTGCGTACTTTTCTGATCGTCAATGTGGGCATGATGCTGTTCCGCTGCCACACCATTTCCCAGTGGGGCCAGAGCCTGGCGCGTATCTTTACGGATTTTGACGGCGCTTGCTTAACCAACGGCACGGTGCTGTCCCTGGGTAACGACTGGCAGGATTTCCTGATTATGGGCATTGGCGTGCTGGTGGTAGGCATTGTAGAGGTGCTGCAAGAGAAGGGCCACACCATTCGCACGGAACTGGCTCGCCGTCCGGTAGTGCTGCGGTATGCGGTGTTCTTGGCGCTGATTTTAGGCGTGGTTATATTTGGTGCTTACGGTACCGGCTATGAAACGGTAGCGCCTATTTACGGTCAATTCTAAGGAGGGGTGCATGATGACTGCAAAGACCAAGTTGATATTGAAAAATTGCACCCGCCTGGTGTCCTTTATTTTGATTTTGCTGCTTTTGCTCTACGGTATTTCCTTTCTATTGGAGCCGAAGAACAATGATGACGCAGCCGGGTTCGTGAACCCCAACGCCAGCGGCTATCTGTCGCTGGAGAAGGACACGCTGGATGTGTTTATTGTAGGCAACAGTGATGCTTACAGCGGTTTTTCGCCTATGGAAATGTGGAAAAACTACGGCTTTACCTCTTATATCAGCGGTACCGGTAAGCAGCTGATCGGCGAGTCTGTTCGCGCGGTGGAGGAGTGCCTGAAACCCAAAAGCCCAAGGTGGTGATCCTGGAAACGGATCAGCTTTATACCAACTCCAACTCTGCTCAAGTGATTGCCCGGGATGCGCGTAAGCA
>ENA-OQCO01000119-OQCO01000119.1-human-gut-metagenome-genome-assembly--contig:-NODE-119-length-43801-cov-3.930142_pt1 | contig 43801 bp, 44 predicted proteins | sample MGYA00242500_ERZ504582 | MGnify/ENA primary metagenome ERZ504582 (study PRJEB26092, sample SAMD00036346) | human gut metagenome | host: Homo sapiens | study: EMG produced TPA metagenomics assembly of... | reverse complement strand
CAAGATGCCGCAGGTTCGAACCCTGTCACCTCGACCATTACCGTAAGGTAATCTTATGTGTCTAGGCGTTGACACATTCTGCGGTTAGTGATATAATCACAATCGTAGCAATACGCTGGTGTAGCTCAGTTGGTAGAGCAGCTGATTTGTAATCAGCAGGTCGGGGGTTCAAGTCCGTCCACCAGCTCCAAAAAAAGCCTACTGTTTAGGCAGTAGGCTTTACATATGGGAGAATTCCCGAGTGGCCAAAGGGGGCAGACTGTAAATCTGTTGTCACTGACTTCGGTGGTTCGAATCCACCTTCTCCCACCAAAATCCGTTCTCATTGAGGACGGATTTTTATTTTTGCCTGTATGTTGCTTATGCTTGCTTTGGTGGCGGCATCTTATTTTTCTGATATTACTTTAACTGTTGCAATGACGCCAAGCGACTTCGTATGGCAGGGGTTTATGCAAGGTAATAAAGATGGCTGTAAAGAATGGCCTATTGAGGGTGAATCTACATTATCGTGGCATGGAAAACCTCTTGATTATATGCCTTTTGTGTATAAACACCCTGATTATTGGAAAGTGATAGAACAGGAAACAAAAGGAACAGGCAATATTCTGTGTTCAAGAAAACTTTTTGATGATTCCGAAAAAGCGTATAATCTCACCGAAAAAGAAATGATTAAGGTTGAAAATATTTGCGGAAAGTTATGTTTAATCGGCGCAGATGACGATACTTTATGGAATACGGGAAAGTATATAAGACGAATGGACGAGCGATTAAAGAAAACGCCTCATAAGTGTGATTACGAGGTGCTTGTGTACAAATACGGCACTCATTTTGTGTTCCCTGAAACATTAATTAAATTACTTGTGCCGGGCTTTTCAAAATTTGTTATGAAATTTATTTTTAAATCAGCTAAAGAGCATGCCGATGAATGTCGGCAGACAAGAATTGATATTGATTTAAAATTAAGAAAGGTTATGCGTGAATGGAATAATATGTGATTCTAAAAATATTATCCAAATATTCAAAACAATATCAATAATTAAGACAGTAAACCGCCGCTCAGTAAAAATCTGAGCGGCGGTTTTAGGTTTTAGGTTAAATTATTTTAGCGGATTGATTTTATTCAAGGCCCCAAAAGTCATAATAAGCATTTTCTTTTGCTTCGGTTTGCTCTATCGGAGAAGGTGTGGAAGTTGTAATTACATCTTCGTTAATTATTATAAATAAAAAAGCAAAATTTGACTTATTATTAACATCAGTTACATTTACAATTGCCGTTTGTAATGCTATACTGATTTTGTAATACGAAAGTATTATATTATGAAACGGAGCTGGTGATGATGAAGACATTTAATTGGGCAACACTTGGTTGCGGTGTAATTGCAAACGAGCTTGCGCAAGCAATGCAGAGCCGTGGACAAAAGCTGTACTCTGTGGCAAACAGAACTCACGAAAAAGCGGTTGCTTTTGCCGAAAAGTACGGTATTGAAAAGGTTTATAACAGCATTGACGAGCTGTTTGAAGATGAAAATGTTGATATTATTTACATTTCTACACCGCATAATACACATATTTCTTATTTAAGAAAGGCGCTGAAAGCGAAAAAGCATGTGCTTTGCGAAAAATCAATAACGCTTAATTCAGAAGAACTTGAAGAGGCAATAAAGCTTGCAAAGGAAAATAATGTTGTGCTTGCCGAGGCTATGACAATTTACCATATGCCGATTTATAAAGCGCTCAACGAAAAAATACAGTCGGGCGATTTGGGAGAGTTAAGGCTTTTGCAGATGAATTTTGGCAGTTACAAAGAATATAATACGAAAAACAGATTTTTTAACAGAAATCTTGCGGGCGGTGCAATGCTTGATATTGGCGTATATGCGCTTTCTTTTGTAAGATGGTTTATGACCTCTTGCCCTAATGAAGTGCTCTCACAAGTCAAATATGCGCAAACGGGAGTTGACGAACAGGCAAGTATTCTTCTTAAAAACAAAGAGGAAGAGATGGCGTCTGTGATACTTTCACTGCATGCAAAACAGCCAAAGCGTGGCACAATTGCTTTTGACAAAGGATATGTTGAAATTTTTGAATATCCGAGAGGACAGAAAGCGGTTATAACATACACAGATGACGGACATACAGAAACTGTAAGTGAGGGCGAAACCAAGGATGCCCTGCTTTATGAAGTTGAAGATATGGAGCAAACGGTTGCAGGTAACGCTGACTTAATGCACCTTGATTTTACAAGAGATGTAATGAAAATTATGACCGATATTCGCAAAGAATGGGGAATGACCTACCCGGAAGAAGAGTAACGGTTATTCATTAACGGTTGAGTTATTATGATTTAGCAAATTGTTTTATCGAGCAATTATAAAAGGTAAAAGGCTTGACCTGTATTTAAAAATTATTTCGCTTAATTTGTGCGAAAATCATAATTTCCCCCAACTTTTGATAAAGAATCTTTCTTATTTTTCGGATTTACCCCAACTATTGACATAGAGCCGAAAAATATAGGATTAATTATCAGTTTGCAAACGCTGCTTCAATGAAAAACGACTGCCCGCAGACAGTCGCTTTTTGTTATATATTCCAGAATCCGAGTAAGATTGCAAAGTAGTGAAAAACACTGCCTGCAATGGTGAAGAGATGCCATATTGAGTGAAAGTATTTTACCTTTTTTATTGCGTAAAATATAATTCCGAGTGTATAGAAAGCTCCGCCGATTATTAAAAATACAAGTGAAATACTCGGCATTGATGCAATAAGCGGTTTTATGGCAAAGATTATTACCCATCCCATTGCCACATAGCAGAAAATTGACGGTATTCGTGCTTTTTCAAGGTTAATTGAATTCATTACAATTCCGAATATTGCCGCACCCCACACTATGCCGAATAATATCCAACCTACTGCGCCTTGCAGATAGTAAAGAGTAATGGGTGTGTATGTTCCCGCAATTAGCAGAAAAATTGTATTGTGGTCCATTATTCTGAAAAAAGCCTTGGCTTTTTTGTTTGTAAACGAATGATAAAGAGTTGACATTGTGTAAAGAATAATCAGCGAAGCACCGTATATACACGAGCTGACAATTCCCCATACATTGGTGTGGATTACCGAGGCGACTATCATTACTGCTGTTCCGGCAACAGACAGGCAAGCGCCCACACCGTGCGATACAGAGTTAAAAATTTCTTCTCCGAGTGTGTATTTTCGTTTTTCAGACATTGTATGCCTCCAAGTATTGTTGAATTTTATTTTATTATACATTTTATATTGATTTTGTTCAATATCCTGAATAATGCAAATTGTAAAATCTAAAGCGTTTGCTATTGACTTTCGGCATAACAGATTTATTGATTTTTATAAAAATATTGAATTATGCAAGAATTGAATATATAATAAGGGTATAATGAAATTGGCGGTGAATTTATGGAAAAAATAAGATTTTTGGAATGTCTTTCAAAGCAATATCCGACCATAGACAGTGCTGCAACGGAAATTATTAATTTGCAGTCAATTTTAAATTTGCCAAAGGGAACAGAGCATTTTTTGTCTGATATTCACGGCGAATACAAAGCCTTTGCCCATGTACTGCGCAACGGGTCGGGCGCTGTTATGAAAAAGATTGACGATGTCTTCGGCGATACTCTTTTTGAAGACCAAAAAGAAGATTTGGCTTCACTTATTTATTATCCGTCAGAAAAATTACAGTATGTAAAAAATCAGGGCAGAGCGACAGCAGTTGGTATCGCACAACGCTGTACAGACTTGTGTCTGTGTGTCAGATTGTATCTTCAAAATACACACGCTCAAAGGTCAGAAAAGCTATGCCTGAAAATTTCAGATATGTTATTGAGGAGCTTATTACCGAGAAAAAAGAAGTTCTCAATAAAAAGGCTTATTATGATGAAATTATAAATACAATTATAGAGATAGGTTGTGCGGACGAGTTTATAGTTGAGATGTCAAACCTTATTCAAAGGCTTGTTATCGACCATCTGCATATTATCGGCGATATTTATGACAGAGGCTACGGCTCGCATTTTGTAATGGACAGCCTGATGAATTATCATTCGCTTGACATTCAGTGGGGAAATCACGATGTATTGTGGATGGGTGCTTTTGCGGGTCAGCCTGCCTGCATTGCAAATATTGTGCGTACAAGCCTTTTGTACGATAATCTTTCCGTGCTTGAAAACGGTTACGGAATCAGTATGATGCCGCTTGTACTGTTTGCAATGGAAACCTATGCAGATGATCCGTGCGCTCAGTTTACAATTCGCAGTCGCCACGGCAGTGAAATGGATACTCAAACTGTGCTTGCAATGAAAATGCACAAGGCTATTACGATTATTCAGTTTAAACTTGAGGGACAGTTAATAGCAAAACATCCCGAGTATAATATGGATAACAGACGCTTGCTTGACAAAATTGACGCAGACAAAGGAACGGTTACAATTGACGGTAAGGAATATCCTATGCTTGACCGATATTTCCCGACAATTGATTTTAATAATCCTTATGAGCTTACAAGTGAAGAACAGTCGGTAATTGCAAAGCTATGCAATTCATTTGTGAACTGTTCAAAGCTGAAATCACATATTAATTTACTTTTGCAAAAAGGAAGTCTTTATAAGGTTTGCAATAATAATCTGCTTTTCCACGGTTGTATTCCGATGAATGAGGACGGCAGTTTCAGAAATATAAATCTTTTTGGTGAAGATTTATGCGGAAAAGAACTTTACGATGAACTTGAGCGCTGCGCCAGAAAAGCGTTTTTCTCCGTGAATGAAGAAGAAAAGCGAGTGGGCAGGGACATTTTGTGGTTCTTGTGGAACGGTGCGGATTCTCCGCTTTACGGCAGAGATAAAATGACCACTTTTGAAAGGTATTTTGTTGCAGATGAGAGCACCCATAAAGAAATAAAAGATGTTTATTACAGACTCTTTAATGATGAAGAGGTTGTAGACAGAATTTTTAAAATGTTCGGTATAAAGGGCGACAATGCTCATATTATAAACGGTCATGTGCCTATTCACCATACAGAGGGCGAAAGTCCCGTTAAATGCAACGGCAAGGTTATTATAATTGACGGCGGATTTTCTCAACCGTATCATAAAGTTACGGGTATTGCGGGTTATACGCTGATTTATAATTCATACGGTTTAATGCTGACCGCTCACGAGCCGTTTAAATCGGTTGATTATACAATCCGCAGCGGCAGAGATATGCAGACCAATCAGGTGGCAACTGAAGTAAGCCAAAAGCGAATACTTGTGGGGGACACCGACAACGGCAAAAAAATCAGAGAGAATATTAAAGATTTAAAAGACCTAATAAAAGCCTACCGTAACGGTACATTAAGACAAAATCAGAAGAATTAAATAAAGCCGAGCTCTTGATGGAGTTCGGCTTTGCTTATACAAAAAATCAGGACATTTTCACATTGAAAATGTCCTGAAAATTATTAACCCTTTACAGCACCGGCTACAACGCCTTCAATAATGTATTTCTGACAAGCAAAGTAGAAAATAATTATCGGAATAATACTTAGCACGATAAGCGCCATAATGGCACTTGTGTCTGTGTGACCGTAGCTGCCGTTAAGATACTGAATATGAATAGGAATGGTTTTGTAAAGCGACTTATCAAGGATAAGATAAGGGAGGAGGTAGTCGTTCCAGATCCACATTGTTTCGAGAATACCAACCGAAATAAATGTAGGTTCATAATCGGAAGAACTATGCCGAAGAAAGTTTTTAGAGGACCTGCGCCGTCAACATCGGCTGCCTCCTCAATTTCAATCGGAATAGATTTTACAAACCCCGAGAACATAAATACCGCAAGACCTGCACCGAAACCGAGGTAAATTACAAGAATACCTACAGGGTTTGTGAGGTGAAGGTTGTCGGCTGTTTTTGCAAGAGTAAACATAACCATCTGGAAAGGTACTACCATTGAGAAAATGCAGAAGTAGTAGATGATTTTGCAGATAATTGAGTTTGATCTCTGTAAATACCATGCACACATTGATGTGCAGAGCAAAATCAGAAATACACCGCCAACAGTAATGAAAAGTGAGCATAAAATGGTTTTCCAAAATGGGAAGTTACCGAAGAACATACCTGTAATATAGCTCTTAAGTCCGTAAAAAGTTTCTGCATTTGGCAATGCAAACGGATACTTACTGATACCTGCATTTGTTTTAAACGAGTTTATAAGAACAATAAAAACAGGTGCAACATAAAATACCGAAATTATTGAGAAAATAACTGTGAGTATTTTCATACCTTTTGTTTGCTTTTTCTTAGGCGGCTTTTCTTTTTTAGCCTTAACTTTTGTTGCAGGAGCAACTTTAGTTGTTTCTTTAGCCATTACTGCTGCACCTCCCTCTTTCTTGTAAAGTAAAGCTGTGCAAGTGCTATAATTACAACAATTACAAAGAAGATTACAGCCTCAGCCTGTCCAACACCTCTTGAGTTCTGGTTAGCGTAGAATGTGTTGTAAATATTGAGAGCCATCATCTGTGTCTGATAAATCATTGTACCGCTTGTTTCAGATAGAACGCCCGGAGCACCGCCTGTGAGGGCAAGGTTCTGGTCAAACAATTTAAATGAGTTTGTAAGTGTAAGGAATGTACAAATTGTAATTGATGGAGCCATCATTGGAAGAGTTACATTTGTAAGTAACTGCTTTTTGTTTGCACCGTCTATTTTTGCTGCTTCATAGAGGTCGGACGGAACGCTTTGGAAACCGGCTATGTAAATAATCATCATATATCCGGCTTGCTGCCAGCACATAAGAATTATAAGTCCCCAAAAGCCGAAGTTAGCATCAAGCACAATGTTTGTGCCGAAATTCTGTAAAATACCGTCAAATATAAGTTTCCAAATGTAACCGAGAATAATACCGCCAATAAGGTTGGCATAAAGAACACGGTCCTGAAAACATTTGAGCCTCTTATGCCAAGCGTAAGAGCATAGGCGACAAAGAAAGCGATTGCGTTAATGAGAATTACCGATACTACCACAAAAAGTGCGGTAAACCAGAATGAGCGGATAAACGATTCGTTCTGAAAAGCTTTTATGTAGTTGTCAAAACCTACCCAGGTTGCATTACTTGTTGTACGAAATTTACAGAACGAAAGGTATATGCCCTGAAAGAATGGGTATATAAAGCCGATCATAAAAGCAATAAGAGTAGGCACAACAAAAACAAGAAAATATATTTTTCTGCTGCGTTTTTTAAACATATTTTTACCTTTCTGTCAAACTTTCTGTCAAAAAAACAGGGAAGACGATGCCGCCTCCCCTGCCATACATTTTAACCTTTAATGATTAATGGATTTACGGATTAGCCGTTAGCCTTAGCGTATTCTGTAGCCCAGCCCTGTACGAATGCTGTCTTAACATCGTCCCATGAGCCTGTGCCTGCTGCATACTGTGTAAGAGCTGTACCTACGCCGTTTTTCCAGTCTTCACTTGGCATTGTTGTAAAGTTCCAACTTACCGGAGTTTTGCCTGCTGCTGTGTATTCAGCATCAGCCTTTACAAATACATTTGTAGCTTCCTTAGCGTTCTTGAAAGGAATTACAAAGCCCATATTGTCAGCCATTGCAGATGTACCTGCTTCGCTTGTTACACACCAGTCTAAGAAATCAAGTGTTGCGTTGATGTCATCTTCACTTGCGTTTTTGTTTACACACCAGTAGTTCTCAGAACCTGTGCAAAGTCCCTGGTTCTCTTCGCCGTCAACACCGATGTAAATCGGGAGCATACCGAGATCGTCGTCTGTAAGACCTGCGTCCTTAATACCTGTGTATTCCCAAGTACCGTTCTGATAGAATACAGCCTCGCCTGATGTAAACTCTGTTAAAGCGTCTGTAGCTGTCTTGTTTGCAAGATCAGTCGGAGCACAAGTTGAATCTGTGATGTAAAGATCAAAGATGTTCTTGTAGTTGTCAAGGTATGTACCCTTGATAGCGTCTGTAGATGTAATACCGTCTGCCTTGTACTCATAGTAGATTGGGAGGTTAGCAAGGTGAGTCTTGAATCTCCAGTCTGAAGATGAATCCATACCTGCTGATGTAAATGCACCCTTAACGCCAAGGTCAGAAGCGTGAGCCTGAATTTCGTCTGCAACAGTCTTTAAAGCTGCAAAGTTGTTGAGCTTGTCAATTGATTTAATTGTTGCAAAATCAGAATCAAAATATTTCTTAAGAAGTGTCTTGTTGTAAATAATACCGTATGTTTCTACAACATAAGCAATGCCGTAAACGCTGTCGCCTTCTTTAAGAGCAAAATCCTGATTTGTTAGCTGTGAATAAAGCTGTGAATCTTTAAGGTCATAGCAATAATCTTTCCAGTTTGCAAGACCTACAGGGCCGTTTACCTGGAAGAGTGTAGGAGCGTTGTCCTTATCCATTGCAGCTGTAAGAGTTGATTCATATGTACCCTCGGCAGCAGTTTCAACAGTAACCTTAACGCCTGTTTCCTCTGTGTACTTAGCTGCTAAAGCCTGCCAATCCTTGTCCTGCTCAGGTTTAAAGTTTAAATAATAAACCGAACCTTTTTTAGCGCCGTCTGATTTGCTGCCGCTGTCGCTTGAACTTGAGTTGCCGCCGCAGCCTACGAGTGATGTTGCAGCCATGAGAGCAGCAACGGAAAGAGCAGATGCTCTTATGATTGTTGACTTTTTCATAATTTTCACCTTAATTTCAATTATTTACTCTTTGCGAGCATTGTGAAAAGCAATCCTTGCTTTTCTTCGTTATCACAAGGATAACATATTTTTGTCACAGTTGCAAGAGTTTTTTGAAAAAAGTTTAAAAAATTTATATCTGTTTTTAAAACATGGTGTTGCGTAAAATGAATAATTACAAAAAATTACGGCAAATTTTTCAGTGAAAATCTGACTTGTTTCGCCGTAATCACATCAAAACAGCATAAATAATCGGTTGAATTTACAGTTTTGTAATTTATTAATGTTAAATTACTATTGCTATAAAAGCTTATAATGTGGTAGAATTGTATTAATATCTTTTAAAAGAGAAGGTTTTTATGAACAGTTTTTCAAATAGTGCTTTTGCACGGTTTTTTACTGAATTTCCCAAATTACTGCTTGCCCAACTTATCAATGCAGTTGCGTTTGCGGTATTTACGGCGTTGTTTGTTTTGATAGGTTATCTTACGGGTTTTAACAATATTATAGTATGGTGTCTGGGAATTATTCCGTCAATGCCGTTTTTTGCGGGACTTGTTATGACGGTGCGAAAAATAGGAATTGAAAAAAAGGATGTACCGGTTGCAAAAACATTTTTCGGTACAGTTAAAGAGAATTTTAAGGTGTTTTTATTGCACGGAGTTGTTACTTACGCAATTATAGCTTGTTCGATATTTGCGTTTATGTATTATTTTTCATTGCTCGGTTCAAGTCTTGCATACGGTTCAATGCTTACCGTATATGTTCTGTTTTCGCTTATTCTTACATCTATGATGTTTTATGTGCCGATAATGTCGGTTACGTATGAACTGAAAATATCAGATATTTATAAAAATTCTTTTATACTTGTTTTCGGTAATATCCTTAAAAATATTCTTGCAATGCTTTTCTTTATTGCTGTATCGCTTGGTTTTATATTATGGATTGCCGCAGCAGAGGGAGCAATGCTGGTGATTGCAATAACAGTTGCGGTTTTATTCTATCCCTTGATAGCAACTTATGGTGTGAATGTCATAATAGCAAAGGGATTACAGGAAAATGTTGGTTCTTTTACAGGTAAAGATTTATTGGTTGATAAAGAATTTGAAGAAAAAGTAGAGAAAATAGTTGAACAGCAGGCTGTCGAAAGAGCAGACAGCAGTAATGATTATGTCTTTGTAAACGGAAAAATGATTAAGAGAGAATCAAATACTACAGACAGTAAAACAGAAAAATAATATAAAATTACGCTCCGCATAGGTTGTCGGCTGACCTGTGCGGAGTTTTGCTTTTGTACTTTTTTAAGTGGGAATATTATGGTTTAACATAGTATTACAAAAAATATAAGACTATAACAAAGTGTTTTGCTAAACCTTATTTTAACTCCTTTACTCCGATATAAAAACGGAATAAAAAAGACACCCTCATTACTTGAAGATGTCTTTTCGGAAAAATGGTATAAAATGAAAAAACTACTAACTGTTTTTAGAAATATAAATTTGCAATGCGGTTGCATCATTAACATCAATTTGTCCGTCAGCGTTATAGTCCGCCGCAAGTTTTTGCGATTCTTTTGCATCAAGTGAATTTGTGCAAATCATTTGTAAAAGAGTAACATCAAGAATTGAAAGATTGCCGTCCTCATTAATATCTCCTAATAAAAATTTAGGAGGAATTAACAAATCAGTGTTTACTTTGCCAAAACCAATATCAAGTTTTTCCTGTTTGTTTTCAGGCAAAACATTAAGTTTAATAATATTTGCATCGTCTAACGGGGATTTTTTTACATCTGCAAGAAAATTTCCGTCGTTATCAACTTTCATACCATAGATGTATGCATAGTTTGAAGTATTGATTTTATTTGTAACTTGGGTTACCGTTCCGTTTGCAGTATTGTATTTGCATACAAAATTGTTAAGGTTAAAATAGATATTGCCGTTGTATTCGTATGTACTTACAAAACTGTCATGCCAATAGCTTAAACCACCGTTAGTGTACCATTTATCGGAAATATCCGCTACAGGTTCTGCATAACCGGTTTCGGGATTGAAAGCAACAAGTTTTTTTGAGTTTTTACCGCTGTTGCTATTGTCTGCGGCATAAAAAAGATTATTTGAGTAACAGAATTTTGTGTTAAGATTTTTGTAATATGAGTTATCATAAGCGGTGCCGGTACAAGAATTGTTTGTTTTAAATCCGTAATGCACCGAAATATCCGACGATGTTTTAATTGCGCTGTCGCTCAACAGAAAATATTTGTGTGATACAAAACCGTATCTGTCGGGCGTAGGATCATCAAATGTAGCGTCAATATGATAATAATTTCCGCCAATTTCAGCGAGATTCCAAATATGATTCATTTGAGAGGATTCAACAATTTCGGAATTAATACCTACTTTTTCAAGCAAATAAGACATTGAGCTTGCATAGCCCTGGCAATTTGCATATCCGTTTACAATACAATCATAAACGGAAGTACGGGTATATTGTGTGTCAGGTGAATTTGAGTATTCACAGTTAAGTACAATTTCATCGTGAATTATTGCGGCTTTTTGAAAATCAGTCATATTCGGCTGAATTTTTGCAAGAATTTCATTTGTCTTGCTTTCAAGCTCGCTTCGCATTTGTACAATCTGTTCGTTTGAATATATATATGTAGGAATAACTCTTGCTACGCAAGAACCGATTGCAAGACCGTAGGTTGTTTTGCTTACATAGAAAAGGTCGGGGCTTATTTCCGATACCGTGCGCATAGCTTTTTTATATCATTTATAGATAATTGATATTTTTCAACATCAATTTCGCTGTTCAAATTTTCCATACTGTCTATAAGGGTATTGCAAAGCTCGGAGTTTGAATTGTAAAAATCCTGATTATATGAAATATAGTTTGGGTTGCCTACAGAGGAATCGTTCACAGAGGCTGATGCGGAGATTACAAACATAGGCGCAGTAATTGCAAGTGCTGAAAAAACAGATAACATTTTGTATAAGCGACTGTGTTTTTTCATAATTACAGCTCCTTTATTTTGAACATAGTAACTAAAAATGTTTTATTCACTATTTACATTTTAGCATAAATATAAATATATAACAAGGCAAATAAACTCACAAACTTTGCCGCTTCTTTTTATTATTATCTACAAAAGCCGCAATTTCTGTGTTGCTTTTACATAAATATTTTGCAATAAAATGTCTGATTTCCACAAATGATATTATCTTGCATACACAAGTTGCCACTTTCATATAATTTACCATAAACCATTCGGAGGGGAATTTATGAAAGGTATAGTTGAGGAACGGGCGGCAATGCTCGGCGAATATATAATAGAAAGCAAGGCAACCGTAAGAAAAGCCGCTAAAAAATTCGGAATTTCAAAGTCAACAGTACATAAAGATGTAAGCCAAAGATTAAGAAAGGTAAATCCTGCATTGTACAGAGAGGTGCGGCAAATACTCGAAACCAACAAAAGCGAAAGACATATAAGAGGCGGAATGGCAACAAAGAATAAATATTTACTTAAAAAACAGGCACAGGAGAGGGAAAAATTAAAAAATAGTGAACAAAATCAGTGAAAAGTTAATTTGTTTGCTTTACTTTTATAAACATATGATGTATAATGAAGTTTAGCATTTAATTACAAATATAAATTTTATGGTATTTTTATATACTTATTGTTTTCACTGAATATCCCGTTACAAGGAGAAGTTGAAATGAGAAAAATTCCGTTTTCGCCGCCTGATATTACACAGGCAGAAATTGACGAGGTTGTAAAGGTTTTAAAGTCGGGCTGGATTACTACAGGTCCCGAAACAAAACTTTTTGAAAGCCGTATTGCAGAATATTGCAATGTTGAGCGTGCGGCTTGCCTTTCTTCACAAACCTCTTGCGCAGAACTTACACTTCGTATTCTCGGTATCGGACCGGGCGACGAGGTAATTTTACCTGCATATACTTACACAGCTACAGCGTCTATAGTTTATCATGTCGGTGCAAAGCCCGTTATGATTGACTGCAAAAGCGGCAGCTTTGAGATGGATTATGACAAAATGGAGGCTGCCATAAATCACAACACAAAGGCAATCATTCCTGTTGACCTTGCGGGTGTTATCTGTGATTATGACAGAATTTTTGAGGCTGTTGAACGACAGAAAAGCGTGTTTAAGCCAAAGAATGAAATTCAGGAGAAATTCGGAAGAGTAATTGTTATGGCAGACGGCGCACATGCCTTTGGCGCAAGAAGAAAAGGCAAAATGTGCGGAGAAATTGCCGATTTTACAAACTTCAGTTTTCACGCAGTTAAAAATATGACTACTGCTGAGGGCGGCGCAGCCGTTCACCGTCCGCACGAATGGCTTGACGAGGACGACATATACAAGCAGTATATGCTTTTGTCACTTCACGGTCAGACAAAGGACGCTTATCAGAAGAACAAGGTAGCGTCTTGGGAATATGATGTTGTGGATACTCAATATAAATGTAATATGCCGGATGTTCTTGCGGCACTCGGTGTGGTTCAGCTGCAAAGATACGAAAAAATCCTTGAACGCCGTCACGAGCTTATCCGTGTGTATAACGAGGAATTTAAGGATTTGCCTATTCAGGTGCTTAACCATTGCGACGAAAATCACAGGAGCAGCGGTCATTTGTATTTTGTACGCTTTATCGGAAAAGATGACGAGTATCGTAACAAGTTCTACAATATGATGGCGGAAAACGGTGTTATGTGCAATGTTCACTTTAAGCCGCTCCCAATGCTTTCCGCATACAAAAAGAGAGGCTTTAAGATTTCGGATTATCCGAATACCTATAATATGCATAAAAATCAGCTTACACTTCCGCTCAATACAACAATGTCGGACGATGACGCATGGTATGTTATTGAAACTTTTAAACAGTGTATTAATACTTTAAAGTAAAATTTAATGTAATTTAATAAAAACTTCCTTACAGACCGGTTAGGTTAAATTTATATCGGTTTGTAAGGGAGTTTTTGTTTTAACATTTATTGACAGTAAAAATAATATATAATGATAAATTTATTAACAATGCCACTGCGGCTGCATCAATAACTTCAAACAGCACAAGCACATATTCACTTGAAAAGCCGCAGGATATTCCAAAGGTGACTGTTACAAGCGAGCAGAGAAAGGCTTTGAAAGACGCTATACTTAACGGTGAGTTTGCAAACGCAGAGCTTTCAACCGCAACAAAGAATAAGCTCAACCGGATTAACGGATATCTTGATCAGCTTACATTGCTCTATGATACAAATAGCTTTTGACTCTTTGGCGACAGAGAGCTAACCTGATTACAGCTTATCAGGTTGCTATTATTAATCAGGTTGCAGAATAAATCCCATAAAATCAGCCCCCGCTTGATTGCGGAGGCTTTTTGCTGTTAATCAGAGAAGAATTTAAGAGGAATAATTAAAAATTTAGACCAAACTTTTATAATTTTGGCATATAGCTTAGTGGTTGCCTGATTGTTACTTCGCTAAAACATTATGATGTGGCATTTTGAGCAGGGAGCATTTTACCTTGTACATCGGTTGTGTAATTGCCTTTTAACAAAATTTGGCTTATCGGCACTATTTCGTATCCTTGTGCTTTTATAGCCTCAATTACCATTGGCAGAGCTTCGGGTGTATTTGTTGCGCCGTTATGCATAAGTATAATACTGCCGTCTTTAAGTTTATTTGTTATGTTCAGGGTAATTTGATTTGGAGTAGGGTCTTTCCAATCAAGACTGTCAACATCCCACTGCACGCAGTACATATTATTAGCTTTTACCGTTTTTACCACATCGTTGTTGTAGTCACCGTAAGGCGCACGGAACAGGGTAGGGCATTTGCCTGTCAATGCTTTGATTTTTTCGTTGCAAGTCTGAACCTGCGTATTCATATCGTCAACCGACATCTGCGTCATATGTGGATGCGTATTGCTGTGATTGCCTACATCGTGACCACGCTTTGAAATCTCTTTTACAGACTCGGGATATTTTTCTACCCAATCGCCGACAAGGAAAATGTAGTTTTTACATTGTATTTATCAAGAATATCAAGTAAATGTTCGGTTTGTTCGTTGCCCCATGCGGCGTCAAAAGACAGCGCTACCTGCTTTTTATCTGTATCAACGCAGTAAATGGGGATTTCTCGCTGTGCGCTTGCGGTCTGAATTGCCTGTACGGTAGAAGTCAAAGCAATTCCGCCCGCAATTACACCAATCAGCAGACAAAATCCAATTGAAAATAAGGTTCGTTTTGTTATTATATAAAGACGCATAAAATCCCCTCCATATTGACTTTGCTTATGTCAAAGTATATGAAAGGGATTTTTATTTTATTCTATTCGGTTTTAAAATCAGTTTTCAAAATGCCACTTAATGCCGTCTTTTGTATCTTCCACAACAACTTTCATTTCTTTAAGTTTATCACGGATAGCATCGGCAGTCGCCCAGTCTTTGTTTTTACGAGCCTCTGTACGCTGTGCAATAAGTGACTCAACTTCTTCGTTTACAGGATTTTCAGACTTATTCTCCTGTGCTTTTGTAAGGTCAAGAGAGAGAACCTTGTCAAATTCACCTATGAGATAAAGTTTAGTTGCGTCGCTGATATTGCCTTTTAATACGCTGTAAACGGCAGTAAGACCGAGTGAAGTGTTAAGGTCGTTGCCGAGAGCGTCATTAAATTCATTAAGATAAGGCTTGGCAGCTTCCATATCAGGCTCTCCGTCAGGAGAAAGTGTAGAAATCTTCTTAATGAGTTTGTCATAAGCGATAGCCGCATTGTCAAGACTGTCATAAGAGAAAGTAAGCGGCTTGCGATAATGGCTCTGTAGGCAGAATAAACGGTAAACAAGAGGGTTATAACCTTTGCTTTCAAGTAAAGATACGGTAAGAAAATCACCCTTTGATTTACTCATTTTACCTCTTGCATCATTGAGGTGGAGTACATGGAACCAATACTTGCACCACTTATGACCGAGGTAAGCCTCGCTCTGTGCAATTTCATTGGTATGATGAGGAAATGCGTTGTCAATACCGCCGCAGTGAATGTCGAGATACTCACCGTTGTGCTTACAGCTGATAGCTGAACATTCAATATGCCAGCCCGGATAACCGACGCCCCATGGGCTTTCCCACTTAAGCTCCTGTGAGTCAAATTTTGACTTGGTAAACCAGAGAACAAAGTCCGCTTTATTACGCTTATTGTTGTCTTCTTCAACGCTGTCACGAACGCCGACAGCAAGGTCATCTTCGTTCATATTTCCGAAAACATAGTAATTATCAAGTTTTGAAGTATCAAAATATACATTGCCGCCTGCAATATAGGCATAGCCTTTTTCAAGCAGAACAGAAACCATATGAATAAACTCGTCAATGCAGTTTGTTGCAGGCTCTACAACATCAGGTCTTTTGATGTTGAGCTTTTGCAGTCCTCAAAAAATGCGTCAGTGTAAAACTTTGCGATTTCCATAACAGTCTTGTGCTCACGCTTTGCACCTTTGAGCATTTTGTCCTCGCCTGTATCCGCATCGCTTGAAAGGTGGCCGACATCGGTGATATTCATAACACGCTTAACATCATATCCCGCAAAACGAAGGTACTTTTCAAGCACATCTTCCATAATATAAGTTCTAAGGTTGCCGATGTGGGCAAAGTGGTAAACAGTAGGGCCGCAGGTGTACATATTAACCTTGCCTGCTGTATGAGGTATAAATTCCTGTTTTGTCTGTCCCAATGAATTGTATAAAATCATTTTACTGCTCCTTTACTTTTTGCTTTCCTTTTCTGCCTTTAGAGCGTCAATTTCTTTTTGTAGATCTGTAATTTTTTGTTCCAGACTGCAAAGTGCAAGTGCGACAGGGTCTGAAACATGAATCTGGTCGAGAGTTTCGCTGCGTATTCCGTTGATTTTCACCACACGGGCGGGTACACCTACCGCTGTGGCATTCGGCGGAATTTCGCTCAATACTACCGCACCTGCGGCAATTCGTGCGTTATCTCCGACTTTAAACGGGCCGAGCACCTTTGCACCCGAACCTACAAGCACATTGTTGCCGAGTGTAGGGTGTCGTTTTCCCGTATCTTTACCTGTACCGCCGAGGGTTACATTCTGATAAATTGTGCAGTTGTCGCCGATGATAGTTGTTTCACCGATAACTACGCCCATACCATGGTCAATAAATAATCCCTTGCCTATGGTAGCTCCCGGGTGTATTTCTATTCCTGTTTTATGCCTGCTGCGCTGTGAAATCCAGCGGGCAATAAACTTCATATTGTGCCTTAAAAACCAATTAGCCTTACGGTGAGAGCGCACAGCCTTAAAACCCGAGTATAAAAAGAATACTTCGGCTCGGTTTCTTGCGGCAGGGTCACGCTCCATAACGGCGTCAAGGTCGGCCTTTAGTGTTTTAAACAAAGTATCACATCCGATGTGGTGTTGATTTTTTACATATCTGCTATAAACTGCTTGTTCTGAACAATATAAATTACGCCCGAAACAAGAACCATAATTGTTGAAATCCAAATAAGGCAAAGTGAAACTACTGTAAATATGCCTTGGAGATACAAAATTGTATCAACGGAAAATGCAGATGTTACGGTAAATAATTCAATTAAAAACTGCATTAACAGTATGGCAATAATAGCTACAAGCTGGGTTACGGTTTTGATTTTGCCGAAAATATTTGCGGCAACGACTTTGCCTTTTGAAGCGGCAATAAGGCGGATAGAGGTTACTGAAAATTCTCTGAAAAGTACGATAATAACTGCGATGCAGTCGCACCAACCTGTTTGCACAAAGCAAAGCAATGCGCTTAATACAAGAATTTTGTCTGCAAGCGGGTCTGCAAACTTGCCGAAATCAGTTACAAGTCCTCTGCTTCTTGCGATTTTACCGTCAAACATATCTGTAAAAGTTGCCGCAACAAAAATTACAAGGGCAACTGCTGTGTGAAAAGGAAAATTTATTAACAAGGATGCCACGAAGAACGGCACAAGTATTATTCTGCTTAAAGTAAGTTTGTTCGGTAAATTCATAATTGCCCTCTGATCTCCTTTTGACACCATTATATTATATGCCGATGTCGGTTATATGTAAATAAAATTATTCTGCCAATTCGCCGATTGGGTCACAATCCGTATAATCTGTAATCTTAACCTTTACAAAACTGCCGGGCTGTGGTTTGGTGCCGTTTGCGGTAAAGAATACACATCCGTCAATTTCAGGTGCGTCGGCATAGGTTCTGCCGTAGAAACATTCCGCAATTCTGTCATAACCTTCTACAAGCACCTCAATTTCTTTGCCGATGAGGCTTTCACAGTATTCTGCCATAACGCTCTGCTGATGTTCCATAATAATATCGGCTCTGTGCTGTTTGATTTCATCGTCAATCTGGTCGGGAAAACTTGCCGCAGGTGTGCCTTCTTCTGCCGAGTAGGCAAAGCAACCCAGGCGCTGGAATTTAATTTCAGCGGCAAACTCCGCAAGTTCCTCAAACTGTTCGTCGGTTTCGCCGGGGAAACCTGTAATAAATGTTGAACGAAGAATCATATCGGGTACTTTTGCTCTTAACTTGTTAAGTAATGCGGTAAGACTTTCACGATTGCCGTGTCTGTTCATTCTCTTTAAAATGTTGCCGTCGCAATGCTGGAGCGGTAAATCTATGTAATTAACAAGTTTTTCTTCCTCTGCAAATGTGTCGATAAGTTCATCTGTAAGTCTGTCCGGATAGCAATAAAGCACTCTTATCCATTTTAATCCGTCAATTTTACAGAGTCTTTTTAAAAGTTTTGCAAGGTAAGGTTCACCGAAAAGGTCTTCACCGTAGCGTGTTGTATCTTGAGCAATAACAATAATCTCTTTTACGCCGTCTTTGGCAAGCTGTTCTGCTTCTTCAACAACCGCATCGGGTTGGCGGCTTCTGAATTTACCTCTAATCATAGGAATTGCGCAGTATGTACAACGGTTGTCGCAACCCTCCGCAATTTTGAGATAAGCGGTGTAGGGAGGAGTTGACTGTATTCTTCTGCCCTCAAGACATAAAAGCTGTTTGTCGGGAAATTTCTCGATTTTTTCTTTATGTTCTGTATTATCCGAAAGCAACTCGGCTACAACATCCGCAATTTGAGAGTTAGCGCCGATTCCGAGTGCTGCGTCAACTTCGTAAAGCTGACGGGTGATTTCGTTTTTATAGCGCTCTGCAAGACAACCGGTTACAATAATAGCTTTGATTTTGCCCTCTTGCTTTAGCTTGCCAAGCTCTATAATTTCGTTAATGCTTTCCTGTTTTGCCGATTCAATAAATCCGCAGGTGTTTACAATAACCGCATCTGCGTCTGCGGGGTCGTTTACTAATTCAAAGCCCTTGCTTTTTAATGTAAAAAGCAGCATTTCAGCGTCAACCTGATTTTTAGGGCAACCGAGTGATACAATACCAACTTTAGAACTCATCTGTTTCATCCTCATTATATTCCGAAAGAACGCTTTTTATGTCGTCCCAGCGGTAACCGAGCCTTTGCAGTGCGGCAACAGCTCTTCTTTTTACCTTTTCATCGGATAGATTCCTATATTTTTTCTCAATAACCGCTCTTATTTGTTCGTGAACATCAATATCAAGTTCATCGCATAACTGTTCGGCGGTTTCTTTATCAATGCCTTTTCTTGTAAGTTCAAAGGCAATGCCACGCTTTGACATATGCTTGGAGCTGAGCAGTTTTTCGGCATAGTGTCTTGCAAAACGCTCGTCATCCACAAGGCCGAGCTCTTCCATTCTGTCAACAGCTTTCTGTGCAGAATCTTCGTCTGCCGTACGGCGGATTTTATCCTCAAGCTCTTTTTTTGAATGTTCTCTGTACGACAACAGCCAAAGAGCTTTTTCTTTTGCACGCCTTTCATTGCTTAGTTTTATAATTTCGTGCAAATCTTCGTCGTCTATCTCTCTGCCGACATCAAAGCGGTTTTCAATCAGCGTTTGTGTGTCGAGAGAAACGGCAAATTCGCCGTCAATATAAACAGCGCTAAGTCTTTTTCTGCGTGGTTTGATTTCTGTAATTTTCATTATTCGTCAACAAGCACATCAATGTTTGCGCTGTTTGCATTTTCTGCAGGAGCGTCGGCGGGCTTTTTAGCATTGGCAACTTCGGTTATCTTTGCCTTTGCGCCCTTTTTGGCAGGAGAGCTTGCCGCAACAACCTTGTCTATATTTGCCATAAGCTTATCTTCAATTTCTTTTGAAAGATCTTTGTCGTTTTCAAGAAGTTCCTTTACATTATCTCTGCCTTGTCCGAGGCGCTTGCCGTCATAGCTGAACCATGCGCCTGCTTTCTGAACAACATCTGCCTTTACCGCGAGGTCAAGCAATTCGCCTGTTCTTGAAATACCCTTGCCGTACATAATGTCAAACTCTGCCTCTCTGAATGGCGGTGCAAGTTTGTTCTTAACGACTTTTGCTTTTGTGTGTGCACCTATCATTTCGCCGTTTTGCTTAAGAACTTCCTGCTTACGAATATCAATTCTTACCGAGCTGTAAAACTTAAGCGCTCTGCCGCCTGTGGTAACCTCCGGGTTGCCGTAAACAACGCCGACTTTTTCACGCAGCTGGTTGATAAAGATAGCAACGCAGTTGCTCTTGTTGATTGCGCCCGCAAGTTTTCTTAATGCCTGTGACATAAGTCTTGCGTGTAAGCCTACATGGCTGTCGCCCATTTCACCTTCGATTTCAGCCTTTGGTACAAGAGCGGCAACCGAGTCGATAACGATTACATCAATAGCGCCGCTTCGGATAAGTGCTTCGGCAATTTCAAGTGCGTCCTCACCTGTATCAGGCTGTGAAACGAGGAGGGAGTCAACATCTACTCCGAGTGCAGCCGCATAGGTAGGGTCAAGTGCGTGCTCAACATCTATAAAGGCAACATTACCGTTGTTTTTCTGTCCCTCTGCAATGCAGTGGAGTGAAAGCGTGGTTTTACCCGAAGATTCCGGACCGTAAATTTCAACGATTCTGCCTCGTGGAAGACCACCGATACCGAGTGCGATGTCAAGTGTGAGAGAACCTGTTGAAATGTGGTCAACATTCATATGTTTATTTTCGCCAAGGCGCATAACCGCACCTTTACCGAATTGCTTTTCTATTTGAGTAAGCGCAGTTTGCAGCGCTTTTTCCTTATCTAAAGCCATTATTAAGTACCTCCCGTATATGCAGGTTAAATTTTAGTTAATCCGTTTGATTACTTGTATATTATAAGATATCGTCATAAAAAATGCAATAAGTATAGGACTAAAAAATCGAACTAATTTTCTATTTTTGGAGCAAAGTCCCAATTATAGCCCTTTGAATACCGCCAAAGTCTATACTTTCGGTGATTCCGCCAAAGCCGTTGTCTGCCAAAATACGGCTTACCTCGTCATATTGACCTTCTCCAAGCTCAAAAGCAAGCGCACCGCCTGCTTTAAGTTTTGATTTCCATAAAGGAACAATTCTTCGGTAAAAGTCCAGACCGCTTTCGCCGCCGTCAAGTGCCATTGCAGGTTCGTGTTGAACTTCTTTCTGTAATGATGCAATATCGGCAGTTTTGATATACGGAGGATTTGATACTATGAGATCAAGACTGTTATCGGCAATGTCTTTGTGACATTCAAAAATGTCGCCGTTCAGGGCGTTTACCGCAGAATTGTTTAATTTAATGTTTTGTGTAAGATACGAAAAAGCCTTGTCACTTAGTTCTACCGCTGTTACTTTGCAGTTTGCATATTTTTCAAGCGCAAGAGAAATAGCGCCGCTACCTGCACAAAGGTCAATTACATTCGGACTTTCTTTGCATGATAAGTAATCTATGCAAAGCGAAGTAACTACCTCTGTGTCATCTCTCGGAACAAGAACACCCTCGCCGACAAGCAAGTCAATTCCCATAAAACTCCACTTTCCAAGGAGATACTGCAGCGGTTCGTGATTAAGGCGTTTTTCTGTCAGCTCGGCAAGAACCGCAAGTTTTTCTTCACTTGCAACAGTTTCTTCGCCCTTTGTAATGAGCGCAAGACGGTTAAACCCGAAAACTTTTTCCGTAAGGCACAAAGCCTCAAAGGCAGGAGCTTCAAACCCTGCCTCTGTTAAAATGTCTTTAGTTTTTCTGTAAGCCTCGCCGACAGTCATAATAAAGCCTCGCAATTATTTGTTGTTAATAATATCTGTGCCGTCATCGGGGATAACAGCTTTCATAGCCTCAATGGCAACTTCAATCATCTTGTCATCAGGCTCTTTTGTTGTAATTCTCTGCGCCCAAAGTCCCGGAGCGGCAATAATTCTTGTAAAAGCGTTATCGTGCTTTCCGCATATTTTAATAAGCTCATAGCCTACGCCGCAAGAAACAGGGAGGAGGAGAATTTTAAATACAGGTCTTAAAAATCCGATTCCAAACGGAGCAACGGGAATAAAAAGACCGATTACAATGCCTACAATAAGCATAAGCACCATAAAACTTGTTCCGCATCTGGGATGGAAACGAATCTGTTTTCTTACATTCTCAACGGTAAGCTCTTCTTCGTTTTCGTAGCAGAAAATAGTTTTGTGCTCTGCACCGTGGTACATAAATACACGCTTCATTTCTGTCATTTGTGAACATAATACAATGTATCCGAGGAAGAGGGCTATCTTTAATACACCCTCAAAAACTGATTTCCAGAAAACAGCGCCCTCGCCGTCACCCTGAAAGACGGGTACGACATTTGCCGTAAGGTCAAACAGGAAAGACGGTAGAAAGAAGAACAGAGCGACCGCAAGTGCCACACCCAAGATTGAAGCAAACACCATTATTACTTTAACAAGTTTGTCGCCGAATTTTTCGTCAAGCCATTTTTCAAACTTGCTCGGTTCTTCTTCTTCCACTTCGCCCGCTTCAACTGCTTTGTCAGCGGAAAGCATAAGCGATTTATAAGAAAGTCGCATTGAATCAATAAGTCCTGCTATTCCTCGTAAAAGCGGCAATTTAAAAAGTTTGCATTTTTCGGGAATAGTAGTCATTTTTATGTCTTCGCTGTAAATTTCGTTTTCGCCTGTTCTTACGCATACGGTAGTACGCTTAGGACCACGCATCATAATACCTTCAATAAGAGCACTGCCGCCTATTGAAGTGATTTTTTTTGTACTGACTTTTCTCATCGCACAATCCTTTCGTTTATAGTTTTACATTTTCTGTTTGCGGCTGATCCTCGTCACCCTCTTTGTAGATAGGGAAGGTAAGAGTAACTGTTGTGCCAACGCCCTCTCCGCTTTCAATGTCAAGAGAGCCGTGATGCAGATTCATAATTTCGTCTGCAACTGCAAGACCGATTCCCGAGCCTCGTACCGTCTGATTTGCTTTATAGAACTTTTCTTTAACCTTTGGCAAGTCTTCGGCAGGTATTCCGCAGCCGGTGTCGGTAACTATAATTTTTATAATGTCGGGGTCATCCTTACTGTAAATAACCTGTGCCGCAACCACACCGCCCTTTGGTGTGTATTTAAGTGCGTTGTCAATTACATTGAGGAAAACCTGCTTAAGTCTGTTGCTGTCACCGTAAACAGGCGGATACATTGCGTCCATAGGTTCGTCATAGAGTAAATGCTTGCCCTCGTTTACGGCTCTGTCCTTTAGCATATATACGGTTTCGTCAAATTCGGCAAGAATATCGAGTTTCTCTTTGTTAAGCACCATTCTGCCGCTCTGAATACGGCTGAAATCAAGGAGTTCTTCAACTATGCTTGTAAGTCTGGCACTTTCTTTTATAATAACGCCCATACCTTTGTCAAAGGTGCGCCTGTCGAGTTTGCCTTTTTCGTTGAGCTGCATGGTTTCTGCCCAGCCTTTTATTGCCGTGAGCGGGGTTCTTAATTCGTGAGATACTCTTGAAATAAAATCGTTTTTAGTCTGTTCGGTAGTTTGCAAATCCTTTGCCATATCCGATATAGCGTCACAAAGGTCGCCGATTTCGTCATCGTACTTATGCTCGATTTTTTCGGAGGCGGAAAAGTCGCCCTGTGCAATCTGACCGGCTATAAGTGAAAGTTCGCCTATCGGTTTAACAATGGAGCGGATAAACATAAGTCCCGACAAAAATACAAGCGCCATTATTGCAAGACCGCCCGCAACGCAAAGAACAGAAATAAATAAGATTCTTGAGTGCACGGGTTCCATAGACACGATGTATCTTACGGCACCGAGCATAACGCCGTTTGAATTGCTGATAATGCGGGTTTCGCTCATTGCTCTTTCTCCGGAGAGAAGTTTGCCGTTCCATACGGCGTAACCGTCTGAGTTGTTTTGAGCGTCCTGAAAATCAGGCATTTGAGTTTTATCCGACGGGGTAAAACCCGTGGAAGTCATTATTACTCTGCCCGATGAATTTATTACAATAACTTCCATTTGCTCTTTACGGTCAAAGTTTTCAACATATTCACGGGCAGATGAATTAAAACTTGTTGTGTTGTCGCTCTCGTAGTCTGAAAATACAAGCGACAATTCATTGCCTGCCGAAGAAAGTGTTTGTTCAACACTGCTTTGGTAAACATATGTAATAACAAAGATAAGGCTGACAACGATCAGAACTATTATTGTAAATATAACGCTCAATGTGTTTAACATCCAGCGTTTTGTAATACCCTTAAACATTACGCTGTCGCCCTCCTTAAAGGTGTTTCCTTAAGTTCAGGCGTTCCACTTGTAGCCAAGTCCCCATACGGTGATAATGTACTTAGGATTAGACGGCTCGTCTTCAACTTTCATTCTAAGTCTTCTGATGTTTACATCAACGATTTTGTCCTCGCCGACATAAGCGTCACCCCAAACATGGTTTAAAATGTCCATTCTGTCGAGGGCAGTACCCGGATTAGAGAAAAAGTATTCCATAATCTGAAATTCAACCTGTGTAAGTTCAATCATCTTACCGTTTTTCATAAGTGCACGGTTTCTTAAGTTAAGTGTGAATTCGCCGCTTTTAAGCTCTTCTTTGAAGTTGTTTTCGGCGTGTGACTGTGCAAGCGCTACTCTTCTGTAAAGGGAGTCAACTCTTGCGAGCAATTCGCTTGGTGAAAAAGGCTTTGAAACATAATCGTCCGCACCGAGCATAAGACCTGTTACCTTATCCATTTCCTGCGTTTTTGCGGAAAGCATAATAATGCCGATACCGCCGTTGCGGCTTCTAAGCTCCTTACAAACCTGAAAACCGTCAATACCCGGCATCATAACATCAAGAATAGCAACATCAAAGTCGCCGTTGTGTTCTTCGTATTTTTGAAGTGCAGCCTCGCCGCAGTCAGCCTCGACTACATCATAGCCTGCTCTTGTAAGGTTGATAACGACAAAGTCACGAATTGCAGCCTCGTCCTCACAAACAAGAATTTTTTTCATAATAAACCTCCGTAATGTGTTTTATCCAAAAAAATTATATATTATTAACTGTCATCAGTGAAAAAGCTGTTTTTATATCGTCTTCGCTGATTGAAAGTGATGTTTCTTCGTTTACATCAGCAAAAGCGTATGCTGTGCTTTCGTTCTTATATATTAATGTATAAGCGTCACTGTCCTCGCAGACATCCCATTGTTCAAGTTTAAAAGCTCTGATTTCAAATACTTTTTGTCCTAAGTTGCCGGAATCCCATTCAAAAAAGCTCATAGCCCGTTTTTCACTGTCAAGTCTGACGGTATATGTACCGTCTGCCCAGCTTTCGGGAACGGTAAAGCTGTAGCCGTTTTGGTAATCGGGAATTTGGTCGGATAAGTGATTTAAAATTTCACTCTGCTGATAAAAACTGTTCCAGCTTATTTTATCCGCAACAGCCGATTTATCTTCATCGCTTGTTGAAGGCAATTTGTCAACGACAGGAATTTCCGTAACGTAATCGTTGTTTATATCCGTACAGATTATATCGGCAGAGCGTTGAGTAATATTTTTATCTTTTCTTTATAAAGCGGATTTCTCAAAACCGAAAGTTCGGTATTAAAATAAATAATCTGTGTGACGGTATCATCATTGGCAAAACAACCGTCAACTATAAGCACATTTTGTCCATTTTCGGCAGCTGTTACCGTAATATTTTTAAATCTTGTAATATTCGGGTCCATTTTTACGCTTGCCTTTGAGTAAAGACAGTTGCGTTCCTCGCTGTAAACAAGCATATTTGCCGTTGCGTCATTTTCTGTGGTATATAGTGACAGTAGCATTACTTCGTTTACACCGTCACTGTCAAAATCGGAGCAGTAAAAACTTGAATAACTGCTTTCAACCGTAAGCCTGTTTGTTTTGCCGTTTGAGTATGAGTGGCAGGCAAGATTATTAATGCTTGAGTTATATGTAGTGTAGCCCGAAAGAATCTCAAGCGTACCGCTGCCCGTTACATCGGCAAAGTCAACGCAGTCAACATCGGTTGCGTCTAAGGCGCAGTTTTCGGAGAGCTTCCATTCGTCATTTGCGCAGTACATTACAAGCATATGCACTTCCGCTTTGGTTTCGTTAGGCGTGCGGTAAAAAGCAATTGCTTCATCGGTACCGTCATTGTCAAGGTCTTTCATAACTATGGCACTGCGGTAGTTGCCCGACTTAGGATATTTTAAGGTGTATCCGCTGCCTGCGGTGTCGGCAATAAGCTGTTCAATTTCCGCCTCGTCACCGACAGTTTTCGGAGGGCGGATAAGGTTGTCTGTTCCTATGTCTGCGCCGTCACAGCCGCTTGCGGAAATTGCAAACGCACACAACAGTGCGGCGGAAATAACCGCTTTGACTTTCATATCCGTCCCTCCTTTATAAAAAGTTAAAATTAATCGTGCTTTACAACAGCTCTTAAATACTTTATTTTTATACCCTCGGCAGAAAACATTTTTTCGTGCTCGGTTTCAATATTGTCTGTAACATCGCTGTTGTGCAGGTCGTATGTTTTGTAAATGATTTCGTAACCGCTCTGCTCAAAATATTCAAGACTGTCCGCAAAAAGTGCGTCGTCGTCGGTCTTAAATCGAATTTCGGCATTTTCGTCAAGAAAATTTTTGTACATTTCAAGTTTCTTGGGAAATGTAAGTCTTCTCTTGTTATGCTTTGGACGAGGCCACGGGTTGCAGAAATTAATAAACATACCCTTGATTTTATCGTCCTTTGTAATTATTTTATCAATTTGCTCTACATTGTAGTTTACAAGCAAAAGATTTGTAATATCGGCATCTGTTTTGCCCTCGTTCTTGAAAATTTCAACAATGTTTCGTCTGCCGACGCCGAGCATATCAATTTTAATGTCAACCGCAATAATATTTTTATCCGGATTTTTAACGGCAAACTGTCCTGCAAACCCACCTTTGCCGCAGCCTATTTCAAGGTAAAGAGGAAGTCCGTTGTTAAAAGTTTCGTTCCATTTGCCTGCGTGTTCTTCAGGATTTTTTACAAAAAAATCGCAAACCGCAAGTTCAGGCTCTGCCCATTTTTTCTTTCTGATTCTCATAATGTAAAATTATGCACTTAATGTGCATCTCCTCATAAATATTCATCATACTATTATATCAAATTATTACAGATATTGCAACGAATATTTAATAAATAATACATTGCTTAAATGTATTTAATCTTATCGTTACTTACTTCCGATTTTGTAAAGCCGGTGTTACCGAATCTTTCAGAAAGTTTACGGCAAAGCGGAGATATTACAATATCTTCGGTTTTAAAATGTCCTGCGTCAACAATTGAAATTCCGAGTTCGTTTGCAAGCAGAATTTCGTGGTGTTTTATTTCACCTGTAAGCAGAACATCGCCTCCCTCATAAAATGCACTTTCCACATTGGAACCGCCTGCTCCCGATGATACTGCGACTTTGTGAATCTCGTTTTTTACATTAGTGTATCTCAGTCCGCTGCAATTGAGATTTGTTTTTACGGTTTTTGCAAAACTTTCAATATCCGTGTCGAGTTCGCCCATAAAAAGACATTCGCCGCTTTTGCAAAGTCTTGTGTTTTTAAGTCCCACTGCGTTTGCAAGGCAAAGGTTTACACCGAAACTTTCGGATAAATCAAGGTTTGTGTGCATACAAACGGCAGAAATGTTTTTTTCCGCAAGACGGTAGGGAACAGAGAAGGAATCAAGTTTTTTATTGCATTAAAAATAACGGGGTGATGACTTATGATAAGCTCTGCGCCGAGCCTATCTGCTTCGTCAACGACCTCGTTTGTTATGTCAAGAGCAACAAGCACACGGCTTAAAGGTTTGTTTTTACTGCCTATAAGCAGACCGCAGTTGTCAAAATCCATAGCGGTATCAACGGGTGCAAATTCCTCAAAAAATTCAAGTATATCTTTTATTGTAGTCATCAGAGCATCTCCCTTAGCTTTTTTGCGATTTCAGCGTAACGGGCATCGCCCTTTGCCTGTTTTTCAAGTTTTGTTATTTGCTTTTCTGTAAAAAGCCTGTGTGTGGATTTTACGGACGGCTGCAGCTTTGCACAATACAGCTCGGTTTGCGTGTATTCGTGTTTTTTGCCGCTGTAGCATACAAGAAGTACTGTGTAGCATTTGCCTGCGGCGGTACAGCAGTCCTGTTTTAAAATTTCAAAACCGTTGTCAAAAAGGTATTTAATAAGGACTTCACTCTTGGTCATCGGCTGTAAAATAAAGTGCTTTTCGCTGTTCTTTGCATATGCACAGCTGTCAAGAATAGTGGCAATGAGTTCCCCGCCCATACCTGCGATTACAAAATCGTCAGCCTCGTTTTCGGCTATGTTTTCAAGTCCGTTTGAAAGTCTTGCGGAAATCAAATGTTCGGCGTTAAAACTTTTTATTGCAGCCCGGCCTCTTGAGAGAGGTTCGGGGTTAATGTCTGCGGCAACAGCAGACGGGCAGGTGCCGTTAAGGCACAGCCACAGCGGAAGATATGCGTGGTCTGTGCCAATATCGGCAAGCCTTGCGTTTTGCCTTACAAAGCCCGCACACATTCTAAGCCTTTGGTCAAGAGATATTTTATTTTGCAAATTAATCAATCCTTTCAGCCCGAATGTGATAAACGGACAAATTATTTGTTTACAATCCGGTTGAGAACATCAATAAGCTCGTCGGCATTTGCACCGTGAACCATACATGCCTCTTCAATTGTTTCGCCTCTTGATGCAGGGCAACCAAGGCAGTGCATACCAATGCTGAAGAAAGCCTCGGCAGTTTCGGGATATTTGTCGAGAACATCACCGATGATAGAATTCTTTGTGATTTCCATAATTAAAAACCTCCTTGTCGGCAAAGCCAAAATTAAATCTAAAAGCAGATTTATCCGCCAAAAACGGTATTTTAGCGGATAAATCATTATAACATATTTTTTAACCGAAAGTCAAAAAATATATATTAAATTTTAGGATTTTTTACTTTGCTTCGGCAAAGGTAAACTTTCCGTCTGCAAAGTCGCATTTAACCTTGCTTTTTGCTTTAATTGTGCCGTCAAGCATTTTCTCCGAAAGCGGATCTTCAATGTCTGATGTTATGGCACGGCGAAGAGGTCTTGCACCGTAGACTTCGTCAAAGCCCTTGTCGGCAATTGCGGAAACAGCCTCGTCTGTAAATTCAATTTCAATTTCCATATCGGACAAACGCTTTTTAAGACCTGCAAGCATCTTGACTGCAATTTCTTTAATCTCGTCCTTGCTGAGTCTGTCAAATACGATGATGTCGTCAATACGGTTAATAAATTCGGGACGGAAAGCCTTTTTAAGTTCGCCGAGCACAAGCTCCTTGGTGTTTTCGGTTTCCTTGTTTTCACTGTTTTCATCGGTAAATCCGAGTGAACTGTGCTTTTCCGTAAGAAGTTTTGCACCTATGTTAGATGTCATAATGATAACAGTGTTTTTGAAGTCAACCGTTCTGCCCTGTGAGTCGGTAAGTCTGCCGTCATCAAGGATTTGGAGAAGAATGTTAAATACATCCGGGTGTGCCTTTTCGATTTCATCAAAGAGGATTACCGAGTATGGTTTTCTTCTTACCTTTTCCGTAAGCTGACCGCCCTCGTCAAAACCGACATATCCAGGAGGTGAACCTACAAGACGGGATACCGTATGCTTCTCCATATATTCACTCATATCAATACGGAGCATAGCGTTTTCATCACCGAACATAGCGGCGGCAAGTGCCTTGCAAAGTTCTGTTTTACCTACGCCTGTCGGACCGAGAAAGATAAATGAACCGATAGGACGCTTAGGGTCTTTAAGACCTACTCTGCCACGGCGGATTGCCTTGGCAACGGAGCTTACTGCCTCGTTTTGACCGACAACTCTTTCGTGAAGTTCTTTTTCAAGGTTGAGAAGTCGCTCGCTTTCCTCTTTTGTAAGCTGAACAACAGGGATTCCTGTCCATTCCGATACAATCTCAGCGATAACCTCCGGAGTAACTTCGCCGTTGCGGTTCTCTCTGTTTTCGTACCATTCCTTTTTGGCTGTGTCAAGCTGTGACTGAACATTTTTCTGTTCATCTCTTAATTTTGCGGCACGCTCAAAGTCCTGCTCGTTAATGGCACTTGCTTTTTCTTGCTCAAGTTTGTCAATTAACTCTTCAAGCGACTTGATGTCCGGAGGAGATGTAAGACCCTTAAGTTTTACCTTAGACGCACCCTCATCAATAAGGTCAATAGCCTTATCCGGAAGGTATCTGTCGGCAATGTAACGGGAAGAAAGATTTACTGCCGCCTCAATTGCCTCGTTTGTAATTCTTACCTTATGGTGCGCCTCGTAGCTGTCACGCAAGCCTTTAAGAATTTCAACAGCCTGCTCTTTTGTAGGCTCGCCAACCTTTACAGGCTGGAATCTACGCTCAAGAGCCGCATCTTTTTCAATGTATTTTCTGTATTCGTTAATGGTTGTTGCACCGATAACCTGGAAGTCACCTCTTGCAAGCGACGGCTTTAAGATGTTTGCCGCATCGGCACTGCCCTCGGCAGAACCTGCACCTACAATGGTGTGGAGTTCATCAATAAAGAGGATAGTGTCCTTTGACTTTTTAACTTCATCAATTGCGGACTTGATTCTTTCCTCAAAGTCGCCACGGTACTTAGCACCTGCAATCATACCTGTAAGGTCAAGACTTACAACCTTTTTGTCACGCAGAATTTCAGGTACATTGCCGTTTGCAATTTCAAGGGCAAGTCCCTCGGCTACTGCTGTTTTACCTACGCCCGGCTCACCGATAAGCACAGGGTTGTTTTTGGTACGCCTTGAGAGAATCTGAATAACTCTCTTTATTTCTTTTTCTCTGCCGATAACAGGGTCAATTTCACCGTTCTTGGCAGCCTTTGTCAAATCTCTGCCGAATTTCTCGAGTGCGGAGCCGCCCTCTTCTTTGCCTTGTGGGTATCCGTTTTCCATACCAGAAAACTGATTTTCGGATGAGCCTTTCTGTAAGCCGCCTGCAACCGCATTTGCAACAGCATTAGAACTTACGCCGAGTTTTCTTAAAATACTTGTAGCGTAGCTGTCACTTTCGGAAACTATTGCAAGCAAAATATGCTCTGTGCCTACATAGCTGCTGCCTGTCCTTGCAGAAATCATCATTGCGGTTCTAAGAACACGCTTTGTACGGGGAGTAAAGCTGTCGGGTGAGAGGGAAGTCTGAATACCTCTGCCGTCAACATTGGCAATCTCTTTTTCGAGTGCCTCCGCCGTTACGCCGCATTCTTCAAGAGCTGCGGCGGCAACACCGCTGCCCTCTTTTATAAGACCAAGCAGAATATGCTCGGTGCCAATATAGTCGTGACCGAAATTTTGAGCTGACTCAATAGAAAGGTTTAATGCCTTGTTTGCCTTTTGAGTAAATCCTCTGAATTCATACATAATCGTCAGTCCTTTCGATAATTTTTTACTGATTATTTTTTACACTTCTTCAAGTGCTTTTCTGAGCAAATCCGCTCTTGCCACATCACGCTGTGCAGCGGAAAGATTTTTACCGCTGTTTACCATAAGCGTAGCAGGTTCAACATCTGTCATCAGCTTGTCGATTGTAAGCAAAGGAACATCTTTAAGCTGTCCCGAAACTACGCCCAAACGAACATTTGAAAGTAGCTGTAAAGCCTCATCGTGTGCGATTGTACGGGCATATTTCAATATGCCGAGGCTGCGGCTGATGCTGTCCTGAATGTCAATATTTGAACAAATACGCTCTCTTGCAAGTTCCTCTTGCGAGATAAGTTGTGATGTTATATTTTTAAGGTTTTCAATGGCAGCTTTTTCGGAGATGCCGAGTGTAACCTGGTTAGAAAGCTGATATAAACTTCCCTTTGGCTCTGTGCCCTCGCCGTGAGTGCCTCTTATGGTAAGACCGAGTTTTGAAAGGTTGCCTGCAATTCTGCCGATTGCTCGGCTCTTTTCAAGTGCCGGCAAATGCAACATTACCGACGCTCTCATACCTGTGCCGAGGTTTGTCGGGCATTGGGTAAGATAACCGAGTTTCTCGCTGAAAGCAAAGTCAAGGCTTTCGTCAAGCAAGGTGTCGAGTTTATCGACAAGGTCATATGTCTGCTCAAGTGCAAGACCTTTTGTAATTGCCTGTATTCTGATGTGATCCTCTTCGTTAATCATAATCGAAAGGCTTTCATCGGAATTTACAAGCAACGCTCTGCCTTCAGTATTCCCTATAAATTCGGGGCTTACTATTCGGCGCTCTACAAGAGAAACACACTGTGCCTCGGTGAGGTCACTCATCTTAATGAATTTAAAGTCGGAGGCAATTGAGCTGTTGCTGTTTTTGACAGCCGATCTTACTTTTTCAATAACCTTTTCCATTCCGTCGGGTGAAAGCTTGCAGGGGAAAGGAAAATCCTTTAGGTTTCTTGCAAGTCTTACTCTTGTGGAAATTACTGAATTGTCACTCATTATTATGCCTCCATTCCTTTGATTGTATCTCTTAATTCTGCGGCTCTTTCAAAATTCTGTTCTTTGACTGCTGCGTCAAGTTCATTTTTTAATTGAGCAATTTTTTCTTCTTTTGTAGGTTCGTGCTTTTCGGCTTTCTGAACCGTTCTGTCGCTGTTCTTGCCGCAATGTGTTGTGTTGCCGTGAATTCTTCTGATAAGTGGGAAGAGTTCGTCGCCAAATACATCATAGCAATCGGCACAGCCTACATGACCTGTTTTTGCAATTTCCGAATAAGTGCTGCCACAGGTTTCGCATCTTCTTGCCTGTGTTCTTGCCGGAAGTGCGTTGCCAAAGAAACTGCCGAGGAAGTTTGAAAATTCATCCTCAATGTCAGAGAACACATTTGTGTATCCCATTTTCTTTGCACATTCACTGCAAAGGTCATATTCTTTGATTTCTCCGTTGATTATAGATTTAACATGTGTGTTAGCGTTATTAACACCGCATTTTTGACATTTCATAATAAATACCTCCTGCTTTTATGATATTGCTAAAAGCATATTCTTAAAAAGATCAGCTCTGAGCGAATCTCTTTTTTCCTGCTCGATTGTATGAAGCGCTCTGTCCGACAACGCAGACGCCATAACCTTTGCAACGCTAAGTTGAATAATCGACCTGTTGACCATATTGTTAAGCATTGCCTCGGCAGAAGCTTTGTCAAGCGAATTGCCTACAGAGTTAATTATATGCATTATAGCAGTACCTCTATCCATACTTACACGGCTTATTCTTATGTAACCGCCGCCGCCTCGTCTGCTTTCAACAATGTAACCTTGTTCCGGAGTAAAGCGTGAGGTGATAACATAATTTATTTGACTTGGCACACAACCAAGATTTCCCGCAAGTTCATTTCGCTGAATTTCCGCACTGCCGTTCTGCTCGTCGAGCATTTCTGTAATATATTTAGCGACCAAATCGCTCATTCTCATCTTTTCTCGCCTCTCTTTCAGATTGTGACTTTATTATAGAACTAAAGTCAGAGAAAGTCAAAGTCAAATAAAGTCAAAAATCAAATGCTAATTTAAAAAATACTCGCAAATACTCCTGAATACTCGCAAATACTAAATTTTAAAATTTTTTTGACTTTTTCTGACCTTTTTAAAAATGCCGATATTTTCTTGACTTTTAAAAACATACAAATGAAAAATACTTCATATAATAAGTATAGTAAATAAAAACGGAAGTGATAAAATGATTGTCAGTACAAATATAAACATAGACAGCGAGTTAAAGAAATCGGCACAGGAATTGTACTCGGATTTAGGGCTTGATTTGTCAACAGCGGTTAATTTGTTTTTAAAGCAGTCCTTGCGAGAACAGAAGATACCGTTTGAAATAAAAAGGGAGAGTGAGGAAGAAGGTTTTTTTGATACTTTGAAAAGTTTTACAAAAAAGCCGGAGTATTCGTCCTTTGCGGAAATTGTTAATTCAAATACAGATTAAAACAGCCGCACCTTGCAAAAAAGAACCGCAAGGTGTGGCTGTTTATATTAATAACAGTATGATAATTTTATAGTCAGTCAGACAATTTTTATTATCCAATCTGAATTTTATAACCGAAAATCATTTTCCCCAATACTTTCTGTCCAAACTGCGATACTGCACTGCCTCAAGAATATGGTCGGATTTAATGATTTCGCTGTTATCAAGGTCGGCAATCGTCCTTGCGACTTTAAGCACTCTGTCGTAGGCTCTTGCGGTCATTCCCATACTTTCAAACGCACTTTTCAGCATTTGCTCCGCCTTGTCATCAATAATACATACTTTTTCAAACTGTTCGGCATTTATATTTGCGTTACAGCTTGTACTTGTGCCTTTGTAGCGTTCGGACTGAATTTTTCTTGCTTTGTCAACACGCTTTTTAATTTCGGCAGACGGCTCCGTCTGTTCTTTATCTCTAAGCTCGTCAAATTTAACTGCCGATACCTCTATATGTATATCAAAACGGTCAAGCAGCGGACCGCTGATTTTATTAAGGTAATTATGTATCTTTTGCGGAGTACAGGTGCATTTTCCTGACGGGTCATTAAAATATCCGCACGGGCACGGATTCATTGCCGCAACCAACATAACGGTGCAAGGATAAGTGTAGCTTCCGTGCGAACGGGAAATCGTAATTTTTCCGTCCTCAATAGGCTGACGGAGAACTTCAAGCGACATTCGGGAAAATTCGGGTAATTCGTCAAGAAAAAGTACGCCGTTATGAGCAAGCGATACTTCACCCGGCCGAACTGTTCCTGTACCTCCTCCGCCAAGACCCACGGCAGTTACCGTATGATGCGGCGAACGGAACGGTCGTGTGCGTACAAGTCCGTTTTTGTCGAGTAAACCTGCTATTGAATGAATTTTTGTGGTTTCAATCATTTCTTCAAATGTCATATCGGGCAGAATTGACGGAATACGCTTTGCAAGCATACTTTTACCCGATCCGGGAGGCCCGATTAACAGTATGTTGTGACCTCCTGCAGCCGCAATTTCCAGCGCTCTTTTTACTTCTGCCTGCCCCTTAACCTGTGAAAAATCGGGCACAAACTGTTTGACTGTATTATCTTCATCAATTTCCGCAACGGCAGGTTCAATAGGTTTATCGCCGCTCAAGTGTGCAATCAGTTGTAAAATATTTTTAACGGGATAAACTTCAATGCCGTCAACCACTGCGCCCTCTGCGCCGTTTGCAAAAGGTACATATATCTTTTGATAACCGAGTTCACGGGCTTTTATTACCATAGGGAGTACGCCGTTTATGGGTCGTACATCTCCGCCGAGTGACAGTTCTCCCAAAAATGCCGAGTCGGAAATTTCCGCAACTACAGCGCCTGTCATCTTAAGCACTGCAATAAGAATTGGCAAATCGTATATAGGACCTTCCTTTTTTATATCGGCAGGGGCGAGGTTAATTGTGATATGTGCGGTCGGAAAATTAAATCCGCAATTTTTCATTGCACTTTTAACACGGTCACGACTTTCCTTTACGGCGGCGTCCGGCAGTCCTACCATATCGAATGCGGGAAATCCTTTGTTAATTGCGCCCTCAACCTCTACGGGATAGCTGTCCATTCCCATAAGACCGAAACTGTTAATTTTCACAACCATTTTAAGCACCTCTTATTAAAAACTACATAATATTATACCATTTTATCTTTTTGCTTACAAGTCAAAAAATATGTAAATATGTAAATTCTGCACAATTATTGACGAACGGATTAAAAAAATTTACAAATAATATTTACTTTCTTATTGACAAATAAAAGGAAATAGGTTATTATTTACAGTAAGGAAAAGTCTTTTGAGGTGAGCTTGTGTCTGAATCGTTAAAAAATCTTTCAGAGCTTTCGGATGCAAAGCTTGCAGAGCTTGTAAAAAGCGGAAATGACAGTGCTTTTGATGTGCTTACGCTAAGATACTTGCGAAATATTGGCTTTTTGGCAAAAAAATATTCTGCGGACGGTTACGAGCGCAACGACTTTGTTCAGGAAGGACTTTTGGGACTTTTGTACGCTTGTCGAACATTTGACAGCAACAACAAAGCCTCTTTTAAAAGTTATGTTGATATTGTTGCAAAACGCAGATTTATTTCTATTGTGCGTAAAGCTCAAAGGCAAAAAGCCGTGCCGAGTTCAAGCCTTGTGTCGCTTGATGCAGACAACGACGAGCTTGAGGGCGAAAGTACAGACCCGGAGCAGCTGATGCTTGCAAAAGAACATTATTCTTTGCTTTTAGACGAACTTAAAACCTTGCTTTCGGAAAGAGAGTATACGGTACTGATGCTGTACTGCGGCGGAATGAGTTATGTTGAGGCTGCAAAAAAACTTGGCATATCCGCAAAGTCAGCCGACAATGCGTTGCAGAGAGCCAAAAAGAAAATTTCCTTACATTATATGTCCTTAAAAGATTAAGCGGTGCAATTCCGCAAAAGGGCAAAACAATTATACAGTACAAAAGTGAGGTAAAAAACAATGTACGAAGATAAGACATTAGTATGTAAAGAATGTGGAAATGAATTTGTTTTCACAGCAGGCGAGCAGGAATTTTATGCTGAAAAAGGTTTCGTAAATGAGCCACAGCGTTGCAAAGCTTGCAGACAGGCTCGTAAGAATGCTGCTAAACCGGCTCGTGAACTTTTTGAAACAACCTGCGCAGAGTGCGGCGGTGTTGCAAAGATTCCTTTCAAGCCAATGGAAGGCAAGTCTTACTACTGCAGCGATTGCTTTGCAAAGAGAAAGTAACAACAGACAGACTTATATTTATTATAGCGATTTTAAAAGACATTGTTTTAAAACCAATATAGTTTGTATATTTTTTTAAGCTGTAACGAACGGCGGATTTCATTGTGAATCCGCCGTTTTTCTCTTTTTAATGATGTTTTTGTGAGTTTTCCTTTTCAAAACTTTCATATATAAAACGCAAAATCTCTATTGACATTTTGTAATACAGGCTTTAAAATAGTTACTAATCGGTAATAATTTAGATACAATTTTTTAACATTTTTGAAGTGATAAAGGAGTTTTCTTAATGGGAAAGCTTGGCTATATTGTAAGATGTATTGCACATATGGATTACAGCGCACTTTTTGATACTGTAAAGCAGGTGCATAAACTTTCAGGCAAACCGAGAGCGGTTATACTTGCCGATATAGTTTCCTGCGGATTTAAGTACGGCGCAGGATATAAGGATTATTTGCTTTGTGAATTTTATAATCTCAACAGCGAACAGAGGGCAACATTTGTGACAAGAGGTATAAACAATACCGTTGTAAAGCTCTTGAATGACCCTGATTACTATCATATTCTTGATAATAAAACTGAATTTTACACTATGTTTAACGATTATCTTCACCGCAAGTGGCTTAATTTTGCAAAATGCAGTAAAAGTGAATTTGTTGAATTTATGCAGGAATTTGACGAAATTATATGTAAGCCTGATGATTTGTGCTGCGGCAAAGGTGTAGACAAGCTGAAAAAAGCGGATTTTGGCAGTCTTGACGATATGTATGACGAACTGAAAAGACGGCATATCAGTATTGTTGAAGAAGTGGTAAAACAGCATCACGATATGAGCAGAATCAACCCCGATTCCGTAAACACAATCCGTGTTTATACTGTTTTGACAGATGGCAAGGCTAATGCTATATATGCGTGTATCCGTATGGGCAACAGCGATCGCCCTGTAGATAATATTAACGCAGGCGGTATGTATTCGCCTATTGATATGAAAACGGGCAAAATTGCGTTTCCTGCTTGTGACAAACAGAGAAAAGTTTACGAAAAACACCCACGCTCGGGATGTGAACTTAAAGGTTATCAAATTCCGTTCTGGGAGGAATCAATAGCTATGTGTTGTGAGGCGGCGGAAAAACTCCCGCAACTCGGATATATCGGTTGGGATGTTGCAATTACAGAGAACGGACCGTTGTTTATTGAGGCGAATAATATGCCCGGACACGACGCTTTACCGCAAATGCCGTTGCAAGCACCCGATAAAATCGGCTTTTTACCGACATTAAGACAATATGTTAAGGGAATATAAATTATTTGGCAAATTGTCGGCTTGGCGTCAGATTTTAAAATTTTTATTCTGATTTTTTGCAAAAATTTAACATATAATATCAAAAAGCACGGCTGTCATTAGGACAGTTGTGCTTTTTTGCGCTTTCTGTATTTATTGTGACATAATGCAGTAAGATAAAATTATTTAACTCTTTGATTGCGTTAATGTTTAAAAATTACTTAATAACGGCTTAAATACTGATAAAAATAAGCATAAGAGTTATATTTACCGAATATAAATTAATTAATTTAGCAAGCAATATTATTTCTACAAAAGAATATATAAACTGCCTTCCACATACTGACAAAACGATTGAGTGCAAAATTTTATAATATAGGTAAAGGTTGCAGACAATGCTATCTATTATAATATAAAAAAGAAAAGGATGTTAAAAATGGAGGCAAAAAAAGCTCTGGTTCGCAAAAATTTTGATGGCTCGGCTGAATTTGCAAGAACGGTGATTACAAACATAGTATATTTTGTCAGCGGTGTTCTTGTGTCAAAGGGGGCAATGCTTGGAAATCTATCTCCTTTCGGAGCGTCTTTTGCGGCGGCTGTACCAAAAAAATATTTGCTGTCGGCACTTGCAGGCACAGGGCTTGGCTATATTTTGCTTACGCCCTCGGACAGTTTCAGGTACATAGCTGTTGTGGTTGCGATAGGCGGTATAAGGTGGCTTACAAGCGACATAAAAAGGGTGAAGAACAGCGCACTTTTTGCTCCGCTTGTTGCATTTTTGCCTATTCTTGCAACGGGTATTGTACTCACATTTGTCAGCACAAGCACGCTTTCCTCGATTACCGACTGCATTATCGAGGCGGTGCTTGCAGGTACGGCGGCTTATTTTTTCAGCAGTACGGTAAGGCTTTCAACCGAAAGACGCAGTATTGCCGCATTTTCCCAACAGGAAACCGCAAGTCTTGTGCTTACAGGCTGTGTTTTAATGCTATCGTTCGGCAGTGTTGCCATTGAGGGCATTTCTGTCGGCAGAATACTTGCCGTTCTTGTTACCTTGCTTTGTGCAAGATACGGGGGTGTTGCAGGCGGTTCTGTCTGCGGAATTGCAACGGGAGCAATATTCAGTATTGCAAGCAGAAATCAAGGCTTTATCTGCGGCGGATACGCATTTGGCGGACTTATGGCAGGATTGTTTTCGACTGTCGGCAAATTTGCCTGCGTAATAGCGTTTATGATTTCCGATGCGGTTATGTGCCTTGCTTTCAGCGACAGGGTGGCTCTTGCGAGGTACTTATAGAAAGTTTTACGGCGTCTGTCATTTTTATGATTCTGCCCAAAGAAGTAGGTAATTTTATTGCACCTGTTTTTTCTCATGAAAAAAATGCTTCTCTCGGTGAAACTTTGAGGAAAAATGTGGTTATGAGGCTTGATTTTGCCTCAAAAGCCATTAATAATGTTAAAAACGATGTCAACGGAGTATCCGACAGACTTAAAAGGCTGTATTCGCCCACACTTGATATGGTATGCGACAATGTCAGAAAAAATGTCTGTTCAGGCTGTGGATTAAAAGTTTACTGTCACGATAAACAGGAGGGAGTGACCTATGATGATTTTCGCCGCCTTGAAGAAAGGCTTGAACAACAGGGAAGAGTGAGTGAAAACGATATTGAGGAGGTCTTTGTCAAAAAGTGCTGCAAAAAGCGTGAGATAGCCGACAGTATGAACAGCAATTACAGGGAATATATTTCTTGTCTGGAGGCTCAACGCAGGGTAGATGATGTACGCAGTGTCGTTGCGGGACAATTCTCGGGAATCGGGGATATTTTATCCGATTTATCTGATGAATTTAAAAGTGCAATGAAATGTGACACCGAGGCGGCAGAAAGGGTAATTTCCGCTTTGTCGGCTGTCGGAATTATTCCCATGGAATGTATTTGCCTTATAACTTCGGGCGGAAGAATGAATGTTGAACTTTCAATTTCGCCCAAATCAAAGCGCTTTTCAAAAGGACAGTTAATGCGTGAAATTTCAAAATGCTGCGGCAGAAGATTTGATTTACCTCTTATTACCAAAGAGGGCGGCAGTATAATGGCAAAATTCTGCGAAATGCCTGTTTACGATGTGGAAATAGGTACGGAACAGCATATTGCAAATCGTGGCAAACTTTGCGGCGACTGCCTTAATTATTTTAACGACGGCACAGGCAATACTTATGCCATTGTGTGTGACGGTATGGGCACAGGCGGCAGAGCGGCGGTTGACGGCAATATGGCAACTTCTATTATGACAAGACTTCTCAAGTCCGGACTTACCCCGGAAAGCTCACTGCAGATTGTAAATTCCGCACTTATGGTAAAGAGCGAGGACGAATCGCTTTCAACCGTTGATGTGGCAAAAATAGATTTGTACAGCGGAAGAGTAACTCTTAACAAAGCAGGTGCACCGCTTACCTATATAAAGAAAAACGGCAGAGTGATTGCAAAAGAAATGCCGTCACTTCCTGCCGGAATACTCAACAATATTAAATTTTCGACCGATACGGTCAACTTGACAACAGGAGATGTGGTGGTTATGGTGTCTGACGGTGTATTATCAGGTAACGAAAAATGGCTTGAAAATCTTATAAGAACATGGAACAAGGGCAGCACACAGGAACTTGCGCAGGCGGTTGTTGCGGAAGCAATAAAGCACCGCAATGATGGTCATGATGACGACATTACGGTGCTTGCTGTAAAATTGACTGATAACGAATAATCAGAAATCAACTGTTCCGATGTAAAGCGGAATGTTGCTTTCGTTATCTATAAGCATAAATATGAACGGACGGTCAAACTTGAGAGTGCTGTCGGCTGTTTTGGAGTCGGATTTAAGTGTGTTTGCGGTAACTGTTGCTTTAACGCTTTCACTGCCGCCGATACCTGCTGAATTTACGGTAACAGACGGCTGAATTTCGGAAATATCATTTACGAAAAGGTCATCTGAAAGAGTGATATTTGAAAGGTTAATGCTGTCGGTAAATATATCAGCAAGGCCGCAATCCTCAAGTTCGGATTTAAGGCTTGTAGGTTTGCCGTCTGACTTTATACTGAATTCGGGAACAGAGGCATTTGTAAGAGATGTTATTTTAAAGCTGTCGAGCATATCGGAATACTCAAGATATGTCATTGAGGATATGTAGCTTTCAAGCGAAGTATCCTCATTTGGCATGATTGCAACAAATTTTACAGGTGTGTTGCGCATATATTTTATAATGCCCTGCGCTTTGTCTGTATGAATATAATTTTCTGCAGAGGTCATATATTTTACTGTTTTTTCGCCGCTTTCGGAGTAAAAAGTACCGTCCGCAACAGCGTCTTTTTCGTAAGCGTTAAGCCATTCGTCATATATATCCGATGTGCTTGTACAGAAAAGGTTATTTGAGTTGTCAAGAGAAGTCACGGCATTTTCGCCGAGTACGGAATTAACCTTTTTAACTGCGTTTTCATCTGAAAATACAAATCTGAAAATATTTGCTCCGTAAAAGTCAGCGTTTGCCTTCAGAAAATTCTTTCTTATATCAACCGTGTCGTTAAAAAACATTGATTGATTAAGTTTTACATAAGCTTTTTCTGAATTTTTACCGTTTTCATCTGTATTTGTGCCGTCAGAAGAAAAGGCTTTAAGTCTGCTCTGAAAATATGACGAACATTGATTTTCGGAATCAAGTACAAGCTCATCACTCAGCGCATTGACAATATTTGTCTGGCTTTGTTTTGCGGCACCGTTTGCAAGTAATCCGAGTGTGAGAGCAGTATTTGCAGGCGCAAACACAAAACTATTTTTATCGGAATTGTTTTTGTAATAGTTACGGAAAAGTTTTAATTCAAAATCACTTACTTCGCTTGAGTAAGAATTATATTCCGTAGGAGCGTTAACTGCTCCGTCGGAATAATTAAATGTGGTTTCAGTATCGCTGTTTCTTTCAACATTTTTTGAAAGATTTTCCTTGTCTGAAAAGCTGTCTGCACTTGAGCAGGCTGTAAATGTTACTGCGATTAAGCCTGCGCAAAGCAGGGCTGATATAGTTCTTTTCATTTATTTGAACGGTCCTTTCGTTAATCTTCATTGACGAGCTTTTTAGCGAGGTCATAAATTTTTTCTGCCGAATTTTCTTGTGCAAGATTGCCGCAAAACCTTTTCATTTCGGCAAGTTTGTCCGGATTGCCGAGAAGTCTGCAAACCTGTTCGGCACCGTTTAATTTATCAAGCATAATTGCGGCACCCGTTTTTACAAGAAATTCTGCATTATCACGCTCTTGTCCGGGAAAAGCATTGTAAATTGCAAGCGGAAGTCGGCAGGCAAGACTTTCGGTAACTGTAAGTCCGCCGGGCTTTGTTACGATGAGGTCGGATATATGCATATAATCCTCAACATTGTCAACAAAGTACAGAAGTTTTGTGCAGTCCTGGGCATTAAGTTCTTCCATTACTTCTTTAAGATGTGTATAAAGGTGCTTGTTTCTTCCTGTAATTACGATAAATTGGATTTGCTTTTTCTGCAAAACAAGGCTTTTATAAAATTTTAATACGCTTGTAACGCCGAAAGAGCCTGCCATAAGCAAAACAGTCGGAATATTGGGGTCAAGTCCCTCTCTTTTACAGATTTCAGCTTTATCAAACGGCTCGGAAAATCTGTCAAAAATCGGGATGCCGAGCGGATAAATTATATTTTTATCTACATCATATTCGTTGACTAATTTTTCCGCCATTTGAGGTTCGGCAAGTACATAAGCGTCAATGTTCGGTACAAAATATGTGCGGTGTGCGTCATAGTCTGTTATAAGGCTGATTGCTTTTGCACTGATTTTGCCCTTTCTTCTCAATCTTGATACCATCGTTGTAATAAACGGGTGGCACATAATGATAACATCGGGATTAAACTCATCTATAATGCTCAAAAGCTTGTTTGACATTGCGGTATTTGATTTCATAACTGCGTCATAGACTATGGTTTTGCGGTCTGTTACTTTGTAGCACACACCGTAAACCTTCGGAATTTTTGTAGCCATAAAGTGATAACCGCCGCAGACTGTTTTGTCATAAACTTTGCCGATTGCCTTTAATGCGTCAACGACCTTTACCTCGTTGTTTGCATCAAGCGCTTTTATTTTGGCGTCAAGTGCGGCAGCGGCTCTTTTGTGCCCGCCGCCTGTTGAGGCGGTAAGAATCAATATTTTCATAATAAAAAGCTCCATTAAATATTAATGCCTGTAAACTATATTATATCGTTAATATAAACAATTTTCAACCGAAAAGTAAAAAAAGATTAATAAATAATTTTTTGCAATAAATATTTGTCACAAAAATGTAGCATTGCATAAAAATTAAGGCTGAAAGTATAATTAAAATTTGGGAATTATTTTAGGATGATTTTTGAAATTATGTCTTTATTTTTACCAAAAAGTGTAGTAAAATTATATTGGTAACATACATAATAAAGAAATTGTAAATGTTCATTTCCCAAACGGAGGAATTTTTTAATGGTCGATTATGACAAGGATTTTATTTTTTACGATGATTCGGACGATGAACTTGTAGATGTTTCAAACGGTATTAAGACTGCCGAAGAATCTGCAAATTCTAAAAAAGGCGCAAAACATTCACCTTCGGGCGCTCACCATTATGCGGGTGTGGTTTCTTACGAAGATGAAAACAAGCGCAAAA
>ENA-OQCO01000117-OQCO01000117.1-human-gut-metagenome-genome-assembly--contig:-NODE-117-length-44228-cov-3.054919_pt1 | contig 44228 bp, 41 predicted proteins | sample MGYA00242500_ERZ504582 | MGnify/ENA primary metagenome ERZ504582 (study PRJEB26092, sample SAMD00036346) | human gut metagenome | host: Homo sapiens | study: EMG produced TPA metagenomics assembly of... | reverse complement strand
AAAAATGTATTGACAAAACAACACAACAGTGTTATTATAAGACCATCAAAAAGAACAAGAGATAAAACAAAATCAAAAAAATAAGAAATTCATTCAATTCATAGCATAGATGCACATGAAAGGATGAAGATAAGAAAGGAAAAGGTGATTCCAGTGGGAACATAATAAACAACTTCATCAATATGAGAGTGACAGGAACCGGATTTCCTGCAAGAAAGACCTGATACATATCACATAATGATATCCCTTAAGAAATACATCAGTTTCTCTCATAAGATATAAATAAGAACCTCTTAAATCTTACTTATATTTTAACATCAGTTAAAATGAGAGAAATCAGAAACATAAGGAATTCGGTATTTCAGGTATTATAGAATCGGTAACTCATATTGAACAACTGTCACACACCTGGTACAAAGATTTCAGGAAATATGTAAAGAAATATTTCCCGAAAGAGTAAAACCCTCAACTCACTGGTTTGTTGGAAAGAAGAGATTCCAGAAACAGAAGTGAAGATGAGAACGATACTTTGAAAAGCATATCAGCAACATCAGGATATGGTTTGAAGCTTTGCATCAGAAGAATATCTGATAGGATATTATAATAGAAGTAATCGGGAAGGAACTTTTTTCTCAGGATACTTTATCAGAACTGCAGAGGAGAAAATCCCAACAGGTCGATTTGAATCAGCAGATCATAAGGTACAGAGATGACAAATGGTTTTGAATTTAAGAAGTTAAGTTCAGAATTATTTAGGAAACAGAAAAAAGTGTAACCACCGCAATTCTTCAAAAAAACAAAAAGGAAATCGAACCTCGGATTAATTGATTTCCAAATCTATAAAACTTTCTAAATAATCGAACAGATATAATTTATATATTGATCGTTTATGAGCAGGAAATAAATAATACGAAGGAATAGAAAAAGAAAAAATTATAAAAACTTAATACAGAGAATCGGAATTATTTTATCAGGTATATAAAATCATAGATTTCGATTATTAAATAAGAAATATAACCAGAAAACTCGATTCGAAAGAATGAAGAGGAAGAAAAATTGAATAACGAAGAGTGTTGAGACGGTCATCATTTTTTGAAACTGTTAAAGTAAAAAAAGTGATGACCGTCTCGTTGTGAATTTATAAAATATATTTACCGGTTGCCATTAAAATTATCATCAGTTATACTTCTGTGAGAAAGGAAGTAAGCTGTAAATGTATAATAATCAAATTGAAAAAAATATTTTGTATGAAGACAGAGATATTCTTGTCTGCAGAAAACCATCGGGAATGCCGGTACAGGCAGCGGGGATAGGAACCATGGATATGGAAAGTGCTTTGAAGAATTATCTTGCACAGAAGAATCCCGGAAAAATGCCGTATCTGGCGGTGATCCATCGCCTCGATCAGCCGGTAGAAGGAGTTCTTGTTTTTGCGAAAACATCCGGTGCAGCGGGAAATCTAAGCAAGCAGATTATGGCCGGGGGCGCAGGGAAGTATTATCTGGCAGTAACAGAAGGGAAGCCGGAGAAATCAGAGGGTACACTTACTGATTATCTGAAAAAGAACGGAAGGGCCAATATATCACAGACAGTACCTGCCAATACACCGGGGGCGAAGAAAGCAATCCTTTATTATAAAGTACTGGATCAGAAGGAAATCAATGGAAAGATCCGTACACTTCTTAAGATCAAACTGGAAACAGGCCGCCATCATCAGATCCGTGTGCAGCTTTCCCATGCAGGAATGCCGCTTCTTGGTGACCGAAAGTACAATCCGTCAGGGGAGAGAGGTGTATCCTTGGGATTATGCTCCTGCGGCCTTGAGTTTAAGCATCCGAAAACAGGGAAGCAGATGAAGTTCGAAACAGAGCCTCAGGGCAGTGCATTTCTGGATTTTGTGAAAAAACTGTAAAAACTCTGGACGGAAATACGAAAAAGTGTATAATGTAAAAAGCGAGTAACCAAATGTAAGATTTTTGTAAAGTATACGTTACTGTGGACGGATAAGAGAGGCCATGAAGAACAGTAACCAGCGAGGAAGAGGAGATTACAATGAAAAGAGTTGCAGTAATGTCAGTGGCCTTGTTGGCTGCGGCGACTCTGCTGACAGGATGTCAGAAGGAAGAAGTAGAGAAGCTAGTTGCACCGCTTGTTGCAGATGTCCAGGAGACTCCTGAAGCACAGGAGATGGAAGAAGAGAAGAATCCGGCGATTCCTGAGATCGATGACAGCCTGTCGATTGAGGCAGGAGCGAGGATCGCAGTTGTGAGTAAGAGTACGAAGGGTGAATTCTGGGATAAAGTAAAAGAAGGAATGCAGGCTGCTGTCAAGGATGTGAACGCAGCTTATGGTTTTAAGAAAGATGACCAGATCACAATGACCTTTGAAGGACCGGACAATGAAGAGGACGTAGAGAGCCAGATCAATACACTTGATGCAGTTATTGCGGAGAATCCGTCCGTTGTATGCCTTTCTGCCGGGGATATGGAATCCTGCCAGGCACAGCTTGAGGCTGCCAGGGAGAACGGAATCCCGGTGATCGCTTTTGATTCCAATGTCAGCGATACGAAGCTGGTGAAGGCTTTTCGCGGAACAGATAATGTGCAGATCGGTAAATATGCAGCGTATAAATTGGGAAGTGCCATTGGAAAAATGGGAAATGTAGCTGTTTTTGCAGCACAGGAGAAGACTCAGAGCTCCCAGGAACGTGTACAGGGCTTTCTGGATAACATTGCGAACTACACAGATATCAAGGTTGTTGAGACAATTTATTCCGATCAGGTTGATGATATGAAAGCAGCCATGCAGGAAGTTCTTGATAAATACCCGGCACTGGATGGTGTTTTCTGCACCAATGCCGATGTATCGGAGATGTTCCTGTCTGTGAATAAAGATACAGGTGATAATAAGGTTGCCATGGTTGGCGTAGATGCAACCAGCAAGCAGCAGGAAGCGGTTAAGAGCGGAGACGAACTTGGCATTCTTTCACAGAATCCTTATGCAATGGGATATCAGACCATGTGGGCTGCGATCCAGGCAACAGCACCTAAGAAAGAAGTAAAAATTGAGAAAAAAGTTCTGCTTGACCCGGCGTGGATCGATGCAGAGAATATTGAAAGCGAAGATTACGCAAATTATATCTATAATTAAAAGATAACCGGAACAGCTACATAAAAGAGTCATCTGTCAGATAAAGACGCAGAAGAGGTTTTTATCTGGAAGATGATTCTTTTTTTATGTATAAAAATAAAAAACACGAACAGAATAAATAAACAAAAAGTCTCTGCAAAACGGCAAAAATATAACAAAATCGACGATATTTTAACGGAAAATAAATTATAAATATAACAATTGCATAAAAATATTGTTTTACAGATACAATTATGGTACAATTTGGATATGCAGAGAGGCGGTGATCAGATGATCCAGGAAACGATCAAGGCAGTGAAAGAAGCGGAGGCTAAAGCACAGCAGAAAATAAAAGATGCATCCGTTCGTGCACAGAGTATCGTCAGCGAGGCTGAGAAAGAGGCGGAGGAGATTATCAGAAAGGCGGAGACAACCGCTGCCGGACAAGCGGCATCTGATATGAAAGCTGCTGAGGAGCGTGCACACAGTACAGAGAACACTGTCGATGAACAGGTAAAGGAGGAACTTGCAGCTTTGAAAAAGAAAGCGGAGTCGAAGCGTGAGCAGGCGATCCAGGCAGTAATGGACAGTTTGTTCTGAGAGGGGGAATGCGAAAATGGCAGTATTGCAGATGCAGCGAATCAGTATCTGCGCAATGAAGAAGAACCGTAAGGCCATATTGGAAGAATTGCAGTCGCTTGGAGTTCTGGAGATCGATGCGGCAGAGCTGGATCCCGATCTTGAGACCATGGATACCATGAATGCCAGGCTGCTTTTCGAAAGAATGCATCCCTATGTGACCAGGCAATTATGATTCTGGATGAATTTTCACAGGAGAAGGAATCTATGCTGGCTTCACTGGCCGGCAAGCCTCTGGTCGGGAGGAAGCAGGAGCAGGAAGTCATTGAGAATCAGGAAGAAATACTGAAGGCAGCCAGGGAGATCCTGGAATACAGGAAGCGTCTTACAGAGAACAGTGCAGCTGTTATTAAGATCGAGCAGCAGGAAGCTGCGCTGGCACCCTGGATCGCTCTGGATATTCCAATGAATTTTTCCGGAACAGAGTTGACAGCAGTACTGATTGGAAGTATCGACGGGAATGTGACACGTGACCAGGTATATACCCGGCTTGCAGCAGATGCACCTGATCTGGAAGCTTTTGATATTCAGGAGATTTCGTCAGATGCCGGAAAGCTTTGTCTGGCTGTTGTATGTCTTAAGTCTCAGGCACAGCAGATGGAAGAGGCTCTTCGTATGCAGGGATTTGCAAGACCTGCACAGCTGGTTTCCGAAGTACCTGCACAGGAACTTCAGAACCTGAAGGATGAAGTGGAACGTATCCATAAAGAAACAGGCAGGATACAGGAGAAGATCCGCAGCCTTCATACTCATAAGAATAACCTTCAGCTTGTTTCGGATTATTTTCGGATCCGTGCACAGAAGTACGAAGTATTGGGCCAGCTCCGCCAGTCAGCGAGCACTTTTTTTGTGACCGGATATATTCCGAAGAAACAGGTTCCGTCAATAGAGAAACGGCTTACGGAGAAATACGATATTGTTTTTGAAGCGGAAGATGCTGATGGAGAGGGTGTTCCGGTTGTTCTTAAGAATGGTAAATTCGGAGCAGCAGGAGAAGGAGTTCTGGCAGCTTTCGGTCTTCCCGGCAAAGGAGAGATCGATCCGTCAACGATCATGACAGCATGTTATGTATTCCTCTTCGGACTGATGTTATCAGATGCAGCGTATGGACTTATTGTTTTTGCAGTATGTCTGGGAGTGCTTCTGAAGTTCCCCAGAATGGAGAGCGGAATGCAGAAATCTATCAGGCTTTTCATGTACTGTGGATTGTCCACTTTGTTCTGGGGCGTGATGTTTGGCGGATATTTCGGAGATTCATAGATGTATTTTCAAAAGTATATCTGCATAAACCGGTCACAGTGAAGCCGGTATGGTTTGCACCGCTGAATGAGCCGATGAGACTTCTGGTGTTCTCCATGCTTTTTGGACTGATCCATATGTTCCTTGGAATGGGGCTGAAGGGTTATATGCTGATCCGTGATAAAAAATATCTCGACTTTTTCTGTGATGTAGTGCTCTGGTTCATGCTTCTTATGGGACTGATCCTGATTTTTATTCCGAGCAGCATGTTCCGTTCTATCTCACAGATGGATCTGAATCTTCCGGCAGCAGTGGTACAGATCGGTAAATGGATGGCGATCATCGGTGCTGTTGGAATCCTTTTCATGTCAGGAAGAGATAAGAAGAATCCGTTTCTGAGACTGGCTCTTGGAGCCTACGATCTTTATAACATTACAGGCTGGGTAAGTGATATCCTTTCCTATTCCAGACTTCTGGCTCTGGGACTTGCCACCGGTGTTATCGCATCGGTTATGAACCAGATGGGAAGTATGCTGGGAGACAGTATTTTGGGATGGATCGTATTTATTCTTGTATTTGTGATTGGTCATATATTTAATCTTCTGATCAATCTTCTGGGTGCGTATGTGCACACCTGCCGATTACAGTACGTGGAATTTTTCGGCAAATTCTTTGAGGGCGGGGGAAAAGAGTTCCACCCATTCCGCGAAAATACAAAATATGTAGATATTAAGGAGGACTAATATTATGAGTGGTATCGTTTGGGCATTATTGGGAGCAGCAATTTCCGTGGCTCTTGCAGGTATAGGTTCTGCTATCGGTGTTGGTACAGCCGGCCGTGCAGCTGCTGGTGTTGTAACAGAAGATCCGGATAAATTCGCAAAAGTTCTTCTTCTGCAGCTTCTTCCCGGTACGCAGGGTATCTACGGACTTCTGGTTGCATTCCTTGCACTTTCCAAGGTTGGTATCCTGGGCGGCGGTGTTGCTGATATTTCCCTGGAAACCGGTCTTATGATCTTTGTGGCTTGTCTCCCGATCGCCATCGCAGGTCTTCTTTCTGCGATCCATCAGGGTAAGACCTCTGTAGCTTCCATCGGTATCGTTGCCAAGAAGCCTGAGCAGTTCGGTAAAGCAATGCTTTTCCCGGCAATGGTTGAGACATATGCGATTCTGGCTCTTCTGATCTCCATTCTTGCAGTCAGCGGAATTCAGGTTTGATTTATCAGGAGGGGCAGAGCATGACAGGATTAGAGAAGATGGTGAGCCAGATTCTTGAAGAGGCCGATGCTTCTGCAGCTGTTACGATCAGTGATGCGGAGAAAAAAGCCGCGGAGATCCTGGATGAAGCCGGAAAGAAAGCAGATGAGATCCGGCAGCAGCGGGAGGAACAGTCCAGGGCAAAGGTAAAAAGTTATGACGAGCGTACAGCTTCTGCGGCAGATATGAAGAGACGTACCGCAGTTCTTGCTGCCAGGCAGGAACTGATCGGAAGCGTGATCGCAGATGCCTGTGAACGTGTGAAGAATCTGGATGAAGAGAAATATTTTGAGATCCTTAAAAATATGGCTGGGAAATATCTTCTTCCTAAAGATGGGGAGATCTGTTTTTCCCGGAAGGATCTGGAACGGATGCCGGCAGATTTCCGTGAGGAGATCAGGAGCATGGCTGAGAAAAAGGGCGGCGCGCTGGAGTTTTCCGGTGAAGCCAGAAATATAGATGGAGGTTTCATCCTGGTATACGGCGGTATTGAGGAGAATTGTTCAATTGATGCTGTATTTGCTGAGAAACGGGATGAACTTCTGGATCAGGTAAGAAAGATTTTGTTTGCGTAAAACACCATCGCAAGAAGGAGGGCGTGAAATATGTTTGGTGAAGATTATGCCTATGCGGTGGCGCGGATACGTGTTCTGGAGACCGGACTTTTGAATCAGGCAGCGATCGAGCAGCTTCTGGCATGTCAGGATGAACAGCAGTGCTTGCAGCTTCTCACTGAGAAAGGCTGGGGAAATGGTGATCCTGCGGCAGGAGCAGATGCGATCCTTTCCAGGGAAAGGGAGAAGATATGGGAGATCATGGATTCTCTGGTAGCGGACAGATCTGTATTTTCCGTTCTTTCCTATCAGGATCTTTTCCATAACCTGAAGGCTGCAGTGAAAGCCAGTATTCTGGCTGGTGCAGTACCGAATATTTTTTTCAGTGATTGCGCTGTTGACGGGGAAGATATGGTAAAGTTCCTGAAAGATAAGGAATATGACCGTTTTCCGGAATATATGAGGGAAACAGCCAGAGAAGCGTATGAGACTTTTCTGTATACAAGAGACGGTCAGCTTGCGGATATTATTGTTGACAGGGCAGCACTGGATGCCATAAAAAAAGCCGGGGAACGGTCAAAAGAGGAGATCGTCCGGCAGTATGCGGAATCCACGGTAGCAGTAGCAGATATCCGGATCGCAGTACGTGCCTGCAAAACAGGAAAAAGTTCGGATTTTATGAAGAAAGCCATGGCAGAATGTGACACGCTGGATAAGGAGAGGCTGATCCATGCAGCAGTAAGCGGAATGGATCAGATCATGAGTTATCTGGCAGAAACGAAATATGTGGACGGGGCACAGGCACTGGCAGAGTCGGCATCAGCTTTTGAGAGATGGTGCGACAACCAGATCATGGAAACGATCCGTCCACAGCTGTACAATTCATTTTCACTGGGACCGCTGGTAGCTTATGTACTTGCCAGAGAAAATGAGATCAAGACGGTGCGGATCATTCTTACCGGAAAGCGCAGCGGCCTTCCGGAAGAGTTTATCCGGGAAAGGGCAAGGGAGATGTATGTATAAGATCGCAGTTTTAGGTGATTATAACAGCATTTACGGGTTTGCAGCTCTTGGCCTTGATACTTTTCCGGTGGAGGATCCCCAGGAGGGACGGGAGAAGCTTAACCGTCTGGCAGCTGATGAATATGCAGTTATTTATATTACGGAACAGTTGGCGGAACAGCTTTCCGCAGAGATCAGCAGATACAGTGAGACACTGATTCCGGCAATTATCCAGATTCCGGGAATTTCCGGGAATACAGGTGCCGGTATCGAAAATGTGAAGAAATCTGTGGAGACAGCAGTTGGTTCTGATATTCTTTTCAGTAATGAGTGACAAGAAAGCAGGTGATTGGTTCAGATGAGCAGAGGAACCATTAAAAAAGTAGCAGGCCCGCTGGTAATTGCCAGGGGTATGCGAGATGCGAATATGTACGACGTGGTCCGTGTAAGCGATCAACGTCTGATCGGTGAGATCATTGAGATGCACGAAGATGAGGCTTCCATACAGGTATATGAGGAGACTTCAGGACTTCGTCCGGGAGAACCGGTAGAGTCAATGGAAGTTCCGCTTTCTGTAGAGCTGGGACCTGGCCTTATTACAAGTATTTACGATGGAATCCAGCGTCCGCTGGACGATATCATGAAAGTAGCAGGCAGCAACAATCTGAAACGTGGTGTTGAGGTACCTGCACTGAAACGAGACAAAAAATGGAACTTTGTTCCGACAGCGAAAGTTGGAGATGAGCTGGAAGGCGGCGATGTTCTCGGAACTGTTCAGGAAACCATTGTTGTTACACAGAAGATCATGGTTCCTCCGAATATGAAGGGAACTTTGAAAGAAATTAAATCCGGCGAATTCACAGTGGATGAGACGATTGCGGTTCTTTCAACTGCAAATGGGGACAAGGAGCTGACACTGATGCAGCACTGGCCTGTACGACGTGGCCGCCCATATAAGAAAAAACTTCCGCCTGCAAAACCTCTGGTAACAGGACAGCGTGTTATTGATACCATGTTTCCAATCGCAAAAGGCGGCGTTGCAGCAGTTCCGGGACCTTTTGGAAGCGGTAAAACAGTTATCCAGCATCAGCTTGCAAAATGGGCTGAGGCAGATATTGTGGTTTATATCGGCTGTGGTGAGCGTGGAAATGAGATGACAGATGTTCTGAACGAGTTTCCGGAGCTTAAGGACCCGAAAACAGGACAGTCTCTGATGGAGCGTACTGTTCTGATCGCCAACACCTCAGACATGCCGGTTGCGGCACGTGAGGCTTCTATTTATACAGGTATCACCATTGCAGAGTATTTCCGTGATATGGGTTATTCCGTAGCTCTGATGGCAGATTCCACATCCAGATGGGCCGAGGCTCTCCGTGAGATGTCCGGACGACTGGAGGAGATGCCGGGTGAGGAAGGTTATCCGGCATATCTTGGCTCCCGTCTTGCACAGTTCTACGAACGTGCAGGTCATGTGATCTGCAGCGGAAAGGATGGAAGAGAGGGTGCGCTGACAGCCATCGGTGCTGTATCACCTCCTGGTGGTGATATTTCCGAGCCTGTTTCCCAGGCAACCCTTCGAATCGTAAAGGTATTCTGGGGACTGGATGCGAATCTTGCATACAAACGTCATTTCCCGGCTATTAACTGGCTGACCAGCTATTCTCTGTATCTGGACAGCGTAGGTGGCTGGTTTGATGAGAATGTGGCACCGGACTGGATGAAGCTTCGTCAGAAAATGATGACTCTTCTTCAGGAAGAAGCAGAACTTGAGGAAATCGTAAAGATGGTAGGTATGGACGCACTTTCACCTGGTGACCGCCTGAAAATGGAGGCAGCCCGTTCTATCCGCGAGGATTTCCTTCACCAGAACTCTTTCCATGAGATCGATACCTATACATCTCTGGAAAAACAGCACAATATGATGCGTCTGGTACTTGCGTTTTATGATGCTGGCGTGGATGCGCTGAAGCAGGGAGCTGATATCAACGACATCGTAAAACTGCCGGTTCGTGAGCAGATCGGCCGTTACAAATATACGAAAGAGGATGAGCTGGCAGCAGAATATGAAAAAGTAACACGTCAGCTTGCAGGAGAGATTGCAGAACTTCTGAGAAAGGAGGGCCTGTAAAATGCCAAAAGAATATAGAACCATACAGGAAGTTGCCGGCCCTTTGATGCTGGTACGTGGCGTTGAAGACGTGGCATTTGACGAGCTTGGTGAGATTGAGCTTGCCGATGGCGAAACAAGAAGATGCCGTGTTCTGGAGATCGACGGAAGCAATGCACTGGTGCAGCTGTTTGAGAGTTCCACAGGTATCAACCTTTCCAATAGTAAGGTACGTTTTCTGGGACGAAGCATGGAGCTTGGCGTATCCGGCGACATGCTGGGCCGTGTTTTTGACGGTCTGGGCCGACCGATCGATGATGGCCCTGAGATCCTTCCGGAAGAGAGAAGAGATATCAACGGACTTCCGATGAACCCTGCAGCCAGAAGTTATCCGGAGGAGTTTATCCAGACCGGTGTATCTGCGATCGACGGACTGAATACACTGGTTCGTGGACAGAAGCTTCCGATCTTCTCAGCATCCGGTCTTCCTCATGCACAGCTTGCGGCACAGATCGCAAGACAGGCGAAGGTTCGTGGAAAAGATGAGCAGTTTGCGGTTGTATTTGCTGCTATGGGTATTACTTTCGAGGAGTCAAACTTCTTTGTAGAGAGCTTTAAGGAAACCGGAGCGATAGACCGTACTGTTCTTTTCGTAAACCTGGCAAATGACCCTGCTGTTGAGCGTATCGCTACTCCACGAATGGCACTGACAGCAGCAGAGTATCTTGCCTTCGAAAAAGACATGCACGTACTGGTAATCCTTACAGATATTACAAACTATGCGGATGCTCTCCGTGAGGTTTCCGCAGCGCGTAAAGAGGTTCCTGGACGTCGTGGTTATCCCGGATATATGTACACGGACCTTGCTTCTCTTTATGAGCGCGCAGGCCGTCAGAAGGGAAAAGCAGGAAGTATCACCATGGTTCCGATCCTGACCATGCCTGAGGATGACAAGACTCATCCGATTCCTGACCTTACCGGCTACATCACAGAGGGACAGATCATCCTGAGCCGTGAGCTTTACCGCAAAGGAATCACACCGCCGATTGATGTTCTTCCGTCTCTGTCACGACTGAAGGATAAAGGTATCGGCGAAGGCAAAACAAGAGCGGATCATGCCAACACCATGAACCAGCTGTTTGCTGCATATGCACGTGGTAAAGAGGCCAAAGAGCTGATGACCATTCTTGGCGAGGCTGCTCTCTCTGATATTGACCTTATTTATGCAAAATTTGCAGATGCTTTTGAAAAGGAATATGTTTCTCAGGGCTATCAGGCAAACCGTGATATTGAGGAGACACTGGCGATTGGCTGGAAGCTGCTTTCCATTCTTCCGAGAAGCGAGCTGAAACGTATCGATGACAAATTCCTTGACCAGTATTACGGAAAAGTATAAAGGGGGGATGATTTGTGGCATCAACACAGGTGAATCCTACCCGTATGGAGCTTACGAAGCAGAAAAAAAAGTTGGTGACTGCAGTGCGCGGACACAAGCTTCTGAAGGATAAGCGAGATGAGCTGATGAGACAGTTTCTGGACCTGGTACGCGAGAACATGGAGTTGCGTCAGAAGGTAGAGGCTGGTATCCGAAGTGCCAATACCAATTTTGTTATTGCAAAAGCCGGAATGTCGGAGGAAACTCTGAATACGGCACTGATGGCTCCCAAGCAGGAAGTTTATCTGGAAACCGGAAAAAAGAATGTCATGAGTGTGGATATTCCTGTTTTTGAATATAAAACAAGAACACCGGATGCTAACGATATCTATTCCTATGGTTTTGCTTTTACCTCCAGTGATCTGGACGGAGCGGTGAAATCCCTGGAGGATATACTTCCTGACATGCTTCGTCTGGCAGAAGTGGAAAAAGCCTGCCAGCTGATGGCTTCCGAGATCGAGAAGACCAGACGACGTGTAAATGCTCTGGAGCACGTAATTATACCGGAAGCTCAGGCAAACATCAAATACATCACCATGAAGCTGGATGAAAATGAGAGAAGTACGCAGATCCGACTGATGAAGGTGAAGGATATGATGCTTGAAGAGGCTCATCACTACAAAGAGCGGGAGGCAGAACGCGGAGCGTAAAGAACAGAAATCGTATCAGAAAAAGAAAAATTTATTATAGAAAGCTTGTAACTGTGAAGATACGGAACAGTTACGAAAGTTTTGAGTAACGGGAGGAAAGCGTCCTTGTGCTGTGATATTTTTGGCAGTGCAGGGGCGTTTTGCGTAAGACAAATATTTGGGGCAGGCAGACACAGATAACAACAGGAATAAAAAGGAATCATCTGTATTGTCTGCAGGAAAATAAAGAGAGGAAGAGGTGAATGCTGGTTTAACAGCAAGGTATATATGAGTATTTTACATTCAATACAAAATCTGGACGGAGAGATTCTGCTTCTGATCCAGCAATATCTTCGGTCAGATATTCTTACACCGGTTATGAAAATGATCACATTTCTGGGAAACGGAGGCTGGTTCTGGATCCTGTGTGCAGTGATCCTTCTGGTGAGTTCGAAGACCAGAAAAGTGGGATGCGCAGCATCTTTATCAATTATATTTGGAGCTCTTGTCACCAATGTACTTCTTAAGAATCTGGTAGCAAGAGCAAGGCCTTTTGCAGTGATCGATGCTCTGACTCCGCTGATCGCAAAACCGACAGATTTTTCTTTCCCGTCAGGACATACGACAGCATCTTTTGCAGTTGCGTTGGTGATAGCGCGGATGTTTCCGAAGAAATACGGTGTTCCGGCAGTGATCCTGGCTGCACTTGTGGCTTTTTCCAGGCTGTATCTGGGGGTTCATTATCCTACGGATGTTCTTGCCGGATTCCTGGTGGCACTGGCGGGCAGTACGTTGTCTGTGTGGTTGGTAAGGAAAAAAGACCCTCATGCACTTTAACAAGATAAAGTATTGACACGTGGAAGTTGAACGAGGTACAATAAAACGCAAGGCAATAATTCCTGGAATTGCTATAGAAACAGAGTGTTCTGAGAGATCAATAATTACCTGGAACGTTATAAATCGGATAAAAGGAGGATGATATAAGCAACTAAATATATTGTAAAAAGATATTAAATGTGTTTAAATATACTTATGGAGGTATATTATGAACACATCAAATATCACAAATTATAAACCAAAAGATTTTGCTGAATTATTAGGTGTTTCTGTAAAAACGCTTCAGAGATGGGACAGAGAGGGAATCTTAAAAGCAAACCGAACTCCAACAGACAGGCGTTATTACACATATGACCAGTATCTTCAATTTAAAGGTATAAATATAGAACATGATAAACGAAAAGTTGTTATTTATGCAAGAGTATCTACCAAAAACCAAAGGATGATCTTCAAGATCAGACAGCATTTCTGCGTCAGTTCTGTAATGCCAGAGGAATGATCGTAGACCAGTGCATTGAAGACTATGGAAGCGGACTTGATTATAACCGCAAGAAATGGAATGGATTACTGGACGAAGTCATGGAGCAGAAGGTCAAAACCATAGTGATCACGCATAAAGACAGATTTATCCGTTTTGGATACGACTGGTTTGAAAGATTCTGCATGAAATTCCACACAACGATACTGGTGGTGAACAATGAAGAACTGTCACCACAGGAAGAACTTGTACAGGATATTATTTCCATCCTTGATGTGTTTTCCTGTAGATTATATGGACTTCGTAAGTATAAAAAACAGATAGAAAAGGATGAGGAGATTGCTGAAGAGCTTCAAGACAGAGATCAATCCTACAGAAGAGCAGAAGATCAAAATACATAAGACAATCGGCACATGCAGATATATTTATAATTTCTACCTGTTTCATAATAAAGAACGTTATGATGCCGGTGAAAGATTTATGAGCGGCAAGTCGTTCAGTGTATGGCTGAACAATGAATACCTTCCAGGGCATCCGGAATATTTCTGGATCAGAGAAGTCAGTTCCAAATCGGTAAAGAATGCAATCGAAAATGCCTGTACCGCTTTTTCAAGATTTTTTCATCATCAGAGTAGTTTCCCGAGATATAAGAAAAAAGGAAGATCTGATGTAAAAATGTATTTTGTAAAGAATAATCCCAAAGACTGTCTCTGTGAACGTCACAGGATCAAGATCCCAACACTTGGCTGGGTAAGGCTGAAAGAAAAAGGTTACATTCCGGCTTCTAAAGATGGATATGTGATCCGAAGCGGGGCAGTTTCCATGAAAGCGGGCAGATATTATGTGTCTGCACTTGTCGATATACCTGCTCCGGAAGCAGATGGAAATTTCACTGATGGGATTGGAATTGATCTGGGGCTGAAAGACTTTGCAGTTGTGTCAAATGGAACTGTATACAGAAATATCAATAAAACAGCACGGATCAGAAAACTTGAGAAACAATTAAGACGGGCACAGCGAAAGCTTTCCCGTAAATATGAGACCTTAAAGAAAGGAGAGACCACTCAAAGAGCAAATATATGCAAACAAAAGCTTAAAGTACAGAAACTTCATCATCGGATAGAAAATATCCGTACAGATCATATCAACAAGGTAATATCTGAGATAGTGAAAACCAAGCCGTCTCATATAACGATTGAGGATCTGAACATATCCGGGATGATGAAGAACCGGCATCTCTCAAAAGCAGTTGCGTCCCAGAAATTCTATGAATTCCGGACAAAATTGAAAACAAAATGTGCTGAATATGGAATCGAACTGAGGGTAGTTGACCGATGGTATCCATCTTCCAGGATCTGCCACTGCTGCAGCTGTATTAAAAAAGATCTGAAACTTTCAGACAGGATCTACAGATGCACATGTGGATATATTGAGGACAGAGATCTCAATGCAGCACTGAATCTGAGAGATGCAGAGACTTACGAAGTTGCATGATTCCGCAAACGTAAGTATGTACCGAAGGCTATTTCGGGAATTAACGACTGTGGAGTGTACTTAGGATCTGTGAGTAGAGATAACTCCGGTTACTCAAAAGCATACACAAAGAAACAGTAAGCGGTATTCGTGAGAATCCGCATTATCTCGATGTGAGTATGTTTAATCACATTTTGAGTGGCAGAGAACCACCATGATATCAGAAAAAATGAAACCCTATGTAAAAAATAATTCTGCCATCCGTATGATGTTTGAAGAAGGCAACCGTCTCCGTGCGAAATACGGCGCAGATAAGGTATTTGACTTCAGCCTTGGAAACCCGAGTGTGCCGGCTCCGGATTGTGTACGCGAGGCGATCATTGAGCTTGTTAATGAGACAGATCCGACGGTTCTTCACGGATATATGAGCAATGCAGGTTTTGAGGATGTACGCCAGACTATCGCAGAATCCCTCAACAAGCGCTTTGATACGAAATTTTCTGCAAAGAACCTGATCATGACAGTTGGAGCAGCAAGCGGACTGAACGTGATTTTGAAGACAATCCTGAATCCGGGAGAAGAAGTGATCGTTTTTGCACCATATTTTCTGGAGTACGGTGCATATGTCCGCAATTATGATGGTGTCCTTGTGGAAATCTCTCCGGATACCACAACCTTCCAGCCGAATCTTGCTGAGTTTGAGAAAAAGATCACACCGAAGACAAAAGCTGTCATTGTAAATACACCTCATAATCCAACTGGAGTTGTATATTCAGAAGAAACAATCAGGAAACTTTCTGCAATTCTGGAAGCAAAGCAGAAGGAGTTCGGAACAGTGATCTATCTGATCTCTGACGAGCCGTATCGTGAACTTGCATATGATGGCGTTGAGGTTCCATACCTGACCAAATACTATGACAATACGGTTGTTGGATATTCCTACAGTAAATCTCTTTCTCTTCCGGGAGAGCGTATCGGATATCTGGTGATCCCGGATGAGGCAGATGGAAGCGAAGAGCTGATCTCAGCAGCAACCATCGCAAACCGTACACTTGGTTGTGTAAATGCACCGTCCCTGATCCAGAAAGTAGTTGCGAAATGTGTAGATGCCAAGACTGATCTTGCAGCTTATGATAAGAACCGTCAGGCACTTTACAATGGCCTGAAAGAGTGTGGATTTGAGTGTATCAAGCCACAGGGAGCTTTTTATCTGTTCGTGAAATCACCGGTAGCAGATGAAAAAGCTTTCTGCGAAGCAGGTAAGAAATACAATATCCTCATGGTACCGGGAAGCTCTTTTGCATGCCCTGGTTATGTGAGACTTGCGTATTGTGTATCTTATGAGACGATCGTCAATTCTCTTCCTGAGTTTAAGAAGCTTGCGGCAGAGTATGGCCTGAAATAAATGAACAACAAGAAAGAATAAACAAAGGAGACGCAGCCGGGAGTCAATCGCTCCCGGCTACGTCAATTAGAGGGGTGTTCCACATTTATTTGGCTTTTTTATCTTCTTTCTTTGGCGCTTCTCCGTAGTATGCTTTCAGATAGATATCTTTCAGCTCAGATACCAGTGGATATCTCGGGTTGGCACCGGTACACTGGTCGTTGAAGGCCTGCTCGGACATATCATCCAGAGTCTCAAGGAAGTATTTTTCATCTACACCGTAGTCACGGATTGTAGGAAGTATTTCAATAGTTCTCATAAGGTCATCCAGTTTAGCAAGAAGCTTCTCGAATACTTCTGCATCGTTCTTGCCTGTAAGACCTACAGAACGTCCGATCTCAGCATAGCGTGCAAGTGTCTTCGGATACTGATACTGTGGGAATGTACCCATCTTAGTCGGAACCTCGGCACTGTTGTAGCGCATAACATCCAGAAGAACAACCGCGTTTGCAATACCATGCGGCAGGTGGTGGAAAGCACCAAGCTTGTGAGCAAGGGAGTGGTTTACTCCAAGGAAGGCATTGGCAAATGCGAGACCTGCCATGCAGGAAGCGTTAGCCATATGATCTCTTGCTTCTACATCGTTGCCATCCTTGTATGCGCGTGGCAGATACTCGAATACCAGTTTGATCGCTTTCAGTGCGAGACCATCTGTGTAATCAGAAGCCATCATGGAAACATAAGCCTCGATGGCATGTGTCATAACGTCGATACCGGAAGCACGGGTAAGTCCCTTAGGTGCGCTCATCATGTTATTGGTATCTACGATCGCCATATCCGGAAGGAGCTCGTAATCAGCCAGCGGCCACTTAACGCCGGTGTCCTGATCTGTGATAATGGCGAAAGGTGTAACCTCGGAACCTGTACCGGAGGATGTCGGGATCGCTACAAAGTAAGCTTTTTTACCCATCTTCGGGAAAGTGTAAACTCTCTTTCGGATATCCATGAAATCCATGGACATATCGGAGAAATCAGCGTCCGGATTCTCATAAAGCATCCACATAACTTTGCCGGCATCCATTGCAGAACCGCCACCAAGAGCGATGATGCAGTCCGGCTCGAATGCTGTCATAGCTTTGGCACCTGCTTTTGCGGAAGCAAGGGATGGGTCTGGTGCTACATCAGAGAAGCATGTGTGTACGATACCCATCTGATCCAGCTTGTCTTCGATCGGTTTGGTGTAGCCGTTTTTATAAAGGAAGGAGTCTGTTACGATGAAGCAGCGTTTCTTGCCCATAACAGTACCGAGCTCATCAAGAGCAACCGGCATACAGCCTTTCTTAAAGTAAACTTTTTCCGGTGTTCTCATCCAGAGCATATTCTCTCTCCTTTCAGCAACGGTCTTGGTATTGAGAAGATGTTTAACACCAACGTTCTCGGATACGGAGTTGCCGCCCCAGGAACCGCAGCCAAGAGTAAGGGATGGAGCAAGCTTGAAGTTGTAAAGGTCGCCGATACCACCCTGGGAAGAAGGTGTATTGATAAGGATACGGCAGGTTTTCATAGCTGCCTCGAATTTATCCATTTTTTCTGTTTCATTTACGTTGATGTAGAGGGAAGAGGTATGGCCATAGCCACCGTCTGCAACAAGACGCTCAGCTTTTGCGATAGCATCGTCAAAATTCTTAGCCTTGTACATTGCAAGTACAGGGGAAAGCTTCTCATGTGCGAATTCCTCGCTGATATCAACGGATTCAACCTCACCGATCAGGATCTTGGTCTGTGGCGGAACAGTAACGCCGGCCATCTCTGCGATAGTAGTTGCTTTCTGTCCTACGATCTTGGCATTCAGTGCGCCATTGATAAGGATCGTTTTTCTGACTTTCTCGATCTCGTCTTTCTTGAGGAAATAGCATCCTCTGTAAAGGAATTCTTCTTTAACTTCTTTATAAATGCTTTCCAGAACAGTTACGGACTGCTCGGAAGCACAGATCATACCATTGTCAAATGTCTTGGAGTGAATGATGGAGTTAACTGCAAGACGGATATCTGCGCTGTCATCAATGATGGCAGGTGTATTTCCAGGTCCGACACCAACAGCCGGTTTACCTGAGGAGTAAGCTGCCTTAACCATTCCGGGACCACCGGTAGCGAGGATGATGTCTGCATTCTGCATTACCATGTTGGTAAGCTCAAGGCTCGGGATATCGATCCATCCGATGATTCCTTCCGGTGCGCCTGCAGCAACAGCTGCGTCAAGAACAACCTTAGCGGCTGCGATAGTAGATCCTTTGGCACGCGGATGCGGGCTGATGATGATACCGTTACGTGTTTTCAGTGAAATAAGGGATTTATAGATTGCTGTGGAAGTCGGGTTGGTTGTCGGGATAACTGCGGCAATCAGTCCTACAGGCTCAAGGATCTTCTTAATCCCGTATGCCTTGTCTTCTTCTACAACACCACATGTCTGAGTGTTCTTATAAGCATTGTAAACGTACTCTGCTGCGTAATGGTTCTTGATAACCTTGTCTTCCATGATTCCCATGCCGGTCTCTTCAACAGCCATTTTAGCCAGTGGAATACGCATCTTGTCAGCAGCAGTAGCAGCTGCCTTGAAAATCTTGTCAACCTGCTCCTGTGTGTAGGTGGCGAATATTTTCTGTGCTTCTTTCATTGCTGCCATTTTCGCGGTCAGGGCTTCTGGAGTGTCAATAATGGTAGGGATAGTATCTTTCTTTGCCATGTGGAATCCTCCTGTTTTCATATGATGATAGTCTGTGGTTCTGCGGTTGTCTTTTTTTGACCGGCAGATGCTGCAGAGTTTTTTTGTAAGTCCCCGCGCTGCGTTCTCGTTTTTGATTCAATCTGATTGAATTTTCTGTTTTGATACTGATATAGTATCAAAATTCAGAATAAAACGCAAATTCAGAATTTTGCCGCTATGTGCAAAATGACGAACTGAAAATTGTGGGAAAATACTGTAAATTTTACTTTGCAGCTGTCTGAATCTCTTGAAAAACCGTTTGTAAAAAAATGAAATTCAGCATTGTGCACAAAATACATGTTAATTATTTGTCAGCACTGACAAAAAACATGCATACATATGAGGGGTGGGCAAAAGATAAAACGCTATAGAAGTTAAAAAAATAACGTTAAACTTTTGTCAATCGATCATGAAACCATTATAATTCAACGGATATAATACGTCAATAGCGGATGTGATAAATAATTAACAAAGATATCTCGATATTTTGATAAATAATTCACAAAAACATAATATCGCGCTAAAGTGGAAAACCATAAGAGATAAAAAAATCTGAAATTTTTTGAGTTTTCAGAACAATTCAAAAATAATTTAGGGAAATATAAGGCAAAGTAAAGGGGGATTTCTGATGGTTTCTGGGAAAGCCAGGAGATTTTTTTTCAAAAAAAACTGCCACACAGGAGAACACTCCCATATGGCAGTCGTATAAATTATGTCAAAGATATATCCGAATACCCTGTCACAGCAAAATACTGCCAGATTCCGGTAAATGATAAAATATCGTCAAAATCCTATCAGCTCTTGCGGAATGCAGCACGTTTTCTGTCTCTGGAATCCAGGATACGTTTACGGATACGAAGGCTTGTAGGTGTTACCTCAAGAAGCTCATCCTGGTCGATGAACTCGATGGCCTGCTCGAGACTTAAGATCTTAGGCGGAACAAGCTTCAGAGCATCATCAGCGGAAGAGGAACGTGTGTTGGTAAGGTGTTTTGTCTTGCAGACATTCAGCTCGATATCCTCAGCCTTTCCGTTCTGTCCGATGACCATACCGCTGTAAACTTTTTCTCCAGGTCCGACAAAGAGAGTACCACGCTCCTGAGCGGAGAAAAGTCCGTAAGTAACAGTCTCACCAGCTTCAAATGCGATGAGGGATCCCTGTTTACGGTACGGGAAATCTCCCTTGTAAGGTGCATATCCGTCAAACATGGTATTCAGGATACCGGTACCCTTGGTGGAGGTAAGGAATTCATTACGGAATCCGATCAGTCCACGGGAAGGGATGGAGAACTCAAGACGGACACTTCCGTCACTTGCTGTGCTCATACCCTGGAGCTCACCCTTACGCTCGCTGAGCTTCTGGATGATGGTACCGGAAAATTCCTCCGGAACGTCAACATATGCGATCTCGATCGGCTCGAGTTTACGTCCGCGCTCGTCTGTGTGGTAAAGAACCTCCGGCTTGCTGACTGCGAACTCGTATCCTTCACGGCGCATGTTCTCGATAAGAACGGAGAGGTGAAGCTCACCACGGCCGGAAACCTTGAAGCATTCTGTTGTGTCTGTATCTTCCACACGAAGGCTGACATCGGTGTTCAGCTCACGGTAGAGACGGTCACGGAGGTGACGGGAAGTGATGTATTTACCTTCCTGTCCTGCAAGAGGACTGTCATTTACGAGGAAGTTCATGGAGAGTGTCGGCTCGGAGATCTTCTGGAATGGGATTGCTTCCGGATTGTCTCCGGCACAGAGAGTATCACCGATGTGGATGTCCGAAATACCGGAGATTGCAACGATAGCACCGATGGTAGCACTTTTAACCTCAACCTTGTTCAGACCATCAAACTCATACAGCTTGCTGATCTTTACACGCTCACGTTTGTCAGGGTCATGATGGTTCAGAAGCATCAGGTCCTGGTTTACGGAAATAGTTCCGCGCTCAACTTTACCGATACCGATACGTCCCACATATTCGTTGTAGTCGATGGTGCTGATAAGAACCTGTGTATCTCCGTCAGGATCTCCCTCCGGAGCAGGGATTGACTCAAGGATAGTCTCAAAAAGAGGAGCCATATTCTCTGGCTTGTCATCGAGGTTACGGACTGCATAGCCGGCTTTTGCGGAAGCATACAGGAACGGGCAGTCAAGCTGCTCATCAGATGCATCCAGATCCATAAGAAGCTCCAGAACTTCGTCAACAACCTCTTCCGGACGTGCTTCCGGACGGTCGATCTTGTTGATGCAGACAATAACATGCAGATCCAGTTCGAGAGCTTTACGAAGTACAAACTTAGTCTGAGGCATGGCACCCTCGAAGGCGTCCACAAGAAGAATAACGCCGTCTACCATCTTCAGCACACGCTCTACCTCGCCGCCGAAGTCCGCATGACCTGGAGTATCGATGATATTGATTTTCACATTCTTATAATGAACTGCGGTGTTTTTGGAGAGAATCGTAATGCCGCGCTCACGCTCAATATCGTTGGAGTCCATGACACGTTCCTGGACTTCCTGGTTCTCACGGAAAACACCGCTCTGTTTCAAAAGCTCGTCAACAAGTGTTGTTTTGCCGTGATCGACATGGGCAATAATGGCCACGTTACGAACATCTTCGCGCTTGGTCTTCATATAATCAAAATCCTTTCTTTCCATATAATATAAGTAATCTTTTTGTTAAAAATGATGTCCAAATTTATAGTCTATCACATTTTTTTCAGATTACAAGAGATAAAAAAATATTTTTAGTTTTTCATTTTTCAGACATATTACAGTATGAACGTACATACACTTCATGTATAAACGAAATATACGATAAGGAAGGGAGTTACTTAATTATGGCAGATAAAATCATTGAAACAATCAGGTATCGGTTATGGGACGGATCGCAACGGGATTTACCTTCAGTCATCAGGTCTTTGGAGAAGGCTTTTATATGATGGATATCCTGGTAAAACGTCTCAGCGATTCAGAGGACAGGATTCCGGTCATGGTATCTGAACGCCTGATAGATATTACACAGGATTACGTGGGAGAATATATTGAGATCCACGGACAGTTCCGGTCCTATAACCGTCATGAGGAAAAAAGAAACAGGCTTGTGCTTTCTGTTTTTGCAAGGGAAGTGAAGTTTGTGGGGGAGGAAGATGATTCCATGCCTGTGAACCAGATCTTTCTGGACGGCTATATCTGCAAACCTCCTGTATACAGAAAAACACCTCTTGGAAGAGAAATCGCTGATCTTCTCATGGCAGTCAACCGCCCTTATGGAAAATCTGATTACATACCTTGTATATGCTGGGGAAGAAATGCCAGATATGCGTCTGCTTTTGAGGTGGGCGGCCATGTACTGATCTGGGGCAGAATACAGAGCAGGGAATATATGAAGCGGATCAATGAAAATGAGACAGAAAAAAGGATAGCCTATGAAGTTTCGGTTAGCAAATTGGAATATGTTGAGTAACATTGGAAATGTTATGGAATATTGCTGAGAACATTAAGGTACTACTTGCATTTCCGGCCAATCTGCGGTAATATAAAAAAAATTATTAAAAATGGGGAATTACCGGTTTCACTAACAGTAAGAGGAAGAATCATGGAAAGAGAAATAACAGAGGTTTATTGCGGGAACGGGAAAGGAAAGACAACACTGGCTCTTGGTCAGGGACTGCGTTTTGCCGCACAGGGAAAGAGTGTGATCATCATACAGTTTCTTAAGGGCAGGGAACGTAGAGAACTGGATTTTCTTGAGGAATTGGATAATCTTGATTTTAAGATTTTCCGTTTCGAAAAAATGGACACCTGCTATAATGACCTGAGTGAGCAGGAGAAGGCTGAGGAGAGGACGAACATTCTTAATGGTCTTAACTTTGCACGGAAGGTAATTGCTACCGGCGAGTGTGATTTTCTGCTGCTGGATGAGATCCTCGGGCTTATGGATAAAGGAATCGCTCCAGTTGAGACGATCATCGATATGCTTAAGCAGAAGGATGAAAGTATGCATATAATTATGACCGGACGCTGGTTGCCGGACGCTCTGAAGCCTTATGTGGACAGTATTACCACAATAACAACAGAGCTGACCGGCCAGGAACGGGAATAAGCAATATTTCACAGAAGAAAGAAGGAGGAAGACAAATGGCAATTTTTAAAGGGGCAGGCGTTGCAATCGTAACACCTATGCATGAAGACGGTAAGGTAAATTATGAGAAGCTTGAGGAGATTCTTGAGGATCAGATCGCGAACAGCACAGACGCCATCGTTATCTGCGGAACCACAGGAGAATCTTCTACTCTGACACACGGAGAGCACCTTCAGACGATCAAGTTCACTATCGATAAGGTTAACAAACGTGTGCCTGTAATCGCAGGAACAGGTTCCAATTGTACAGAGACAGCGATCATGATGTCCAAGGAAGCTGCTTCCTATGGCGCAGATGCTCTTCTTATCGTAACACCTTACTATAACAAGGCTACACAGAAGGGGCTTATCGCTCATTACACAGCAATTGCCAATGCAGTTCCGGAAACTCCGCTCATTATGTACAATGTACCGAGCCGTACAGGCTGCAATATCCAGCCGGCTACAGCAGCTTACCTTGCCAAGAATGTGAAGAACATTGTCGGAATCAAGGAAGCTACAGGAGATCTTTCCCAGATCGCCAAGATGATGTCTCTGGCTGACGGACAGCTTGAGCTTTACTCCGGAAATGATGACCAGATTCTCCCGATTCTTTCTCTGGGTGGACTTGGAGTAATCTCCGTACTGTCCAACGTTGCACCGAAGTATACACATGATATGGTTATGAAATATTTCGACGGTGATACAAAGGGTGCAGCTGAGGATCAGCTGAAGGCTATTCCGCTGATCAATGCCCTGTTCAGTGAGGTTAACCCGATCCCTGTTAAGACAGCTATGAATCTTATGGGAATGAATGTAGGACCACTTCGTATGCCGCTTTGTGATATGGAAGACAACACAAAGGCAGCTCTTGCAAAAGAAATCGAGAAATTCGGTCTTAAGCTTGCTGAATAATCTGACTGTAAGCGGAAGGTAAAGGAGAAACATACTATGGTAAAAATTATCATGCACGGCTGCAACGGACATATGGGTCAGGTGATCAGCGACATCGTGGAGAAAGATCCGGATGCTGAGATCGTGGCAGGTATCGACATTGCAGACCAGGGAAAAAACAGCTATCCGGTATTTACCGATATTGACGCATGTCAGACAGAAGCAGATGCCATCATCGACTTCTCTTCTGCAAAAGCAACAGACAAGCTTCTTGAGTACAGCGCAGCACGTCAGATTCCGGTTGTTCTCTGCAGCACAGGCTTAAGCGAGGAGCAGCTTGCAAAGGTAGAGGAAACATCCAGGAAGGTTGCAGTGCTGAAATCTGCAAATATGTCTCTTGGTATCAACACACTTCTGAAACTGGTCCAGGATGCTGCCAGGGTTCTTGCAGCAGCAGGATTTGATATGGAGATCGTTGAGAAGCATCACCGCCTGAAGGTTGATGCACCAAGCGGTACCGCTCTGGCACTGGCTGACAGTCTGAATGAGGCAATGGACAACAAGTATCACTATGTATATGACCGCAGCCAGAAACGTGAGAAACGTGATGATAAGGAGATCGGAATCTCTGCAGTTCGTGGCGGTACTATCGTAGGTGAGCATGAGGTGATCTTTGCAGGACAGGACGAGGTGATTGAGTTCAAGCACACAGCTTATTCCAAGGCTATTTTTGGAAAAGGTGCTGTGGAAGCAGCGAAATTCATTGCGGGCAAACCGGCAGGACGTTACGATATGAGTGACGTGATCGGCTGATCCTGATAAAAAATATAAGTGATGATAACGGGTTCTGTGTAAAAGCAGAACCCGTTTTGCGTGTTGTGAAGCGGAGTGCGAATGTTCGGTCTGCTGTTTTTTTGAAAAATTTCCCAGCATAGGAAATCAGGAAATGTGCCATATTATGAATACAGAAATTTTTCAAAAAAGGAGAAGATCATATGAAAAAATGGAAGGCAATTCTTTTCGGCACTTTGCTCACACTGTCTCTCTGTACATTTACAGCCTGCGGGACAGAGGTAAACAATGCGGATGAGACTGTGGATGATGCACAAAAAGATACAAAAGACAAAAACAAAAATGATGCAGCAGATGATGAGATCATGGACAATGATGCTGATAATGATGGTGTGATGGATAATGGTGGAATCATTGAGGATTCTGGTACAGACAATAATGAGATGGCCGGCGGAAATCTTACTGTAACTCCAGGAGCAGGAACATCAGATACAGGAAATAACGGGAATGATGCAGCTGTGACACCTGGAACAGAAGGGACTGGAGATAATGGGACCGGAAATAAAGGAAATGACGGAACCGTATCCGGTGAGCTTGGTGACAGCGTGAAGGATCTGGGCGATGGCGTTGGCAATGCAGTAGACGATATTGGCAATGCAGTTGGTAATGCAGTAGAAGGAAGATAGAGTTATTGTTAATTTCGGGATCAGCAGTGAAAAATAAATGGTTCCGGCAGATATTTTACCACAGCATTGCATAAAACTGTCTCAGATGCTATTATCAGTGCATGGAAAGAAGAACGGAGGATAAGGACTATGAAATTCAGACCATGCATTGATATACATAACGGCCAGGTGAAACAGATCGTGGGAGGGAGCCTGAAAGACCAGGGCGACCAGGCGGCAGAGAATTTTGTGTCAGAACAGGATGCTGCTTTTTATGCGGGATTATATAAGAAGGCAGGATTAAAGGGTGGACATGTGATCCTGCTGAACGGAAAGGATTCCCCATATTATGAGGCAACAAGAGAGCAGGCTGTGCTGGCACTTTCCGGCTATCCGGGTGGGCTTCAGATCGGCGGAGGTATCTGTTCGGAAAACGCGGCAGAATATCTGAATGCAGGTGCAAGTCATGTGATCGTAACTTCCTATGTTTTTAAGAACGGCGTGATCTCGTGGGAGAATCTGACGAAGATCCGAGATGTCGTAGGAAAGGAACGTCTTGTGCTGGATTTAAGCTGTCGCAAAAGAGATGGAGAATATTATATTGTCACAGACAGATGGCAGAGGTTCACAGAGGAGATCGTGACTTTGGAACTGATGGAGAAGCTTGGAAGCTACTGTGATGAGTTTCTGGTTCATGCTGTGGATGTGGAAGGCAAGGCCCACGGTGTGGAAAAAGATCTCGCAGAGCTTCTGGGACAGTATACGGAGCATCCGGTAACTTACGCAGGTGGAGTTGGCTCCATGGAGGATATTGAAGTTCTGCGTGAAGCAGGAAAAGGCCGTCTGGATGTGACGGTTGGCAGTGCATTGGATATTTTTGGCGGCAGCATACCGTTTGAAGTTCTGGCAGCAATGCACTAAAGGAAATTCTACAGCTGATTATTGATTTTGTTAAACTGCTCTAATAGTTGCGCATTCGCGACAAAAAAAACCTTTTGCAGAAATATATCAAATAATTTTAGAAAAAATTTGTGAAATTTTTGAAAAGTGATGTTAAAATTTAACTTTATGTGTTATAATGACAACATAAAACAGCAAAGGGGATGGAAGTCATGAAATTTATTATTAGTGGAAAGAATATAGCAGTAACAGAGGACTTAAAACAGCTGTTGAGGACAAGCTTGGTAAACTTGAAAGGTATTTCACTCCTGAAACTGAAATTTCAGTAACCTTAAGCGTTGAGAAGGATCGCCAGAAGATCGAGGTAACAATTCCTGTGAAAGGCAACATTATCCGTTCCGAGCAGGTAAGCAATGATATGTATGTATCCATCGATCTGGTTGAAGAGGTAATTGAGCGTCAGCTTCGTAAATACAAGAACAAGATTGTTGACAGACAGCAGGAATCCACAAACTTCCAGAAGGCATATCTTGATAAGGATTATGAAGAGGATGAGGAAGTTAAGATCATCCGTACCAAGAAATTTGGAATTAAACCAATGTATCCGGAAGATGCATGCGTACAGATGGAGCTTCTTGGACATAACTTCTTTGTATTTTTCAATGCGGAGACAGAGCAGGTTAACGTAGTTTATAAACGTAAAGGTAATACTTACGGACTGATCGAGCCTGAATTCTGATTACTGCATAAAAACTGAATATTGAGCGTGAGGCTCCGGAGATCTGCGTGGAAAATCCGCAGGTCTCCGGAGCCTTTTTATAGTATAAAAGTCCACTTTACAGAACTGAAGCAGTAATTTATAATATAATGAAAATAACAAAATACGAAGGAGGACGTACGAATGAAAAAGAGGCTCGCAGCATTGGTTCTCAGCGCGGTATTGTGCGTGACTGCCATGCCTGTAACCGGTATGGCGGCTGAGTTCAGTGACGATACAACAGCGACAGAAAACACGTTAGAAGAACCCAACGAGACAGATGAACTTTCCGGGCAGGAGAATAAGGAAGCGGATATTTCCGATGATGCAGAAAATGTAGAGTACGAAGAACCGGAAGAATTGAGCATTGGAGAAGTGGAACAGGCTTACGGGGAGAGGAATGCAGAAGAGTTTTCTGATGCAGAAGAAGAGTTTTCGGATGGAGAGGTGCCGAAGAATGGGAATATTATTTTGTCCCACGAAGGTATTATCCAAGAAGGCGCCATTGGCCCGAAAAAAACTTCCGTAGTACTTAAAGAAGAATGGGAACAGGGACTTGTCGAGCTTGTGGAGAACAGCGGCGCTGTGCTGGACGTATCTGCGCTTGGAATCCCGGCAGATCAGATCTCAGATGTAGTAATGCTGTTTCTGAACCGCCATCCGGAATATTACTGGCTGTGCTTTGAGTCCTGTGATGTGGAGAATGGATTTGCAGTTACGCTTTATGAGGTTCAGATCCCATCCATGGGAAAGGATGGAAACTACATATATGGTTCTGATGCGGACAACCTGGAGCATGCGATCGATGAGGCGCTGGCAGTGATCAAACCAGGGATGACGGATCTGGATAAAGCGCTGGCTCTCCATGATTATCTCGTATTGCATATTGCTTATGCGTACAAGGATTACATAAATGGCAGCCTGGGAGGAAATGTATACAATATATATGGTGCTCTGCAGGAAGGAAAAGCTGTGTGCCAGGGGTATGCGTATGCATATTATATTCTTTTGAATAATGTTAATATTGAGAACAGAATGGTTGTCAGCAATAACATGAATCATGCCTGGAACATGCTGAAGATCGGTGGAAAATGGTATCACGTTGATGTAACCTGGGATGATCCTGTCTGGGATATACTTGGAAGGGTCCGGCATGAATATTTCATGCTGAGTGATGCAGCAATCAAAGAAAAAGAGCATTATGACTGGTCAAGTTATGATCCGGAACAGGAAACACCGGTAGCTGACTCGGATAAGTATAAGGATTATTTCTGGGGAAATGTTAATGCTGCCATGTGGTATCAGGATGGCTACTGGTATTATATGGATAGTATAGACTATACAAAAGGGGCGATAAAACGCCGGACGCTTTCGGATTCTTCCGAAAAAGTGCTCAAAAATTTGGACATGAAATGGCCAACCTCAAGTGGTGGATGGTGGCTTGGAAATTATTCGAGAATGGTTCTTTATGATAATCAGCTTTATTATAACGGCCCGGATGCAATGTACAGGATCAACCTGGACGGTTCCGGAAATGAGAAGCTGGCAGACCTGAAATATTCCAATGGATATGTGTATGGTTTTGCATATCTGAAAAATTCGTTCTGGATCACGGTTCATCCAAGCCCGAATCTCCAGGACGATGAAAAGTTTATCAAGATTAATCTTGGAGTAACACCAAAGCCAACTGCGAAGCCGACACCGAAACCGACCGCGATACCGACACCGAAACCAACAGCAACGCCAACACCGTCCGGAGATAAAACAGTTATTACAAAGGATACATTTAAGAACTGGGACAGAAGCAATGCCAACATTGATAAAAATGTAAAGAAGATCGAAGATGACATTTTAGCCGGAACACAGATATATTCTCTCTATTTCTATGGAAATGCTCCGGAAATGTCAGCAAATATGTTCCGCGGCAGGGCGCTGACTGCTTATTATCCGAAAAACGATCCAACCTGGACTGATGCTAAGCTGAAGGATTATGGCGGAACCTGGATAACCTGGTCTGCCTGGGATCCGGAGACCGGACATGTATACGGCGCAGATCTGGAGAAATACGGCGAACTGACGCTTCGATATACTACGATGCCATATACCGGAAAAGCGCAGAAGGTGAAGCTTTATGTGCGCGATAAGGCTTACAAGGGAGATTTTGGAGACCAGTTCCTTTCCGAAGATTATTACAAAGTTACCTGGAAAAATAACGTAAATGTAGGAACTGCAACGGTAACGGTAACTGGAATAGAGGGCGCTTATCAGGGAACTCTGACGGCAACCTTTAAGATTGTTCCGGGCAGCAATGAAATTACAGCTTCCAATGTAAAGAAAACCCAGAACACAAAGAAGCAGACCTTCTCTCTGGGAGCAAAGGATCTGTACAAGGCGAAGCTTACATATAAGTCCAGCAACAAGAGTGTTGCAGTTGATAAGAATGGAAAAGTAACAGTTGCGGCGAATTTTACAGGAACAGCTACGATCACCATCACATCAGCAGCATCCAAGAACTATAAGTCAGCGAAAAAAACTGTTACAGTAACCGTGAATCCTTCGGCGACATCATTCACGAAATGCAGCAACATAAAAACAAGAAAGCTGGATCTCCAGTGGAAGAAGAATAGCTATGCAACTGGTTACGAAGTTCAGTACTCCACAAACAAAACCTTCAAAAGCGGAGTAAAAACAAAAGCCATCACAAAAGCTTCCACAACAAAATATACAGCAACGAGCCTTGCAGGTAAAAAGACCTACTATGTAAGAGTTCGAACCTATAAAACCGCAGGTAAGAAGAAGCTGTATTCATCCTGGAGTGCCGTAAAAGCTGTAAAAATAACCAAATAATAAAAAAGAAGATATCTCTGCAGTATTACGCTGGATAAAGCTGTTTACTGCAGAGATAGTTTTTAGTGCTACGCCTGTAACTGGTATGGCGGCAGAGTTCACTAATGATACTGTAGCTATGGAAATATCTGAGAAGGATATGAATGAGGAGTCGGAGGAGATTCCTGGACAGGTGGAAAAATATATTATAGTGCCTGGGGAAGTATCAAAATTGTTAAAGTCAGAAAGTGATACAGGCTCCGGTACAGATATACAGGACACGATTTATTAAATAATTGTTCATTGTTTTTATTACAGGAAAGTGGTAGAATATATACCATATGTGATCTGGATATCAACAGTGACCTGGAATGATCCTGAATCGGATAGATAAGAGGCTTAAAAGCCCTGTTTTGAACGTGAATCACGTCCTGAAATGTGGTTGCGTTTATGAATATGCAGCGGATCGGAATATGGATATCCGCATGAATTAAGATGATTGGAGCAGAAACATGAATGTTTTTTCAAAAGTATTTGGAACCCGCAGCCAGCGAGAAGTAAAGCGTATCATGCCGCTGGTTGAGAAAACTGAGAGCTATCAGTCTCAGATGCAGCAGCTTAGTGATGAGCAGTTACGAGAGAAGACAAGAGAATATAAGAAACGCCTGGCAGAAGGGGCAACACTGGATGACCTTCTTCCGGAAGCATTTGCAACAGTACGTGAGGCAGCGAAACGTGTACTTGGAATGGAGCATTACCGTGTACAGATCATCGGTGGTATCATTCTTCACCAGGGTCGTATCGCCGAGATGAAAACAGGTGAAGGTAAAACTCTTGTATCCACACTTCCTGCATACCTGAATGCCCTTGAGGGAAAGGGTGTTCATATTGTAACAGTCAATGACTACCTGGCTAAACGAGATGCTGAGTGGATGGGTAAGGTTCATGAGTTCCTTGGCCTGACAGTAGGCGTTGTACTCAATGACATGAAGCCGGAAGAGCGCCGTGCGGCATACGGATGCGATATCACATACGTAACCAACAACGAGCTTGGTTTTGATTACCTTCGTGACAACATGGTTATCTATAAAGAGCAGCTTGTTCAGAGAGACCTTCATTACTGCATCATCGATGAGATCGACTCCGTCCTGATCGATGAGGCACGTACACCTCTTATCATTTCCGGACAGAGCGGCAAGTCCACCAAGCTTTACGAAGTGTGCGATATCCTTGCACAGCAGCTGGAGCGTGGCGAGGCCAGCCACGAGATGACTAAGATGGCAGCCATCATGGGCGAGGAAGTTATTGAGACAGGTGACTTCGTTGTAAATGAGAAAGATAAGATCGTCAACCTTACTGAGCAGGGTATCAAGAAGGTTGAGAAATTCTTCAATATCGAGAACCTGGCAGATCCGGAGAACCTGGAAATCCAGCACAATATCATCCTTGCACTTCGCGCGCACAACCTGATGCATAAAGATCAGGATTACGTTGTAAAAGACGATGAGATCCTGATTGTTGATGAGTTTACCGGACGTATCATGCCGGGCCGCCGTTATTCCGATGGCCTTCATCAGGCAATCGAGGCGAAAGAGCATGTTAAGGTTAAAAGAGAGAGCAAAACTCTTGCAACCATCACCTTCCAGAACTTCTTCAACAAATATGACAAAAAAGGCGGTATGACCGGTACAGCCCTTACCGAGGAAAAAGAGTTCCGTGATATCTACGGAATGGACGTTGTAGAGATCCCGACCAACCGTGTAGTACAGCGTAAAGACCTTGACGATGCTGTTTACATGACAAAAAAAGAGAAATTCAATGCAGTTGTAGAATCTGTTAAAGAAGCACATGCGAAGCATCAGCCGGTACTGGTTGGTACGATAACCATTGAGACTTCCGAGCTTCTCAGCAGGATGCTGAAGAGAGAAGGAATCCCGCACAACGTATTGAACGCCAAGTTCCATGAACTGGAGGCTGAGATCGTAGCACAGGCCGGACAGGCAGACGCTGTTACTATTGCAACCAACATGGCAGGACGTGGTACGGATATCAAGCTTGACGATGTGGCAAGAAAAGCCGGCGGTCTGAAGATCATCGGTACAGAACGTCATGAGTCAAGACGTATTGATAACCAGCTCCGTGGACGTTCAGGACGACAGGGAGATCCGGGTGAATCCCGTTTCTATATTTCTCTTGAGGATGACCTGATGCGTCTGTTCGGTTCTGAGAGACTGATGAAGGTTTTCACATCTCTTGGGGTTGAGGAGAATGAGCAGATCGAGCATAAGATGCTTTCCAACGCTATCGAGAAAGCTCAGGAGAAGATCGAGTTCAACAACTTTGGAATCCGTAAAAATCTTCTTGATTATGACCAGGTAAACAATGAGCAGAGAGAAATCATTTATGAGGAGCGTCGTCAGGTACTTGACGGTGAGAACATGCGTGATGCCATTTACAAGATGATCACAGATATCGTGGACAGTATGACAGATATGTGCTTCTCTGATGATATGGATTCCAGCGAGTGGGATCTTGATGAGTTTAATACAGCCATCACTCCGATCATTCCGATCAAACCGCTGACAGCTGAGAAAGTCAAAGGTCATAAGAAAGACGAGATCAAGCACATTGTGAAGGAAGAGGCTGTGAAGCTTTATGAAGCGAAAGAGGCTGAGTTCCAGGAGCCGGAGCAGCTTCGTGAGCTTGAGCGTGTTGTTCTTCTGAAATGTATCGACAGCAAGTGGATGGATCATATCGATGATATGGAGATGCTCCGTCAGGGTATCGGTCTGACTGCATATGGCCAGAGAGACCCGGTTGTTGAGTACAAGATGAGCGCATTCGAAATGTTTAACAGTATGATCACTTCCATCCAGGAAGATACTGTACGTATGCTGTATCATGTTCATGTAGAGCAGAAGATTGAGCGTGAGCAGGTTGCTAAAGTAACAGGCACAAACAAAGATGACAGCGCAGGCCCGAAGAAACCTGTTCAGAGAAAAGAAGATAAAGTATATCCGAACGATCCGTGCCCATGCGGAAGCGGCAAGAAATATAAACAGTGCTGCGGACGTAAGGCTGCTAAGATCTGAGAATGAAGATGAAATAGTCTCACCCTGATGACGTGGTGGGGCTATTTTTGTATCGGGGCATATTAGAGATTATATTGATGATATAAAATCAGAGAGAGGATGTGATGGGTATGGCAATTATAAAAACAGCAATTCTCCAGACACATGTATACAAAGAAAAATCCCTCAGCATCACCCAGGCAGAAGAACTTCTCGCCGATCCGGAGCTCAAAGACATCGATCTGGCAGTCCTGCCCGAAATGTTCTGCTGTCCCTATGAGAATAAATACTTCCCGGAATATGCCGAGCCCGAGGGCGGAGATACATGGGAAAAATGTTCCTGGCTGGCAGCAGAGCATGGAATTTATCTCATAGCAGGAAGCGTGCCTGAGCGGGATGAGGCCGGACATATTTACAATACCTCCTATGTTTTTGACAGAAAGGGACATCAGATCGGAAAACACAGAAAAATGCATCTTTTTGATATTGATGTAAAAGGCGGCCAGTATTTTAAAGAATCCGATACACTCACACCAGGAGACCAGGTGACAGTTTTTGCTACGGAATTTGGTAGAATAGGACTTTGTATCTGCTACGATTTCCGCTTCCCGGAACTTGCCAGACTGATGGCAGATAAAGGAGCAGAAATCATCATCGTGCCGGCTGCTTTTAACATGACAACAGGCCCTCTCCACTGGGAACTGATGTTCCGGCAGAGAGCCGTAGACAACCAGGTATACACCATCGGAGCCGCACCAGCCAGGGACATGAACGCAGGATATCATTCCTGGGGGCATTCCATTGCCGCAGATCCCTGGGGAAAAGTCCTCATGCAAATGGACGAGAAACCTGGAGTTAAGATCGTGGAGCTGGATCTGGATGAGGTGAAAAAAGTCCGTGAGCAGCTGCCGTTTCTGAAGCATCGCAGAGAGGATATCTATAAACTGTCACAGATAAAATAGAAATGCCTGAGCCACGTTTTCGTTGTAATTTTCATGTCCATATGGTATTGTATAAGACAGGCAGGATTTCCTGCATCAATATATAGAAAGAAGGTGAAGCTGTGGTTGAGTTAGATCAGTTCAAGAGTATTCTTGCAACATACACAGAGCCATTAGTGGAAGTGAGGGATTCACTTTGACCTCGCTAATAAAGAGCAGAAGGTCGAAGAATTAGAGCGCGAGATGGAAGCGCCTGATTTCTGGGATAATGCAGAAGTATCCCAGATGAAGATGAAACAGTTAAAGAGTCTCAAGGACGATATTGAGACATACCATAATCTGGAAACACAGATGGAAGATATGGAAACCATGATCGAGATGGGATATGAGGAGAATGATCCCGAGATCATCCCGGAGATCCAGGAGATGCTGGATGAATTCCAGGCAAGTTTTGACAGTATCCGTGTGAAGACACTGCTTTCCGGAGAATATGATGGAGAGAATGCCATTATCAAGCTGAATGCAGGAGCAGGCGGAACAGAAGCATGCGACTGGTGCGGAATGCTTTACCGTATGTACAGCAGATGGGCAGAGAAGAAAGGATTTGCGCTTGAGGTGCTGGATTACCTTGACGGTGATGAGGCCGGAGTGAAATCTGTAACTTTCCAGGTAAACGGAGAGAATGCCTACGGTTATCTGAAATCCGAGAAAGGTGTTCACCGTCTTGTACGTATTTCACCGTTCAACGCAGCAGGTAAGAGACAGACATCATTTGTATCCTGTGATGTTATGCCGGATATCAAGAAAGATCTGGACGTAGAGATTAATGATGATGATATCCGTATTGATACCTACCGAAGCAGCGGTGCCGGTGGACAGCATATTAATAAGACGTCTTCCGCGATTCGTATCACCCATTTTCCGACAGGAATCGTGGTACAGTGCCAGAATGAGCGTTCTCAGCACATGAACAAGGACAAGGCCATGCAGATGCTGAAGGCCAAGCTGTATCTTCTGAAGCAGCAGGAAGCTGAGGAGAAGCTTTCCGGCATTCGAGGCGAAGTGACAGATATCGGTTGGGGAAACCAGATCCGTTCTTATGTCCTGCAGCCATATACTATGGTGAAAGATCACCGTACCAACGAGGAAACCGGTAATGTTGACGCAGTTCTGGACGGCGGTATTGATATCTTTATCAATGCATACCTGAAATGGATCGCGCTGGCGAAAAAGAAAGAATAACATTACTGTCACGGAACCCTATAAAGATGACCAGGATTGCCGGCCGGGAAGCTGGCCACAGCAATACAAGGACTCCGCAGGCAAAAAAATGCTTGTGGAGTTTCTTTTATTATGATAATATATCTCTTGTACAAAAACAGTTGTCTTTATAGAACGGACAGAAGAGGTTGCTATGCAGAAACAGGTTGAGAAGAAAAAATACTATGTAGTAAGAGAGAGGGCAGTGCCGGAAGTGCTTCTGAAAGTTGTGGAAGCCAAGAGACTGATCGAATCAAAAAGGGTGGCAACTGTTCAGGAAGCAGCTGAAAAGACCGGGATCAGCCGCAGCTCTTTTTACAAATATAAGGACGATATTTTTCCTTTCCACGAGGAGACCAGGGGAAAGACCATCACCTTTATTATTCAGATGGACGACGAGCCGGGACTTTTATCAATGGTGCTGCAGACGATTGCCCGTTTTCACGGTAATATCCTGACCATACATCAGAGTATTCCTATTAACGGAGTTGCAACACTGACGCTGAGCGTTGATATCCTTCCAGGTGAAGGTGATGCAGAAGCTATGGTGGAGGATATTGAACAGAAAGACGGTATACACTATTTGAAAATTTTAGGCAGGGAGTAAGCATATGATAAACATAGCAGTATTAGGCTACGGTACAGTAGGAAGCGGAGTTGTCGAGGTTATCAACACAAACCATGAGAGCATTAACAAGAGAGCCGGAGATGAGATCAATATTAAATACGTGCTGGACTTAAGAGATTTCCCGGGAGATCCGGTGGAGAAAGTTCTGGTTCATGATTATGAAGTGATCGTAAACGATCCGGAGGTAGATATTGTCGTTGAAGTTATGGGTGGAATCGAGCCGGCATATACCTTTGTAAAAAGAGCACTCGAGGCCGGAAAGAGCGTAAGTACATCCAACAAGGCACTGGTGGCCAAACATGGTTCCGAGCTTATGGAGATCGCCAAGGCGAAAGGTATCAATTTCCTTTTTGAGGCAAGCTGTGGCGGTGGAATTCCGATCATCCGTGCGCTGAATTCTTCACTGACAGCAGATGAGATCGATGAGATCACAGGTATCCTTAACGGAACCACCAACTATATGCTTTATAAAATGAGTACAGAGAACTGTGATTTTGATACAGTTCTGAAAGAAGCACAGGCGAAAGGCTATGCAGAAGCAGACCCGACTGCAGATGTAGAAGGTGCCGATGCATGCCGTAAGATCGCGATTCTTTCTTCACTTGCATATGGAAAATTCCTGAATTACGAGAATATTTATACAGAAGGAATTACAAAGATCACACCGGCAGATATGGAATATGCCAAAGAGCTTGGCATGACCATCAAACTTCTTGCAACAAGCCGCAGGATCGGAGATTCTTTCTATGCAATGGTAGCTCCGTTCCTGGTAGGAAAGGAGAGTCCGCTTTACAGCGTAAATGATGTGTTTAATGCAGTATTTGTACACGGAAATGTTCTTGGAGATGCTATGTTCTATGGAAGCGGAGCAGGTAAGCTCCCGACAGCAAGTGCTGTTGTTGCTGATGTTGTGGATGAGGCGAAACATCTTCACAGAAATATCATGACAAACTGGAGCAGCCGTGTGCTGGAGCTTATGGATATGAACGAAGTTGAGGGCCGCTTTTTTGTTCGCGTATCTGATACAACTATGGATGAGGTGGAAAAAGCTTTCGGTGATGTACAGACTATCGAGCCGGATAATCTTCCGGAGGAGTTTGGATTTATCACACCGAAGATGAAGCAGGCTGATTACAAAGAGAAGATCAGCAAGCTTGACGGAAAAGTACTGGCGATGATCCGTGTAAAGGACTGATGCCGAAGGGGAAGAAAAGAACATGTTAATCGTAAAAAAATTCGGTGGTACATCTGTGGCTAACAAAGAGAGGATTTTCAATGTGGCTAAAAGATGTATCGAAGATTACAAAAAAGGAAACGACGTGGTGGTTGTGCTTTCAGCAATGGGTAAATATACTGATGAGCTTATCACCATGGCGAGGGACATTAATGAGAAACCTCCGAAACGTGAAATGGACATGCTTTTTACTATCGGAGAGCAGATGTCAGTAGCACTTATGGCTATGGCTATGGACAGCATGGGAGTACCGGCTGTTTCCCTGAATGCGTTTCAGGTGGCCATGCATACTACAAGTGCTCATGGCAGTGCACGTCTGAAGAAGATCGATGCCGCACGTATCCGAAGAGAACTGGACAATCGCAGGATCGTTGTTGTTACAGGTTTTCAGGGTGTAGACAAGTATAATGACTACACTACACTTGGCCGTGGCGGTTCCGATACCACAGCTGTTGCTCTTGCAGCAGCACTTCATGCAGATGCCTGCGAGATCTATACAGATGTGGATGGAGTCTATACAGCTGACCCTCGTAAAGTTCCCAAAGCCCGTAAGCTGAAGGAGATCACTTACGATGAGATGCTGGATCTGGCAACTCTGGGAGCAGGTGTGCTTCACAACCGTTCCGTAGAGATGGCAAAGAAATATGGCGTACCGCTTGTAGTACGTTCCAGTCTCAACAACAGCGAAGGAACTGTGGTAAAGGAGGAAGTTACAGTGGAGAGAATGCTGATCAGCGGTGTTGCTCTGGATACAGATGCAGTACGTATTGCTGTGATCGGACTTAAAGATTCACCAGGAGTAGCATTTAAGCTGTTTGATACCCTGGCTAAGAAAAATATAAATGTAGATATGATCCTTCAGTCTATCGGCCGTGCCGGAACTAAGGATATTTCATTTACAGTTGACAAGAATGATCTGGATGATGCAATGGGTGTACTGGAGGCCAACCAGTCACGTATCGGTTATGTTGAGCTTCATGCGGAGAAAAATATCGCCAAGCTTTCCATCGTGGGAGCTGGTATGATGAGTAACCCGGGAGTTGCTGCGAAGATGTTCGAGAGCCTTTACAATGAGGGCGTGAACATCAACATGATCGCAACTTCTGAGATCCGTGTCACTGTTCTTATCAATGAAAAAGATGGTGTACGTGCGATGAATGCGGTACATGATGCGTTTAATCTGGCGGATTAAACAAAATAAGAAATGAATGACAGGGCGGAGGCTTGGTATAAGTCTCCGCTTTCTATAACGGAGCGATGTAATCGCTCATAAGGAGAGAATTTTATGAGAAAAAATCTGAAGGGCTGTAAGAGGCTTGCGAGGGAAACTCTGGCTGGGAATTTTACAGTTCCTGTGATCGGAAGTATTGCAGTTGCGGCGATGAGTGCGGTATCCGGTTATATTTCTACAGCACTTTTTCCGGGAGATTCCCTGTATGCGATCATTGGGGGAGAGGTATTCAGTTTTATCCTTTCACTGGTGATCTGTGTTTTTTTAGCGGGACTTTACAGGATTTATCTGAATATTTCCCGTCGGGAAAAATATTCTTTTGGTGATCTTCTGTACTTTTTCAGCCATCAGCCGGATCATGTGATCGTGGCATCATTTGTGCTGGCACTGATCAATCTGGTGACTTCGCTTCCTATGGCGTGGTTTTCGTATACTACGGATATGGGAAGTACAGCAGATGCTCAGATGAACTGGGCGGTGAATTATCTGCTGTTTACGCTGCTGGGATTTTTGCTGAATCTTCTGATAGCGATGCCGTTTGCCATGACTTATTATATTCTGGCGGATAATCCGGAAATGAAGGGCGGACAGGCTTTGAAAGCCAGTGCGAAGCTTATGAAAGGGCATTTATGGGAGTACCTGAAGATGCTGCTCAGCTTTGTGCCATGGATTATTTTTTCCATGTTTACACTTTATCTTGCGCTTATCTGGCTGGTACCTTATATAGAGACCTGCATGGCGGTTTTCTATCGGAATATATCCGGGGAGTTCGATGAACCCCCAATACCCCCGATAACACCGATTCCGCAGTTTCAGGATGAAACCGAGGCGTAGATGAATGTCTCTCGACGGGAGGGCCTGGATGCGACTGGCATGAATTGCACTTTCCTTTCCGGGGGACACTGTTGCGTGGGCAAGGTTACGAGGGGGAAAGGCGTTCGGAGTTGCGAGCCCACTTTTCCCCCTTGAGCTCCCCCTTTCCGGGCACGCCGTTGCTGTATGAAAGTCTGAGCCGATTTTTGAGGGTGAGGGTGAGCCGTCAGAGTGATCACTCCCTCAGCCAGACAGAAGGCGGTCTGCATAGCAGACCTGTTCCTGGAACTGAATGTAGAAAGAGGAAGTTTTTCTCCGTATATTCAATAAACAGGAAACAGGCCTGCCGCGCAGGCCGCTTTTCCGTACCCATACGTAAAAATATCCCAATTGAGAAATGAAGAATTGGGCTAATAATATACGGTCCAAAAAAATCGGCTCAACCTGTCATTTCCAAAACAGAAGCATACAGGATTAAGCCGATAAATTTACACTAATCAAAACGCATCACAGCGGCGTGGCCAGAAAGGAGGGGTGTGGGGAGGAAAAACGGCCTCGCAACTATGAGTGCCTTTCCTCCCCACGGTTTTCCCCACTTTCATAAAGTAAAACTAATAAATCCAAAAAGTAAAATATACAAAACTAAGGATTCAAAGGAACTCTCCCCAGAACTTCCTTTACCAACACACCTATGGCAATTCCGGCGAGCACACCTGCAACAAGCAGTGCCGGTGCATACACCATCAGACTGGTGTTGCTGACCACGATCATAGCAACGATCAGCTGCCCGATATTATGGGTAACGCCTCCGGCAACACTGATTCCGATCAGGCTGAACTCCGAATGCTTTTTCAGAAAATTCATCACAGTGAGGCTGAGTGCTGCTCCGGCAAGACTATATACAATACTGAACAGGTTTCCAAACATAAATCCAATTACAAGTATGCGGACAACCGATACAAGTGCAGCTTCCCGCCAGGAATACCGATCTAGTATAAAAAGTACCGCCAGGTTCGCCAGTCCTATTTTTACACCGGGAATTCCGGCGAAGACGGGGATCAGCGATTCTACATATCCAAATATAATGGCAACCGCAGCAAACAATCCAAGATAAGCTGTTTTTCGTTTCATGATCTTATGTTACTGCATCGATCTTCGGTGAATCATCAGGCTCCGAAGGCTCAGCAGAATCCTTTCCTTCTATTACAACTTTATTCGGCAGGCAGATAATAGAACCGCCGTGTTCGTCAACTGCCTTCTGTTTCATACAGTAATGATCCGGGCAGGTGGCTTCGATCATGGTGACTTTTCCATCCTTGATCTCACAGACATTGGTATCTCCGATATGGATCACCTGATCCTTGCTCAGTGAGTACGTCCCGAATTCTTTTCCATCAACAGTAATGCGGATCGTATTATGGGAACGCTGCCCCGAAATCCGGAAACCAAGCCCAAGAATCCCGGCGATCACCAGTATGGACGCAATAAAAATCGCTTCTTTTTTCTTCAAAATAAATCTCCATTTCTATCACAGATTCGTAAAAATAATATCATACTCCCATTCAAAAGGCAAATATAAGTTAAGTGCATCTAACCTAAAAAATAATGTTGTTCGCTCCATAACCGGCAAAATTGAAATCATTCATTCAGGCAGATAAAATCCCCAATAAAAAAGTTATAAGATACTAACAAAAAGTATGGACAAGGAAAAAAAACGATGATATAATACCTACCTGTAAGTTAGAAGTATCTAATTTATAAAATAAGATTAAATACGACTAAGTTAAATATGTAAATGAATAATATATAACTTTGCGAGCTCCCACGGAACTAAGGAATCTATAGTCATTTCAGGGAGTGCCATATCTGGCATTTTACAATGTAATTGAAATAAAGGATATTTGCTTGACGGATTATTTTGCTTTACTCGTTATAAATAAAAACAGGGGAGAAAAGAGATGAAAAACCAGAATTTTTACATGAGAGTGATCTCCGTTCTTCTGGTAATCATGGCTGTGCTTTTTTACAACAGCAGTATGAAGGCTAAGGAGAACGAGAAAGAGATCGCAGCTCTGGCCGATAAAGTGGACACTCTTCAGGAGCAGCAGAGTGAACTTTTAAGCGCACTGGAGACGATCTACACCAGCCGGGTTCAGAATCAGACAGCATCCGCAGCAGATACTGCGGCAGACAGCGATACAACAGACAGTGTATCAACAGACAGTGCATCAGCAGACAACAGCGAAGCAGATAACAACACCACAGACGACACAACAACAGATTCTGATTACGTATATAAAGATGGTACCTACACAGGTGAAGCTGAGGGATACGGCGGAACGATCCAGGTTGAGGTGACACTGGCCGGTGATGAGATCACATCTATCAATGTAGTCAGCGCACCCGGTGAGGACAGTGCTTATCTTTCACAGGCAGAAAGCGTGATCAATTCTGTTATCAGTGCCCAGAGCACAGATGTGGACACTGTATCCGGCGCAACCTTCAGTTCAACAGGAATCCTGAATGCTGTTGATGAAGCACTTGGAAAGGCGGAAAACGAATGAAAAAAAGACAGCGGGATGTAAGGCTGATACGTGCAGGGATTCAGCTGGCGTTTTTCATAGCGGCCCCATCTCTGTTTTCCACAGCTTTTGCAGGAATCAAATCGATTTTTCTCGCCATTGCAGCCGGACAGCCGGTAGAGTGGAATTCTTTTCTGACCGTAACAGCAGTACTTCTGATCTTCACATGCTTTTTCGGAAGACATTTCTGCGGATATGCCTGTGCATTCGGAGCTTTTGGAGATGTCATGTATGAAGCTTTGCCTGGGTCTGGACGAAATGTTTTCATAAAAAAAACGAAACCAGCCCTTTCTGAAAAAATGGTTCACAGACTTCAGAAAGTGAAATATATCGTACTGGCCCTGATCCTGCTTTCCTGCCTCACAGGCGTATACGGAAAGCTTACAGGAACCAGCCCATGGGATGTTTTTTCCATGCTCACAGCCGGAAGGCTTCCAAACAGTACATATCTGGTGGGAATCATCCTTTTGATTTTGATCATGGTGGGAATGTGTACACAGGAGCGTTTTTTCTGCCAGTTTCTCTGCCCGATGGGAGCGGTTTTCGCATTGATGCCGATCCTGCCCGGAGCACTTTTTAAGAGAAACCGAGAGAAATGCCCTCCGAAATGCGGACTTTGTAAAAAAAGATGCCCTGCACATCTGGACATTGACGGTGACACAGCAATGTCCGGCGAATGTCTTTGCTGTCATGCCTGTGCGGCAACATGCCCCAGAAAAAACATTCACATAGGAACAACAGAGGAAAAATAATCTATGAAATTTCATGCTCTGAAAAAGAAAGCTTTTCTGGCAGCAGCAGTATTTACGGGAACAACAATGGTGATTCCATCCATGTGCCTGGCTGCATCAGATAAAGATATACAGACATATACAGATACAGATTTTGCTATGGATACTGTGGTATCCGAAACACTTTATACCACAGGAGACGATATAAACAGTAAGCTGACATCCGTGCTGACGGATGTGGAAACGAACCTTCTTTCCTGGACGAATGAGGACTCGCAGATCTGCAAGGTGAACGCATCTGACGGAAAAGATATGGAGATTTCCGGAGAACTTTCCGGTTATCTGGAGCGGATACTTAAAATTGCCAGAGACTCTGACGGAGCTTTTGATCCGACGATCGGGAAACTGATCCGGCTGTGGGATATTGGAGGGGAAGATCAGAGGATTCCGGGCGAGGATGAGATCAGGAAAGTTCTGAAGGATTCCGGCTACGAAAAAGTTTCGCTGGCAGGAAACAACATCAGTATGGATGAAGGATGTTCCCTTGATCTTGGTGCAGCCGGAAAAGGTATCGGATGTGACTCTGTTCTGGAATATGTGGAAACTCAGAAGGATGTAACAGCAGCACTGATGAATCTTGGTGGAAGCAGTGTCATGACTTACGGAAGCAAACCGGACGGTTCTTCCTGGAACGTGGCAGTGACAGATCCGCGGGCTGAAAATGACGAAGAGTATCTTGGAGTGGTTGCCTTAAACGGCACAGAGTTTCTTTCCACATCAGGAGATTATGAGAAATATTTTATCGAAGATGGTGTGAGATATCACCACATTATGGATCCGTCTACCGGATATCCGGCAAAAAGCGGAGTAACCGGAGTGACCGTTGTATGCGATACAGGACTGGAAGCAGATGCACTTTCCACAGCATGCTTTGTATTAGGTGTGGAAAAAGGCTCCGAATTGTTGAAAAAGTACAACGCAGATGGACTTTTTGTGGATGAAGACCATCATGTGTACCTCACCGATGGAATGAAGGAGCGATTCAGCCTTCTTCAGGATTCCTACAGCGTGGAGGATATCACACAATAAAAGCGATAGTAAAGCCTGTAGCAATTCCTGAAATTTCGTCATCAGGTTCTCGACCGAAAACAGGGAGAGTCGGAATTGTTATGGAAGGTTTTCTATAAATATTTCATATTTTTAGGAGGAATAAGTAATGCAGAAGTGGAATCTACTGAAAAAAACAGCTCCATGCATCCTGAGTCTTGCAGTGGCAGCAACAACTTTCCCGACAGCTGTAATGGCAACAGATTTTGATACGGCAGTCGTTTCCGAAGCAGAAACTCAGGAAGCAGATGTTGAGGACTTTGGCGCAGAAGAAGTTGAAGCTGCTGAGGATACAACACAAGAGATGCCAGAGGATATTCAGCAGGATGAGGCAGCAGATGATCTTGAGATCCAGGAAGATGCTGTAGCTGAAGAAGCCGATCCTGTTTCCGATGGAGAAGATGAGTTTTCAGCAGGCGATGATACAGAGGAAGCTTTCTCCGATGCAAGCCAGCTGAAAGGTGAGTATCAGTATGTATATGCGGGACTTACATGGGGTGAGTACTGGGCATCCGAGGGAGTTTATAATGCAGGCGATACAAGCTCCAGTGATGAGCCTGACCTTAAAGGTGAGGCTGATAAAGGTGCTTTTGATACAGTAACAAGAGCAACTGCCAATCATGGACTTCACAGAGGAAGCTATCAGACAGAAGCTACAATTGTTGCAGAAGATGGAACAAGATTTGATGTTTCCTACTGGAAAGACGGTGGAAAAACAATCGTACTTACAGATGGTTCTGAGGCACTGGACCAA
>ENA-OQCO01000116-OQCO01000116.1-human-gut-metagenome-genome-assembly--contig:-NODE-116-length-44305-cov-7.561365_pt1 | contig 44305 bp, 29 predicted proteins | sample MGYA00242500_ERZ504582 | MGnify/ENA primary metagenome ERZ504582 (study PRJEB26092, sample SAMD00036346) | human gut metagenome | host: Homo sapiens | study: EMG produced TPA metagenomics assembly of... | reverse complement strand
GCATTCCGACGAATCGCTACACGTTATGACAAATTAGCTGCAACCTACTTGGGATTTATTTGTATCGCCTCAATATTAATTTGGTTAAAATAAACAATTTAAAATGTTTTTCAGACACGCTCTAGTATCATTTTCTATTCTATTTATCAATTCTCCCTTCGTGTATTGATCTAAGTTTTCCATACCCATACAAATAATTTTACTAAACAAATCTATTTTAATTAAGTTAGAAATCTCTAAAGTTACTTTACTTCCGAAATAATTTTCTATTGAAGATAAAATTGCACCAATAATTTCTAACAAAAGCATTAAAAGCATAAGAATTAATATACTAGAAATACGACCTGATATAATCAAGTCAATCACTTTTCCAAATATGTACGGTGTAATGCTCCCTATTGCAGTACCAACCAAAATCAATATACTCAATCCTATTAATGTAAATTTTTTAGGAGCAAAATATTTTTTAAGTATTTCTCTGTCCATTTATGTCAGATCACCCCTAACTTAAATCAGAAAAATTTCTCCAGTGGAAAAAGATATCTCCCAATTTTTATCGCTTCCTTTGCCCTTCCAAATGTATTTTTCTGATTTGTTATTCCACCAATTTTGGATCAAAAATTGAATATTTTGTAACTCCTTCTCTACTTTTTCACTCTTTTCTTTATTTAAATCAAGAAGTTTTAAATTTTCTAAAGCTGATTTTTTTTCAACCAGTTCCATTAATTCTATTTTTTCATCCTCTTCTACTTTTCCTACCAGTTCCGGCATACTCTTTCTCACTCCTCTATTTAGTAGTATAATAACCTATATTTTCATGTGCTAATTCTCTTCTTAATATATTAATGGGATCTATTTCATCACTTTCTTTTACTGCATTAAAGTATGTCGCTATATCTTGGCATTCTTTCACAATTTGTGCTGAAACATTTTTTTCAACCCAACTTTTTTGGCATTGTGACGATGCTGGTATGTGAACCTCCGTTGTATACTTTTTATTATGATAAACACAATCAACACAGTGATAAGCATCACAGCAATTGCACACTGGTGCAAATTTTTGCGTATATAACTGTTTATTAGGGAATTCATCTATGCCATTTTCTAAATTACCAATATCTTTTTCAGTTTTATCACTATAAAAAGCAGGACAAACATAAAATTTTCCGTCCGGTCCTAATGTAACAGCTTTATCTCCAGCCCCACAATTATTATGTTGATTAATAAATAATATATCAGTTAGTACATTTAACTCTTTGTTAAATGAATTGTTATGTACACCCATAACAATAATATCTTTTATTTTTTGTAATTGTTTTTTATACACATCCAATTCAAATTTTCCATTTAAGTCAATTATGTTAAGATTAATTCTATCTGCGATTTTCCACAATTTTAGAATACAGTCATATAATTTATTGATATCTTTTTCAGAAATATTAAAAATTATATTTTCTATTTCCCTAGACTTTATAGCCATGTCGTTTATATCATCTAATGTAAATACCGGCAATACATCTTTGTACATCTTCTTGCTTTCTTCGTAAACTTTTGCCGGAACTATATGTAATATTCTATATGCTTCAAATTCTTTATAGTTAATCAAATCATCGCCATACTTTGAATGAATAAATATAGGGCGGTAGAAATTTTCATGTGCATGCTGCAAACCCTTTAATATAGTTTGTTTATCCATTTTCAATTTTATATTACTGTCGTTCTTACCACCTTCCATACAACATGCTACATAACAATTCGACAGTAAAAAATTCATAGAAAACGATTCATTATCCCAACTTTTTCTCTCTATTCCGTACATATTATACAGTTTTGAAAAATAATAATTATTGGCTCTAACTCGCGCTTTATGCATTTTACAAATATATTTAGCTCTTTGAAAATTAGTTGGAGTATCGGCATTATCATAATTAAATCCCTGGCAAAAACTACAACCACTCGCAATTTTACAGTTTATGCATTCTTCATCACTTTGTAACTTAAATGTCGCAGCTTCAAATGGACGAACTTTATCATAATCAATTCCTGTATTTACATGTCCAATCACATATTCATCCTGATGATTTAAAGAATAGCTACAATACCTCATACATGGATATAGTTTTCCATCAACGCCAACTGCAAGCATTTTTCCAGCTCCACAACTTGTTAGTTTCAACATATCTTCTGTGTATGGTTGTCCTATAGAATCATCAAATAAACTGCATTGATATTTATCAAATAAATGATTTTCTAAAATATAATCTGCCAGTTCACGCAACTGCTCTTCAAAAATTTTATCGTCATCTTCTTTCCATACATCTTCAAAGACAACATTCGCTGCTATTTCCGGAATTCCCTCTTGCCAAAGCTCAATAATACTATCCTTCAAGTATTTTAAGTCAGCACTGGCAAATGTTACTTTTGTAGATGCATAAAATTGATTTTTCCAAACATCAACATTCTTTTTAACTACATCATAAGATCCTGTTCCATCCGGAAAAACACGTTGTAAATCATGCTTTGCTTTAGTTCCATCAATGGTTATTGTCATAGAAAGTTTACTTTTATTCTTAGAAATAAATTTTTGAATCCTTTTATCCAAATAATTTACACCATTAGTACATATACTAATTCGGTAATTCCAATACCAAGAAATTCCCATTTCATATGTTTTTAACTTGAAATAATCACATATCTTATCAATTAATTCGATTTCTAGTAAGGGTTCACCCCCAATAAAATCCAATGTCACTGCATGCTGTTTTATCATTTCGCTATTCAAAACATAATCAATAAATTTTTTCGCAACAGAAAAATTCATTTTTTTGTTACTCGCTTTATGTGTAATATAACAATACTTACATCTCAAATTACAGTCTTCCGTCACAATAAATGTCAAGGACTGCGCTGTGCTTCCATTCCATGATTCTAATTGTGATCCTACAGTATATTTATCTGTATTCATCTCCGCTCCATCCTTTCTTTTTGCTTTTCTATATATTTTAAACCAAATTTTTCCTACCAAAACTATCGTGTAATATTTTCGTTAGTTCATGTTATTTTTCCATATTTTTTATTTCATAAATTAATATTCCAACTAAGAGCAAGTTTCGCCTGAGTAACTCAAAACTCACTTCGTGACTTTCGATTTTCCGGCAATCTTGATGGGGATTCTGCTCCCCATACCCTCAGATAATACATTTTCACTAATATGCAGATTTGGCTCCTGTTAAAAAACAGTCGCATTGTGATCATATCTATCACAAAAAATCCATAAGTATTTTTATTGTGTTACCGCCTGATATTTTCAAATCGGCTTTATATATAGAAATATCTTTATTTTGAAAGGAACTATAAAATGACACGACCAAAGAAAGATAAAAACTTACGGCATACTCGTCATATCATGCTCCGTCTCACCAATACTGAATATGAAATAATTGCAGAAAACGCAAAAGCAGCAAGTCTCCCGTTAGCAGAGTATGTCCGTAAACAAATAACAAATAAAAAAGTAATTGTGAAATATGAAATTGTAGCAGATCTACCGGAGTTAAAAAAATTAATTGCTGAATTTGGAAAGATTGGTAGCAATCTGAACCAGATAGCTCGTTACTTTAATACTGGTGGACTCCATTCCCAAGAAATGCGCAACGAAATCAAAAAGAGCATTGCTGAAATTTATAAATTAAAATACGAAGTAATAAAACTGGCTGGAGATTTTACCACTGCCAATGTAAATAATAGAAATAGCACAGGAGAAAACTAATATGGCAATCCTGAAACATATTGCAAGCAAGAATGCCGACTATGGAGAAGCTGAACGCTATCTGATTTTCCAACATGATGAATATACACAAAAACCAATTCTTGATGAAAATGGGAATATGCTTCTTCGTGAAGAATATTATCTGGATGGTATAAACTGTGATCCGTTTACATTTGATGCGGAATGTCTGGAAACTAATGCTTTCTTTAATAAAAATCAATCTTTTAATGAGATTAAGTCGCATCACTACATCATCAGCTTTGATCCTAAAGATCAGGAAGAACATGGTCTGACCGGAGAGCAGGCACAGAAACTTGGCGTGGAATATGCCAGAGAGAATTTTCCCGGGCACCAAGCTCTTGTCTGCACCCACACTGATGGACATAATGGCAGTGGAAATATTCATGTACATATTGTAATCAACAGTGTGCGAAAGTATGATACCGAGCCACAGCCCTATATAGAATTTGACCGGGATTCAAAATCTGGATACAAACATCATCTTTCTGACAGATACCGAATTTACTTAAAACAAAAAGTTATGGATATGTGTCATTCCAATGGACTAAACCAAGTAGATCTTCTGACATCTGCGGAAAGAAAAATATCCGAAAAAGAATACTGGGCAAAACGCAGAGGTCAAAAAAATCTCGATGAACACAATACAGAACTGAAAAAGAAAGGACTTACTCCAAGACAGACAACATTTCAAACGGAAAAGCAATACCTTCGTGATGCGATTGATACGGTTTCTTCACAGGCAACATCACAAGAAGAATTTTCCAGATTGCTGTCTGATAGATATAATATTACATTTAAAGTCAGTCGTGGCAGATACAGCTACCTGCATCCTAATCGTCAAAAATACATCACCGGAAGAAATCTTGGAACGCTTTATGAAGAAAATCATCTTCTGCAGGTATTCCAGGATAACTCCAGCAGGCAACACGCAGAAAAATCACATTCTACTGACAGACCAGTTACAGATTTTTCAGAAAAGTCAAAATCGTCAGCTTCTATCCAAACTGACGAAACTACACACTCTTTCCTTTTTATAAAATCTGATTTACGACTTGTAACAGATTTACAGCACTGTATCAAGGCACAGCAAAGTCAGGCATACGCACAAAAAGTAAAGCTGTCTAATCTTAAGATGATGGCTCAGACAGTTGCCTATGTACAGGAACATGGTTTCCAGAGCAAGGAAGATTTAGATACTGCCCTTTCCAATGCCTCCGCCCAAAGCACTGATGCCAAAAATACTCTGAAATCCACAGATGACTCTTTAAAAAGTATAAATGAACAGATTCATTACACCGGACAGTACCTTGCCAATAAATCCATCTATTTCGATTACCGAAAAAGTCGAAATAAAGAAAAATTTTATGAAGATCACCGGGCAGAACTCACCCTTTATGAGTCTGCTCTCCGAGTACTCAAAGAAAAAGCACAGGGCAAAAAACTCCCTACTCTGAAAATGTTGCGTGAGGAAAAGAGTCGTTTAACAGAATTGCAGACAGTACAGCGAGATGAATTTAACTCCCGGCGTGAATATGAACGTGAACTTCGTACAGTATGCTCCAATGTGGATATCATTCTTAATCACCCACATATACAGGAATCTCTGCACGAAACGTCACAAGAACATTCTTGTTTCCGTTAAAAATCTCGATAAAAAATTTTCCAAATTATTGTTCCAAATTATTTTTCACTTTCTCCGTTGACTAAATTCATTTTTTCGCATATACTATGAATAGGAAAACAGGCGACATCCTGTTGGTGTGGCTGACACCTAAAATCCGAAACGAAAGCCGAACATGAATCGGAGAGTTGGCAGGCAACAGAAAAACCTGAAAGCAAAGCCAGACATATGGGCTGGAGTGTTGGCGGACAACAGAAAAATCAGTCTATAAGGGAGATGCACAATGCTACGGTATTGTAATCTCCCTTTAAATATTTTATACATATTGCAGAGGTCATAATATGACAAAATACAACAAACAGCAGGCCATTTCTATCATTATAGATTGTGCTGCCAAATACGAAGAAAATCTCAATGGCTATCAGCTCTTATTTATTTTAAAAGACAAGCATAAACATATTTCTTCTCTGGAAGTAAGTTTTTATCCATATAATTTTCTTCACCTTACAGGCATTAAATTAATTGATGGCACTACTGCTACTGATTTTTACAAGCGCTGTTTAAACCATAAATTAAGTCCTGAAGATTTTTCCTTCGCATCTGATGGAACTACTCAGTTAAAACTTGAAATTCTTCCACAACTTATGCTTAAAAATATATCAGCTAAAATGGTTGGAGATTTTAACGGATGCAATCCAAAATTATATACAGAAAAATTAACTGGTGGCGTAAAAGCCTGCCTTGGCTTTGTAAAAACTCATCGTGCTGAATATGTGCCAAATACAGTACTGAATACAGATATTCGCACAGTTACTAAAATTTCACAGCAGGTAATCGCTACATATCGTCGAAAAAATTCAACTTCCCCTTATCAGGAATTAGTTTATAAGGCCAAAAAAATCGACTGGGATACCATTACCTTTCCGAAAGAATATGACTATCTCACCAAGCCAGGAAAAGATGGCGCATAACGCCATCTTTTCCTCAAACTATCCATCATCATTATTCTAAACTACTTTTCACTTATATCAAAGCACATTATAGCTAAATCCCCAGTCATAGAAAACATTTACATAGCAGGTTTTTGTATTATTGGTTGCAGAGGAATAACCATCAATTTTGTAATACTGTCTCTGAACAACCTTATACTTTGTATACAGCGGCCTATACTTAATCTGATAGGTTTTTCCACTAGGAACAGGCAAACTATACTGCACAGAATATGACTGACTCTTTCCAATCGTTACTCCTAAAGAAGCAGATATATCACCTGTACTGGTATATGAACCACTAATTGTGTTCGTCACTGTATCTGTTTTATTTACAGTAACTGTACCAGGCCCAGCCCCCTGTGGTCCCAATCTCCATGAACCATAAGTTGTTCCCTGATTTGTTTTACTGTCAACTTTCCAGTAATAATATCCATCTGTTCGTGGCTGTATTTCATACTCTGTTTTATCAGATAACAAGTTTACATGTTTTACTTCACTATTTCTATGCGGATATTCTGCAGCCATTACTTTTACTGGTAACATTGTCACTATGCTAAGTACAAGCACTGTTAAAAAACTAATCATTTTTTCATCCAATCGCCTCCTTTTTTTCTTTAAAGTAAAATATGTGCCTAAACCTATGAACATCAATGCCAATATTAGAATGATGGATAGTGGGTATTCAAAAATGTAGTCATATGAATGCTCATAAGCTGTTTTAAAAAGTTCCATATTTCTTTTCTGTTGCCATTCCGCAAAGAAAGGAGTACTTATTAATCCCAAAATACCAATAAGTAAAAATGTAATGCTATAATTTTTATTCTTTTTAGGGGGAGTCGTTTTATTATCATTTTTTTCATCAACGTCTCTTGATTTTAACATTTCGTCAACTTGAATATTAAATTTCTCACTCATTAAAATAAGAGTATTAATATTAGGTGCAGAAATTCCCATTTCCCACCTTGACACTGCCTGTCTTGTCACCCCTACTATTTCAGCAAATTGTTCCTGAGAAAGCTTATTATCCTGCCTTATCTTAAGAATCGTCTTTGCAATATTTTGATTACTATCTTTTGATCTATTCATGAGTCGCCCCTCCTTCCTTTTATTTGATTATATTATACTGTTGCTCCGCAATTAGAGCAAGCAATAAGACTTTACATTTCCGCAATTAACTATTGCTTTTTGGTTTTTTCACTTTTTACTATGTTCTATGTCTTGTCCCATCACTTCCCGCATAGTTTTCTGCCCACTTCGTCTTGCAACTTCTTCCTTTTTCTCATTCAGTTTTGTAAGGACAGATTCTTTTTGACGGTTCTTTTTATCTTTTGGTGCAGCATTATTCTTAAGTCCGTCAATCATATTATAATTTGCTTCCTCTGTGATTTCCGCACTTCGCAGGTATTCTCCATTCTCCATATACTTCTGCCAGTTATCCAGTTTCGGTTTATAGTCTTCTGTCTGCTCCTGCACTGGCGGATGAAGCGAATCAAGAATCTTCTGTTTTACTACATCATCAAATCCATTGTAAGTACCGTCTACAAGCACATTCCCGTTCTGATCTAAGACTACATACGCAACATCTTTCCCATATTGTTCATGCTCCATAAGAAAATAATTTTTTCCCTCTATCAACAGATAATCTATTACTTCCCATGTTCCGTCTTTTCCCTCTATTTCATATCCAACTGTATCTTTGGTAAGTCCACCGCTTTCTGAAGATATGACTTTCATAAAATCAGAAATCTCTATAAAAGTGTCTTTGTTTACATAGTAAGTGGTCATGACCCCCTCATCATTCAGGATCAGCACATCACTGGTACTGACTGCATGACCTTTATAATTGTGCGGCTGTTTCTTCTCCAGCTCCTTTTTTATCTGCTCCGGTGTTTCTCCCAGCTTCATTGTTCCCAGATACACCTGTTCATAATTTTCCATCTGCACAGGAATCTGATCCTTTGCAAGTTCCTCATAGGTTCGGAAAAGAAGATTTCTCAATTCCGGTTTCTTTTTTAGCTGATAAACTGCAAACTGACTTGCACTCATTCTCCATCCACCTCCAGATCTGCTTTATAGATTTCTACCGTTTTCTGCAGTTCTTCATATCCCTCATCGCTAAGATAGTAGAGCTTCTGAATCGTTGTAAAAATCAGCAGTTTCATATCTTCGTCCAGATAGGAAAAAATCTCATCCATCGCTTCCATTGTCTGAATCCGGTTTCCTGCATCAAAAATTGCGACTGCTATATATTCATCTTCCTCAAACCTTACCATCATAATGTTACATCTCCCTTCTTATGTGCCTTGGATTTTTCTTTCGACGTATTCTGCTCCTGCTCTTTTATTTTCGCCTGACGCTCTCTGAGTGCCTGAAGACGGATTCTTTTCTGCTCTTTGGTTGCGGAACGTTTTCTTTTTGTATAGGCTTCTCCTCTATTTTCGTAAGCTCCTGCTTTTGGGCAAAATATTTTTCCACATCATCCATTGCTTTTTGTACTAATGGACTTTCCTTATAATGCTGAATCATATCCACATCTTCCCGGTCAACTTTTCCCAGTCGCATAAGATCATACGGTCCGTCATAATCACTTCCATCATGCAGTTCAAATCCAACACCTTTTATTCCATTCATGCGATCTGCAGGAATCGTTTCATAAATGCGTAATGCTTCTTCCAGGGTAAGGTTCTCATGATACTCACCCATAACAGGAAATTCCATACACTCCGCAACATAAAAAGTGATCGTGGCTTCTGGCTGTTTCTGCTCTGGCTGCCTGGTAAAAACAGAGAGTGTTTCTGCATTTTCCAGACGTGACAGTAATGACCGGGCAGTGACTACATCACTGTCTATATCCGATTCTTCCGACACCTCAGTCAGCCAGTCTTTTAAACCTGCTGTATCCTTGTTCAAAATATCCTCTGTAATTTTCTCGACCTGTTCTTCCCTATTTTCAACACTATCTTTATATTCATAAGTATCATACTCATAACTAAAATTATCCAAGTCCACTGCGAGTTTCTTGATTTCCTGCTGATCAAGATAGGCTTCGGATTCCTTTATATATTCTGCTAGGGTAATCCTTTCTTCTGAGATTGGGTTAATGTCTATTTTAATGCCTGCTATTGCCATACCATAGGAATTCAATTCGTTAAAAAAAACTATCCTCCCGAATATTTCCCCGATAAGAAAGCACCACATCAAGATCAGAATCTGCACGATACAGGTCATCTCTGCTTCTGGAACCATGTATTCTCGCCCCAATTAATGTAACTTCATTTTCCAGTCCCATTTCTTCCAGAACAGCTCTTGCATGAAATAAAACTTCATATTCAATTTCTGCCCTGCCCATTCCATTCAATGCTGTTTCACATCTGCCAAGTTCCGAAGTGAATCGAACATCTCCACTAGCCAGCACTTCTTTAGAATGACTGATTACCTTATCCCGAAACTCCCTGTCATCAACTTTTACACATTCAACATCTTCCAAACCTTCATTTTTCAGGCTGGCATACATTGCTTTCTGAATAGAATCTTCTGGATTTCCACAGGCATCTCCTGAAATTTCATGAAGTTTCTGATCATACACCAGGTATTTATAGCCTTCCTCAGTCGGTTGCACTGTTAAATACATACCAGACATTTTAAATTGTACGGTTATTCCCTCATAATTTTTTAATGCCGCTTCCCTGTCATAACCATCAAAAAAAGCCTTTGGACAATTACGTTCAAACTGTATCTTCTCCATTCTCTCTTCTTCTGCATATTCAATTTCTGCATACAGTTCTTCATAATCCATCACATTTGCATCTTCTAGGAGCAATCCTTCTTCCTCTAAAATGTTCTCCATTGCTTCTGAAATAGAAATATCCGGATTATCGTAGACACCACCATCCAGTTCAAGATAGTCCTTATCATAGAATGTATAATCATAACCATCTTCTACTGTCTGGATTGTAAAATACTGCTCTCCAATCTGGTATGCTATCTCTGTATCATGCCCTACCAGACTATTTCGTATATCCTTAAAGGTATTGTATATTTGCGGATTCAGCCAGCCTTCTTCTCCCTGACAATCATAGATCAGAGTATCTATTCCATTCTTACACTGGATAAAATCAAGACTGCCTCGCAGCGGTGCTGTATTCTCAATCCCAAGAGCTTTCATTTTATGGTTAGGCAGAGAGTAATATGCTCCAAGGGCAGCTCCCAAATCCTTATATCGCTTAATCTTCATCCCACCTTTTGCTGCCAGATCTTCGATCACATAATATTGGTCAATATAATGATTTCTGTGCATTCTCAGTCAATGCCATTATTTCTCTGACTTTATGTATCTCGAAAAAACTGAATTTCTGTTCTTCCCCCTGCAGATTCTGTCCGGTCAGTGTCGGCTCCCATGTGTCCGTACTGATTGGCTGCTGTTCCATGATTTTCATAACTGTTCCGTCTGCTAAGATAACTGTTGCCTGTTCTGGAATATCCATCAGGTCATATACCGTTGCACCATTTTCTTCCAGATATTCTGAAATAGCTTCCCTGGCTCCTTCATCAAATCCATGCCAGATGTCTTCTGCCACCAGTGTTCCATTTTCCGATACGATAATATCCGCCACGTCCTGACCGTATTCCTCATTCCGCATCTGGAAAAATCGCTCCCCATGATACGTTTTCATATCCATCACATACCAAGTGCCTGTATGTCCGTCTGCTTCATATCCTCTTGTAGTTTCAGTGATATGCTGATTTTTCACACCAAGCACCTCCTCCAGTTTCCAGGTACGGATTTCTTTTCTTGCCATATCAATGAAGCCATTCAGGACTGCAGGATGACTGCCCACAATATAGTCCCTGTTCAGATCCATTCCCCGGCTGATATTTTCCGGAATATCAATGCCATCTGCCCATCGTTTATTGCCATCAGAAAATCTTCCATCATGGGAAAGCTGTTTCAATGTATTTGCAAGAACAAAGGCAACCCGTTCTTCCCCGTATTTCTCAACCACGCTTACTGCAGTATCTGGATTTAAACGCATACCGTCAAAGCCCTCTGCGATTGCCTGTTCGATTGCATTTTTACAGTCGATATTCAGTTTTCTGGAATCCAGATAAGCATCTACATTTCTCTCCTGCATAGCCTTTTCCAAAGTTCCCATATAAACTTCCGGATATGCTTTTACTGGATTGGCATTTAACATTTCAGCTCTCTGTGCCACAAAGTCCGGCAGTTCTGTAAATCCAAAAGAATCTACATAGTATGCGGTTAATCTGCCGCCCCGGTTCATAATGATCACATCACTGACTGACATGGAATGTCCGGTAAAATCGTTTGGTCGTTCTATATTAAAACGCTCAAAGAGATTATCCAGTGTCGTAGCATCTCTCAGTCTTTCACTGTAAACCATCTGATAGTCTTTGCCATCTACGGTAAATCCCATTTCTTTTGCCGCTTCCAGGCTTAAAAATTGATACCCTCTTTCTTCCTGTCCGCTGTTGATCTGGTAAATTCCATAGCGGTTTCCATCACTTTCTAAAAGAAGTGTTTCTTTGATCTTTGCTTTTTCTTCCGGTGTCATAACCGTTTCCTGACTTCTCCGGTAATTGTCCCATTCAAATTTTGTCACTCCGAATAACCCGTCATGCTGTAAAATATCCAGTTCCAGATTCATAACTCTTTGCGACTGCTCCTGACCACCCACTGCTCCGGTCAGTCCGTAAACCGTTACTCCCTCATGGTGCAATTCCACTGCCCGTTCCCTGGTAAGTGGAAGCATACTTTCTGAATAAAATCCGGCTTCGTGCAGTTCTGATAAACCGATCATCGAATCCGGCAGACTGTCAATCTGTTCCTCAGCTTCTCCAATCAGTTTTAGTACCGTTTCTCTATTTCCATTCAGAATAGATTCTGAAAGATTCTCTGCCAGTTTTTCCGTCGCTTCCCTATCATCCAGTTTATAAGCAAAATTCACGATAAGATTTCTCTGGTCATTGTTGAAAATCGTCCGTTCCTGCTCCAGACGGTTAATGGTCTGTTCTGCATACTGCATGGCACTCATTTCTTCTGTCTGCTCCACAACGGCTGCTTCCTGCTCTGGTCTTTCTATCTGAAGTTCTCTGAGCTTTTCCTCAATCTGTCCGATCATATCAGCAGAAGTCTTACGGATGGTGTCCATAGAAGCACGAAGCTCTTTCATATTTTTACCGGAAGACCAGCTTGCAATATAGGAAAAAGAATACTCTGATGTGTCCAGTCCAAAATGGTTACATACCACATAGGCAACACTTTCTGCTTCCACTTCCCTTGTAAGCTGATCTTTTACGATGCCCTCCGCTTCCATCTGGTCACGATCATGCAATACTGCATGTGCGGTTTCATGCACCGCTGTTTTCATAGTCTGCGCTTCACTCATGCCTGGTTGGACAGCGATATATTTATCGACAAGCTGATAAAAGCCTTTCGCCTCGCCGTCAATCTCAATAAAGCGGATAGGAACCGGAGCAACCATCTTTAATGCTTCCATAAAATCATGGTAGATCAGAACATCCCCCTCCAGTTCCGATACCTCAAACTCTGGAATCGGTTCTCCTGTGGTCTGACTGACATCAAATACTGTCGTAACCCGGAATCTTGTAATGACACGTTCTACTACTTCTGTTTCCGGCTGTCCATCTTCCCCGATCACAATCTCTCCTGTTTCCGGATCAGTTTTTTCAATCTCCTGTTTCTCTTTATACGGAGCCGGGGCAATGATCTGGATGCCCTTTTCCCCTCTTTTTACCTGCCGGTTGAATTTCTTCTGCCATGCCTGGTACCCTGCTACCAGTGTCGCTTCCGGTTTCTGCATGGCGATCAGCAGAGTATTATTGAAACTGTAATTATGGAACTTTGCCATTGTTTTCAGATATTCAGTATATTTTTCTGATGTGAATATTTCTGCAACGCCCTGTTCCAACTGCTCTGTAATCTGCTTTAATTGTTCTTCTCTGTTTGCCATAATCAAATCCTCCATAGAAAAATCCCGCCAAAGCTCTGGTCACTCTGACGGGATACCCTTTATAACTCCTGTTCGTGTTTCTTTTTTGGTTTCTGCTGTGTTTCGCTTGTCTGCTCCTGCTGTTTCTGTTCTTTCAGTCTTTCCAGAATAGACGTTTTATGAACACTGTCAGCGATTCTGTCCTGACGTTCCTCTGGTACATTTACTTCCGGGTTTTCCCCAATGCCTTCATCTGCCAGAAGATTTTCTCCCCCTTTCTCATCCATGTTGAGCATGGCATTTAATTCTGCCAGACGTTCCATTTTTTCACTCAGTTCCGCTTCTTTCGGAAATGGCTTCTGCACCTCTTCCTGTGCGGTCTTTAACTGCTGTTGTACCGTTTCCAGATTCTGCTCAGTATCTGCCAGCTTTTTCTCGATTGCAGAAAGTGCATTGTGAATCCTCTGGATATTGCCCAAGGTATCCTTTCCGAACTCAATCTTATAAGAACATTTTCCCTTGATCGTCATGGTATAGGTATTTGACAGGAAATTGTATTCTGAAGAAAGTGCAAAACCATGATATTCCCCGATCTGCCCGGCTGATTTTACGGACTTCAAACTGGATGCTGCTGAAATGAGTGCAACTCCCGCTTCTTTTTTATCTGTATACAGCTTTCCACCGACTGTCATTGCAAAGTGGTCATTATCCTGTAAATCTATTCCTTTTACCACATCTGCATCTACACGCATACCGGCAATCTTCTCTTTTAATGCTGTAATCTGTACCGGATACCGCTTTGCAATATCCGATTCCAGGCGATAGATCTGACTGGTGTGGTTTGCTTTCAGAAGTTTCAGTTTACTTACCTGCACATCCAGATCCATTTTTTCCTTGATGTATTCGTTTCCTGTTGCCAGTGCTTTAATCTCTGCATAGGACAGGGCTGTATCATCTACATCCTCACAGGCACGAACCGGGGATTTACTGGTCATAATCTGCGAAATAAACTTCTGCTTGTTTTCCAGAATCTGCCACATGTACGAATCAAACGTATTTTCCGTTACATACCGGAAGATTTTTACTTTATCATTCTGGTTTCCCTGTCTGAGAATACGTCCCTCCTGCTGTTCCAGGTCAGACGGTTTCCAGGGGCAGTCCAGATGATGCAGTGCAAGTAGTCTGTCCTGAACGTTGGTACCAGCACCGAGTTTCGGAGTGGAACCCATCAGGATTCTTACCTGCCCGGCCCGCACCTTTGCAAACAGCTCCGCTTTTTTTACCTCCGTATTGTACTCATGAATAAATGCGATCTGCTCTTTCGGGATTCCCCGTTCCACCAGCTTGTTTCTCACATCATCATAAACATTGAACGTTCCGTCAGTTTTCGGTGTACTAAGATCACAAAAGATCAACTGGGTAGCCTGTGTATCTTTTCCGTCCTCCCATACCTGGAAAGCATTCTCCACACAGGCATTTACCTTGCTTTCCCCTGCATCCGGCAGCATATCATTTAACAACCTCTGGTCTAATGCACATTTTCTTCCGTCGTTGGTAATCTTGAGCATGTTATCTACCCTTGGATCTACCATACCGCCCCTGACCTGTTCGGCACGTTCTGAAAAGGCTTCCACCATTTCTTTCTGTTCCTCACTCGGCTTTAACACTTCATTGATATATTCTGCTTCTGGTACTGGAAGATTCAGCATATCTGCGGTCTGAATATCCGCAGCTTCCTTAAATATTGAGATCAGCTCTGGAAGATTAAAAAAACGGGCAAATCGTGTTTTTGCACGATAACCCGTCCCTTCCGGTGACAATTCGATTGCCGTAACTGTTTCTCCAAAAGTTGCTGCCCACGAATCAAAATGTCCCATTCCCATATTCATTAAAGTATCATACTGGAGGTATCTCATAATGGTGTATAATTCAGTCATACTGTTTGATACAGGTGTTCCCGTTGCAAACGTGATTCCTTTTCCTCCGGTAATCTCATCCATATACCTGCATTTCATAAACATATCCGAACTTTTCTGTGCATCGGTCTGTGAAATGCCTGCCACATTCCGCATTTTTGTGTATAAAAAAAGGTTCTTGTAAAAATGTGACTCGTCCACAAACAGCCTGTCCACGCCTAATTGCTCAAAAGTCACAACATCATCCTTTCGTGTCTGGTCATTCAGTTTTTCCAGTTTTGCTTTCAGGGTTTTCTTTGTTTTTTCCATCTGTTTGATGGTATACTGCTGTCCTGCTTCCTCTTTTGCCGCTTCGATAGAATAGGTAATGTCTGCAATCTGGTCTTCCAATAATGCAATCTGCCTTTCCCTGGAAAGAGGAATTTTCTCGAACTGGCTGTGTCCAATAATGACCGCATCATAATCCCCGGTTGCAATTCTGGAACAGAACCTTTTTCTGTTTGCCGGTTCAAAATCTTTCTTTGTTGCCACCAGAATATTCGCTCCCGGATATAAGCGTAAGAAATCGCTTCCCCACTGTTCCAGCAAATGGTTTGGAACCACATAAAGGCTCTTTTGTGCCAGTCCCAGACGCTTGCTCTCCATGCCGGCTGCAATCATCTGGAACGTCTTGCCTGCACCTACGCAGTGTGCAAGCAGGGTATTATTTCCATAAAGGATATGTGCCACCGCATTTTTCTGATGATCCATCAGCTTAATTTCCGGATTCATTCCGACAAACTGGATGTGACTGCCATCATATTCCCTTGGTCGGATGCTGTTAAACCGTTCATTATAAATCTTGCAGAGTGTTTCCCGTCGGCTCATATCCTTAAAGATCCACTCTTTAAATTCCTCCCGGATCAGTTCCTGCTTCTGCTGTGCCAGGGTAGTTTCTTTCCGGTTCAGTACCCGGTGTTCCCCATCCGCATCATGTATTGTGTCATAGATTTTTGTATCACGCAGATTCAGTGCATCTTCCAACAGCCTGTAAGCATTTGCCCTCTGTGTTCCGTAAGTTGCGGTGGAAAGCGGGTTATTGCTGCTGTCCACGTTCTTTCCTTTTACGTTCCACTGCCCGGTCACTTCCGCATACTGTACTTTGATACGCTCATAATTGATATGCTGTCGTGGTGTATGGAATGTTTCTGCCATGAACTCTGTAATATAGTCCGGGGAAATCCATGTTGCACCAAGCCTTGCTTCAATCTCGGAAGCATCCAGGTCTTTCGGCTGTACCCGTTCCAGCGCCTGCACATTGACCATATATTCCGGATGGTTTTCTGCAAACTGCCTTGCAATGTTCAGCTTCTCCCTGACATTCCCGGAAAGATACTCGTCGGATGGCTCCCATTTATCCGTAAGCGGATTCTTGAAAATAACCCCCGTAAGCTCCTCTGTGACCTCTTCCTCTGTTTTCCCGGTAAGCTCCATCATATAAGGAATATCTACTTTTGCTTTTTCCCCGATAGATACCGCCAGTGCCTCACTTGCCGTATCTACCGATGTTACCGGCTCTGCCCTGCGGATCGTCCTCTTCGTGAATATGTCTGCTTTCCGCTTCAACTCTCCCTTTTCGTCCAGAAATTCAAGGGAAGTCAAAAGGCAATAGCTGCTGTCCATGCTGAACGCTCTTTTATTCGCATTGCTGCTAAGAAGCCCATACTTTGCAGTAAAGCTGTCATAAACCTGATTCAATTCAGCCTGTAAGCTGGCAACCTCTTCATCACTGCATTCTTCCAACTGCCGTTCCAGAAGCCTGTTTGTTGCATCCCGGATGGCAACCATGCCTCTGACACGCTCGCCTGTCATAACGGGAAGTTCCATCTTATTCATAACAGAATTTTCCCTGTAATAAATATCCTCTCCGACAAGTGCAAAGCTAAAATTCTTAATGTTCGGATCTGCTGGTATGGATACCACCTGTTCTTCCAGTTCCGTATCCGAAATCTCCTGCTCTGTAATAGTTCCCTGGATATGCTTTACTGCTTTTTTTAACTGCTCTGCCAGATCTGCTCCCTCTTTTGCCTTTACCGTCACTTCCTGTTTTCCGTACTGGGTACTTTCTGTTGTGAACTCCCCAAGTACCATTTCCGGGTGGTCGGCAAAATAGGAATTGACCATATAGCCTTCCGGTGTAGTTTTTAACTGTACCCAGTCTGGCTCTGTGATTGCAGCCCTGTTCCTTTTTTGAAAAAACAGAATATCCGCAACCACACTGGCATTGGCGTTTCTCTGGAAAGCATTGTTCGGTAAACGGATTGCCCCCAGCAGGTCTGCCCGGTTTGCAAAATACTGTCGGACTTCCGGATTCTGTTTATCCATCGTACCGCTTGATGTGACAACTGCCACCACTCCGCCCGGACGTACCAGGTCTAAGGATTTTGCAATAAAATAATCATGGATCATAAAATGGTATCTGTCATACTTGCGGTCACTGACCTGATATGCCCCAAACGGTACATTTCCGATTACACAGTCAAAAAAGCTGTCTGGGTAACTGGTTTCCTCAAATCCCTGTACTGCAATCCTGTTTTTCTGGTAAAGTTGTTTTGCAATCTGCCCGGAAACCGGATCAAGCTCCACACCATACATATTTGCAGCACTCATGCTTTCCGGTAAAAGTCCCATAAAGTTTCCTACTCCACAGGACGGTTCCAGGATATTTCCCTGTTTCAGTCCCATATTTCCAAGAGCTTCATACATTGCTTTAATAACTGTCGGAGAAGTATAAAAGGCGTTCAGCGTTGATGCCCTTGCTGCACTGTATTCTTCTGGTGTGAGGATTCCTTTTAACTGCGTATATTCCTCTTCCCATGCACTGTTTCTTTCCTCGAAAGCCTGGGGAATGCCGCCCCATCCAACATATCTTGACAACACTTCCTGTTCTTCCGGTGTTGCTAATCTCTGATCCTGTTCCAGTTCTTTCAGCAGCCGGATAGCTTCCATATTTGCTTTAAACTTTGCTTTTGGACCGCCAGAGCCAAGGTCATCGTCCGTAATATGAAAATTATGAGGTTCCTGCTCTACAATCTGTTCTTTTATATCTTCCGGTCCTGTTTCTTCCTCTGTTTTTATTTCCGGTTCTGCTTCTGGTTCACTGATAATTTGCTCCGGTTCCGCATCTTCTATATCTTCTTCTGGTTCGGAAGCACTCACAATATCAAATAAAGACATCTGATATCCATTTAAGCCATCTGCCTGATCTGGTACTTCCTGTGCCGGAAAAATCGTATAGCTACCCTCTACATACTGATGTACTTCCGTCAAAAGCTGTAATTTCTTCTCATAAGTTTCATTTACTGATTCAAAATCCAATGGCAGCATCGCCAGAGCATCATCCATCGCCTGTAATAATTTCTGCGACTGCTCCGAATCATTCAGCATAACAGGAAGTTCTTTTCTTGCTTCTTCATTAAAGAAATCCTGCTTAAACGGACGCTCGATTTCTTCTGGCAGTCTTGCATAAAAGCTGATCACTTTTCCTGCAATCCGTTCCCTCTCATATTCCGGCATACGGGAATAATCTGCGGAACGTAAGAACTGCTGGTTATCAATCAGGTAGCCGATTCTTTTTGCCACTTTTGCCCAGGGCAGCAACACCGAAGTATCTGGATTCCCATAGTCCCCTCTCTCCAGCTTCAACCCTTTCCCGTCATAATCTGCATGTGAATTATCTGCCCCACATAAAGCATGGCTCTGACCGCCTATCCCATATTTTTCCTTGATAAAATCTGTCCTTGCCTTATCATCTTCATTCAGAAGATAAAAAGAATAGGTATAAAGCCTTCCATCCGAATACGGACCTCCACCGGCAAGAAAAGCATCTATTTCATCTTGGGTAATAAACACCTTATGTTCCTGCCATGCGAATTCATCTCTTGCACTGTATGGAATTACTTCTGCAGCAAATTTCTGAAACTGACCGGATATTCTGACCGGATTATAGGTGCGGAACCGCATAATACTTTTATCTTCCTCATAAGCCATTGCCAGTCCTTCCAGACGCTCATTCAGATCTGTCAACCACTGCGGATCTGTCAGTTTCTCTTCCAGATAATCTGTTATTTCCGGATAAATACTGCGAAGATATGGTAAATCTTCTTCATCAAAAACAAGTTCTGCCACACCCTCTGCCATGTCTGCTTTCATATAGGCAAGTGACTGTGCATGTTCCTTTACTGCATTTTCCCTTGCAACATCCAGTACCGACTGCGGTGCATATTCGCCCTGTTTCAAAAGCTGATGGATACGTCCACTCACATCTTCCCAGGATAAAAACGCTTTATCCAGAATCTGATCGGTAACGGTATGCCCTACTGCAATCTGCAATCCCGTTTCGTCAAACCAGACAGAATATTCCATGCCATTGATTTCAAAACCTTTTCCACCAGTTCCATACTCCCGCTTTACAAACTCCGTATATTCTTCCGGTGTCTGTTCACTCATAAAATTATAGATAATACGAAGCTGGCTTTTACTTCGGTTTCCCCCGGTTCTTAAAACCTCATCAACCACTTCACTTGGAATGGCAATCTCCCCGGCATAGCGGGCAGCTATTCTGTTTTCGATTTCCCTTTTCTGTTCATTTACAGATGGAAGTTCGGGCAAAGATAAAGCAGAGGCAATTTCTTCCTCTGCTTTACTTAACTGATCTTCACTTGTATCTTCAATTAGCTGTATACCAATTCCGACAAGATGCTCTCTTCCGCTGTTGCCGTCAGACTGTTCATATGGCTGTCCACGCCATCGGGTTCTCCTCTTTCGACGGTGCCGGATTCTTCTCCAAAAGTTTCTCCATCTGTACTTCCAATCTCTTCTGTGCTGTTTTCTCGATTTCTTCCAGATGGCTGTTCAATTTCCCTGTCAGCAACAGACTCTGATACAGGCTGTTCTTGTGTTCTTTCAGAAATGTCCTTCGCAGCATTCCGTATTTCCCAATCTGTGCTTCTGTCTCCTGGATTGTCAGATTCGGAAACAGATAATCCCCTTTGCGATGATATGTCAGTTCCATGCTCATTTCCTCCTTCATTTTCCTGTGGATATTCGTTTTCTATGATTCTGTTGTTATTCTCTTCGCTTTCGCGAATTAACGTGTTAAATTTATTATAATTCCTTTCTTCCGAATTTTCAATACCCTTTTTCATTTCTTCTAATGAAATACGGTGTACAAATCTTCCAATATCCACTAACACAGACTCACTGGCCATGCTCGTTGCATTTCCAATAAATGTCAGCACTGATAAGCTGTTATAATCTGTGATATGTACAAAGTCCATTTCTTCCTGCCGTTCCAACGGATCAAGCCCACATCTGGAAGCCAGCGTATAATAAATGCTGTCTGTCAACAGACTGCGAAATTCGCTGCGGATGGTATCTTCTTCCAGCTCCTCCAGGTACGTTCCTTCTGTCACATACGTCAAGCCATCCAGATATTCATCCAGGTTTTCTTCCACCATGTATTTTGCTGTTGCCATCAGTGCATCAGAAAGATTGCCTGCATCCTTAGCTTCCAGTCCGTAAACTTCTTCTAAATGGTTTAATAAGGCATCTTGTTGTTTCTCCTGTAACTGCCACAAATACGGTGTTCTTCCACCTTTTACCTTATGAGTATCCTGAATATCAAATACATACCGGAATCTTGTTTTCTGCATAGTTTCATCTAAAAGAGCAATTCCCTTTGCTCCTCGATTTACCCACCGCAGCATTTTTTCATTCCATAATTCCAAAGAAGCACAGGCAGTTGCTTTTGGACGCTGTGCGTGGATCAAAAGCTGATCCATAAATGGATACCGATACAGCCTGGCTGCAGTATCCAGATAATTCATCCAATCTCGCGGTGAACTGCTGATACGGGTTGCATGATATTCTGCAAGTCCCCGTATCTCATCTAAATGAGCCATAACTCATTCCTCCTTCCGTCTGTGCTTTATTTCTTCTTTTTAGGAAACTCAAGACTGAATCTGGCTTTTCCATCTTCCAGCCCTAGTACCAGATCGGCATCAAATTTGCTGTCTTTTTTCTTGGAGTACAATCCTTTCACATGGGTACGCCCCTTTTTCAGAAGCTCCACCGCCATCTTTTTATCCATCGACTTTTTCATACTTTCCAGAAAGCGGTTCGACTTCCACAGAGCAAACTGACAGCTTCTGTCAGAGCAGTAATAATTGGTCTTTCCCTCGTATACGTCAGAACCACACACTGGGCATTTTCCAATTACTTCCCTTGCAGTCTGAAAACGATTCCGTTCTTCTTCCGGGATCGCCCTGCACAAAGAAAGAATCTCATTAATCAGGGATACAATCCCATTCATAAATTCATCTTCCTGGATTTTTCCCTTTTCCATCATCAGAAGCTGATTCTCCCATTCTGCTGTCAGACTTGCAGATTTCAGATTCTCCGGCATTACATGAATCAACTCACATCCTGCCACTGTAGGAAGAATCTGTTTTCCTTTACGTTCTGCGTACCCCGAAGCTACCAGCTTCTCTATAATATTAGCTCTGGTTGCCGGTGTCCCAAGTCCTTTTTTCTCTGTTTCAGAATCAAATTCCTTATTCCCTGCTGTTTCCATTGCAGCAAGCAGGGTATCTTCGGTAAACATCTTCGGCGGAGAAGTGTAATGTGTACTCTTCTCTGCTTTCACAGACGCAAGAGTCATTCCTTCCTCATATCCTTCTGGAAGTTCTGTCTTATTATCCGGTTCATCAGATTTCTTATCCTTTACACAGTATTTCCGAAAGGCTTCTTCCACTTCTTTGAAGCCCATCTGCACAGGCAGCTTTCCTTTTGCAGTAAATTCATGTTCTTTGCACTGTACGGAAATTTCTGTCTGCTCATAAAGGTACTCTTCCCCTGTTGCCTGAACAAGCTGCTGTCCGATCAGCATCAGCAGATTTTTCTTTCCACTGGAAAGTCCTCCCATGCCTTTTTCCATTGCTTCTTTTGTCGGCAGTATTGCATGATGATCAGATACCTTTGCATTATTAACCACACGATTTATGTTTCCCATAATCTGTCCAAATTCCAGAAACGGAAGAAAATCTGCCATGCCTTCGGCAAGCATTTTTACCGTTTCTTTCATATCTTCGGTTACATACTGACTGTCTGTTCTCGGATAGGTAACCATCTTTTCTTCGTACAGCTCCTGCAGCATATCCAGTGTCTTCTGGGCAGTGTATCCGAAAAAACGATTTGCTTCCCTCTGCAGACTGGTCAGATCATAAAGTTTTGGCGGGAAAGTCTTTTTCTGTTCTCTTTTTACCCTTGTAACCAGTGCTTCTGTCCCATCACAAAGTTTTCTTAATTCTTCCGCATCCATTTCTGACGGGATACTCTCTGATGTTACCGTAAGTTTCCCATCTGACAGGGAAACCTTATAATAGGCTTCTTTCTTGAAATGCTCAATTTTCTCTTTTCTTTCCGTCAGCATGGCAAGCGTTGGTGTCTGCACTCTGCCAACTACCAGACGTTTGAAATATCTGGTTGTGTAAGCTCTCGTTGCGTTCATTCCAATCAGCCAGTCCGCCTGTGCCCTGCATACTGCAGCATTACAAAGCCCTGCATATTCTCTCCCATCATTTAAGGACTGAAAGCCTTTCTGAATCGCTTCATCTTCCATTGAGCTGATCCACAGACGTTTCACTGGTTTTCGACAGTCTGCCAGATCATAAACTCTTTTAAAAATCAGTTCTCCTTCTCTTCCAGCATCACAGCCATTGACCAGATACGCTACATCTTCCCGGTTCATTAAGCTGCACAACACTTCAAACTGCTTCTTTTTATCTTCTGATACCTGTACTTTCCATACTTCCGGGATGATCGGCAAATCCTCAAACTGCCATTTTGCATATTTTTCGTCATAAAATTCCGGTGGTGCATATTCTACCAGGTGTCCCAGACACCAACTGACAATGCAACTGTTCCCCTCCAGATACCCGTCCTCTCTCTGATAAGCAGATAAATTTTTTGCAAGGCTCTGTGCCACGCTCGGTTTCTCTGCAATCACTAAAAATTTCGCCATGTTTTCCTCCTGTTCCTGTCAAAAAGGCAGTCCATAAAGAACTGCCCTTTCTCCATACCTTATGATCTTTTGTTATTTCTGCTGATCTTCTGCATTTTCTTCATCTTCATTGATGTAACTGTCATCAGCAAATTCCAGACCTTCCTCTACAATTCCGTCCTCTTTTTTCTTTCGGAATTTACTTAAAGCAAAAGCAGCTAAACCACCGAATACAAGTACAATGCCTCCACCCAGAACTGCAGAACCAAACATTTTATTACCACTGGATTCCGGTTTTACTTCTGTTTCTGGCTGTACGGTAGTTTCCGGTTCTGGTGTTGTGGTTATTTCCGGAAGAACAACTGCAGATTCCTCTTTTTTCTCGGTTTCCTCATTTTCATCTAAGAACTCTGCCAGATCCTGTTCATCTACCAGTGACATCATATACACATTTTCGGAAGTACCGGAACGATCAATAACCATATAAAAGGTATTTCCATTCTTTGTCTGGACAGTCAGAAACTGCTTGGAGCTGTCATTCTCCTTATCATCCACAAGCTGTCCGTTTCCCGGCGTGGAAAATGGTGTTCCCTCTGTGGCAGGCTGCTCCGCCGGCTGTTCTTCTATCACCTGTTCCGCAGTTTCAGTCTGCTCTGCGTTTTCATTTGCCTGTGCAAATGCGGTCACGCTGGCAGAACCAATCAGCATCGTTGCCGACAGCATAATCATTAAAACTTTTTTCATTACTTTATTCTTCATCTTCCAAATCCTCTCTTTCTTCTATCAGTCCGGTTGACATTTCGCTATCCATATTTTCTTCTTTCTTTATACCCGTTTCAGAATTATCCATAGAAAGATTGCCCTCTTCATCAAACTGCATGGTAACTGTTCCGTTCTGAATTCCATCCAGAAAAGTCAGCATCTTTCGGCTATCCATTTTCATGGAACGGATTGCCTTAATGATTTCTGCATCTTCCATCTGCTTTTTCTGGATTCTCAGTTGCCTTACATGCTCCTGCAGTTCCAGAATCTTGTTTTCAGTTTTCTGAATATCATCCAGAACCTTTTTTAATCGCATATTCATCTCTTGTTCGCTCCCTTCTAGTGAATTCTGCCAAATGCCATAAAATGTTGCTGCCAGTAAGAACTTGCAATGCTTGTATATTGAATCGGATTTCCACAATGAATCATCATGTTATTTCCTACATAAATTCCAACATGGCTCGCTCCCGGCGTATCATAAGTTCCCTGGAAAAAGATTAGATCTCCCGGCTTTGCATCAGATGGAGATACATAGGAACAATAAGAACGAAGCCCGTCCGCTGTTGTTCTTCCCACGTTCCATCCATTTCCGCAATTATTGATTACCCAGCATACAAAACCAGAGCAGTCAAAACTGGTAGATGGCGATGCACCGCCCCAGACATACGGATAACCAAGATATTTTTCCGCTTCCCGGATCATCTTGGCAAACTGCGGATCAGAAAGTGCTTCTGCCGGAATATCATATCCAAAACCTGCCCCACCTGTCGGAATTGTGTTAAGGTCAAACAGATAATCACGATTTCCATAGTATTTGTTGTAAGCGTCATACTGCTCCTGTTCCTTATCTGTCATACGGTTTCTTAAAACTGCATCCAGGTTATGGTTCGTAAGTGTTACATCCAGCCGGTTCACTTCTCTTGTTGTCGTTACTTCCACTTCCTGACTTCCATTGCTGTCTGCTATGTATGCTTCCCAGGTCTGATGCCCATGTGCTGACGCAGAAGCGTGATCGCCGTAGAATACATCAAACTGCACACCATACTGTGCAAAATTTCCTGTATCCTCAACTACATACTCCACACCATTCATAATGACATGAGTTCCCATTGGCACAAATGGATTAGAAGCATCCACCGCAATCGTGTGATTCGCCTGTGGATACGCTCCACTTGCAGTCGGGCCTCCACTCCACTGTCCGCAACAAATCGGGCAGTTACAATATCCACTGGTTACAACCTGTCCCAGTGATTCTCCAACTCTGACCGTTTTCTTTTCTGTTACGGTTTCCCGTGTTGAATCCGTATATAAGCCATACTGTTCCTTAAAAATCTTCTGAATCTCATCTGCAACCTCTGCATAGGTAAAACCGCCATACTTGACTGTCAGATAAGAAATAAGCTGATACGGGTTGTGTCCGATCTCATCAATCTGGAACTGGAACTCATCATAGTCGGAATGGTTTGCCTTCATCTGATTGATCTGCTCATTCAGTGCATTTTCCAATGCCACATAAGCATTTTCCGCAGCATAAATATCTTCATCCTCACTGGAATAACTGGTAGAAATAATAGCATTGGAACTGCCCTGGAATAACGCAGCACAGCTTGACAGACTTGTTACCATCAACGCAAACAGCAGAACCAGAACTCCTATGGACAAGAGGATATTTCTGTTCTGTGCCACAATTTCCTTGACCGCAGCTTTGGCTTTTTCTGTAAATCGCTGTGCATTTACAAGCACTGCGTCTTTCACAGCCTTTCCCTGTTTCGCAGCCTGATACTGCTTCTGGTAACGCTTTTTCTGCAATAATTTCTTAGGGCAGTCTGTTTTTTCTGTCTCTGCTTCTTTCTGAACCGCCTTTTTCGCCTCATTGGAAGCACTGGTGCCAAACTGCAAGCGGAATTTTTCTGTTTCTTCCAGAACAGATTCCTTTAACCGATTATTTCTCTGTCGGTTCTCTTTCAATCGTTCCCGAACGTAGATAGACTTTCTTGCAAGACTTTCTCCTGCAAGTTCCATCTGATCTGCCGCATCAAGGGCAGCATTATCATCGGTATCTTCTCTGACCTTTTTCTGACTATAATCAGATACCGTTTCCGAAACGGCGGAAGCTCCCCTTTTTGCCATCCCACTGCCAGGAATCACACCTTTGCTTTCATCTTCAAAGGAAAGCCGGGATTTTGATTTCTTCTGTTCTTTTCGTATCTGTTCCCTTTTTGTCTTGCTTTTGATCTCTTCCCGAAAGTCTTCCATTGATTTTTCATCAACTTCTGCCTTTTCATGGTAGAGTTTCTGCTCTTTTGCTGCATAGGCTGTGACCATCTTTTTCTTTCGGTTTTGCCTGTCCGGTTCTGTTATTTCAGAATCACGTTCAAATTTCCGTTCCGGATGCCCCCGGATACTATCTTTCCGAAGTCTGGAACGTGAAACAGGCGGAGATTTCTCCCCGCCTGCTTTATCATCACTCATTTCTGAGTTTTCCATTTCCTCCGCTTCCGCAATTTCTTCCTGTTCCAGAAAAGCGTGTCTGGACTGCAGTCTGTGTTTTCCTTCTTTCACTCCCTCAACTGTTTCTTCTGCAGTATGAGTTTTTCTGACCTTTCCAAAGTCCAGCTCCTGTTCCCTGTGTCCGGCTGTTTTCTTCTCATCTGTCTCACGTCCGGTAATCCGCTTTTCCTTTTTACTGCGGAGATTTTTTTCCCTGAGTCCATCCCGGCTCATCTTCTGGACAGTCTTGTCCCTTGCTTTATATTCATGCTCCTGCATGGTCATCATCTCCTGATCTATGATAATTTTCCGTTATTTTTCTTTGCAACCAGTACCATACGCCCATTTTTCTGGGAATACTCACAAGTAGACAGTGTAAGTAACTTATCTCTGTATTTTGCTGTTGTTCCTGTTTGATAAAGTGATTTTTCCTTAACGGAAGCAATAAATTTTTTATAATCAGCCACTGTTCCAGCTTTGATAAAACTGTAATAATCAAAATCATTTCCTGTATAAACGGGCGTTGTAAATGCTGCAAATATCTGATACTGTTCATTTCCCCATATCGTGCGGAACAGGATTGTCGGATGTTCTTCGTAAAATCCTTCGTCCTTATATTTCTCAAGGTCAGCAAACATCTTCCCACTGTTCATGTGATGTCCATATATGATCAGATTGTCCGAATCCCCTGGTACACATTCCTCTGCCAGAAATAAACATCCATTTGCAGAATATTCCCCATTGAAATCCCGATGCAGATAATAATTTTTATCTTCGGGCCGGTACATGACCGGATAGTCTATTTGCGTTCCATCAATGGTCAGCCAGCCAATACAATCCGGATTTTCTTCATGCAATGCCAAAATTCCAGCGTCCACCTCTATCAAAGAATCGCCGGAAACATCTTCTTCCGGTTCATCCTCTCTTTTCTGCATTAGCTCCTGCAGTTCCTGCTGTAACTGATTATCCTGTCTTTCCTGCATAAAAAATCCCATTAAGAAATACAGACTGATCGTAAGCAATATAACAGATATAGAAAGTAACAATCCTGCCACCCATTTTCTCATGCTCTGCTGTCACCCCTTTAACTATCGTCTCTGCCTTTGATGCCGAGTTTTTCACGCTTCTCTACATCTTCTGGTTTCGATGACATTAACGCATAAAGCATAAGGGTATTATCGAATCTGTCCTTAAATGGAATAATTGTATTTCCATAAAAAATCAGCCCTTCTCCCTCTCCACTGTTTGTTACATAGGAAAGCTGGTGTGTTGAAATATTAAGCTGTTTTGCCAGAATCTGTCGATCCCCGGATGCCTGGTTGAGCATCAGGATAAAGTCCGAGTTTTCAAAGATATTCTCGATTTCCCTTGAAGCAAGCAGATCTTTTACGTTCTGTGTGATACCAGTCGGGATACCGCCCCACTTACGGAATCTCTTCCAGATTTCCACACTGTATGCTGCTGTCTGTTCCTCTTTCAGCAACAGATGAAACTCATCAATATAATATCTGGTGGATTTATGGGCAGAACGGTTGACTGTTACCCTGTTCCAAACCTGATCCTGAACAATCAACATGCCAAGTTTTTTTAGCTGTTTACCAAGGTCTTTAATATCGAAACATACCAGACGATTGTTCAACTCTACATTTGTACGGTGATTAAACACCTTCAGGGAACCATTTACATAGATTTCCAGTGCCGTTGCCAGCCTCTGCGACTCTGCCTCTTCCTGTTTGCGAAGCAGATTATATAAATCTTCCAGGATTGGCATTTTCTCCGGAACCGGATCAGCAAGATAGTCCTGATATACCAGACGTACACATCGGTCAATGATTGTTTTTTCCACTGGTTCCAGACCGTTTTTCCCTCCTACTACCAGTCACAAAGTGAAAGGATAAAATCTGATTTCAGAGATAGCGGATCGTCATCATCCGCATAATTGATGTTAATATCCATTGGATTGATGTAATCATGACTGGTCGGAGAAATACGGATAACCTGCCCGTTAAATGCCCGGACTAGTGGAAAATATTCTCCCTCCGGATCGCAGATGATAATGTCGTCTTTTGTGACAATAAATACATTAGTAATCTCTCTTTTTGCCGCAAAGGATTTACCAGATCCAGGAGTACCAAGTATCAGCCCATTTGGATTCTTCAATTTTTTCCGATCTGCCATGATCAGATTATTAGACAGCGCATTTAACCCATAATAGATAGATTCCCCACCCATAAACAGTTCTTGAGTTGTAAATGGGACAAAAATAGCTGTTGATGTAGTAGTCAACGCCCGCTTGATCGGAATCCAGTTTCTTCCAAGCGGCAAACTACTCATAAGCCCCTGTTCCTGCTGATAGTCCAGTCTTTTCAATGCACAGTTATATTTCTGTGCAATGCCTGCTGTCTGAAATACCACATTTTCCAACTCCTGTTTATTTTTCGCTGTATTTAAGAACACCACAGTTACAAGGAACATTCTCTCATTCCTTGACTGTAAATCTTCCAGAAGTCTTTTCGCTTCCCCACCGTATGTATTCAGATCAGACGGGATAATATCCATATCATATCCGGAGCGTACCGCTTTTTTCTGTTCCTCAATTTTCATACGGTTAATGTCAGTAACCTTACTCTTTACCAGCTTGATTGCTTTCATCTGGTCGATGGACTGGATATGCAGATTAACAAGCAGGTTACAGTCCATTTCCAGAAATTCAGCAAGCATTTTATCTGTCAGCTCTGGTGCCAAAATCTGCAGATAAGATACTGCTCCGACGGTATCTCCCATCTGAAAATCCTTTCCATTTTTGAACAGGAAACTGGATGGTGCAATATAATCCTTTGTGTTCAGCCCGGTACGCAGCATATCATCATAGCTGAATCTGAATGGTACTTTGACATTCTGGTTGAATGTTTCATACATGATCTGCAAACGCTCCGCACCATTTAACGGATATGCAGATACCCCGAAAACCTTAAAATTATTGAGTATGTCTGTTTCGATACGTTCCAGTTTTGGTTTTGCTTCCCGGATATTGTCAGCTTCAATCCCAAACGTAATATACTTGGTTCTGATAAGACCATTATTTCCTTTTGCCAACTGATTTCTAAGCATCTGGGCAAACTCCATACGCAGATCATCAAAACTGTCATTCTGCTTTTTAATACGGATCACATCTTCATATTCCGTCATGTTGCTGTGATGATTGATAAAGGACAACTGAAAATGGATGGTGCTGTCAAAATAATTCAGGAAATCACACCAGTTCTCAAAAATCGCATTTTTATCCTCATTCTGAGCTAACTGGTAGTTAATATCATAAAAGCGGATTGTTTTAGAATAGTAACCATCTTCCACACGACAGATTCCGTCTTTTCCCATTTCCCTGTATGGAATGGACTGCTGTGCGGTAATGTTTTTCCCTTTATTTCTACTGTCTTTATTCGTGCTGGATATTTTCTTTGCAACACCTTTTTTCCCACTGGATTTTACAGAACCCGGCGGCTTTGTCTTTTTTTTATGCCTTTCTGCTTTCTTTGCCTGTTTCTGTGCCGCCTTTTCTTCACGAGCAGCCTGTTTTGCCGCCTGCTTCGCAAGTTTTCTTTCTTCCTTTTCGTGTGCCTTATGTAATTTCAATTCATATTTCTGGGCTTTTTTCCAGGCATGTTTTTCCCGTCTGCTTAATTTACGTCTTGGTCTGCGGACACCTCGGTGTCGCTCCAGTGCTTCATACCCCGTAACCATCGGTACTCCCGTCAAACGCTGTCTGTCCTTTGCATAATCTTCTGTCTCGTCCGGATCAAACACTGGTAAACCATCAGCAGAATCCTCTTCATCCAACCACCAGTCATCCAGATGGGAAAATTCTTCTTTATCGTTTCTTACTTTTTCCACGAACGGTACCTCCTTTCGATTTTGTCAGAATTCTCTTTTTTTCATAGAGGTTTTCCACCTCATACTTCCGTACCGGAGGACGGATAAGTTTTACTGTAATCACATTTTTGAGGACTTTCTCTAAAGGAAGTCCATCTTTCTCATACATGGCAAATAAAAAAGCCGGAAGCATCAACAGACACATTCCGGTTGCCGCATTACTCGAACCAATCAATCCCCTTGACAGGAAATAAAACGGAAGCCCTACTGCCGCTGCAATACCAAGGCAGATGAGCTGTCGTTTTGTAAGATTGAGAATAATTTTATTTTTTACTTTTGTCAGATCTTTTGGTACTGATACAAAAGCCATTTTCATCGTCTCCTTTTCCACATTTAGTGTGCATTAAAGATGCTCTTTGAGAAATTACCTGTTTTCATAAGACTAAAGCACAGTATTACTGTATAAGCCATTACACTGAGCAGCGCTGTATGCACATTGTCTGATACCTGTATGTTGGCAACCAATACAGAGTAAATGCCCACACACACCATAATAAAAAATCCCTGAAATGCCAGTGCAAACAATCCTCTTAAATAATTGCTGCCAATCTGTCCCCATTCCCGATTGCTCATAGTGGCAAATGGAATTGCACCGATTGACGAATACAGTAGGGTAAGAACCCGGCGCCTTACCATATCACTATGGTAGGTTTCCGAGAACTCCCCTCCGAACCGGACTTACACCTCTCAGCGTATCCGGCTCTCCAGATGTCAGTCTAATTTCCCAGCGTGTAACTTATCGTGACAGTAGACGCAGAGTGCCATTGTCTTGCGCTTACGCCCAATCATGGCGATTTCCCATTGTTTTCTGCCACTTAAATCTTTGAGTTTTCGTACATGGTGTATTTCAAGCGGCACATTTTCTGCGCCGCACCACTCGCATTGGTTCGCTTGCAGTCTTTTAATCAGGCTGTTGCGTCCATAATTCTCAACGGCTCGTGCTACTATATCGGGATTTCCGCTTTCTACTTTGGTATTCCGGCGGAAACCGTCATTGTAGAACAGCACTTTTCCCACCTTGCCGTTTTTCTTCGGATACTCCACAACAAAATCTTTCCCTTGACGGTACTTGCGGATAATTCTGCTGATTCGTGTCCGATATTTTCCAGCAAAGGTTTTGAGCATACTGTATCTCATTACATAGTAGAAGTTATTGAGTACAGACACGTTGTTTGCAAGTCGGTAGTAGTTATACAATCCATGAATTTCTGCGTTGTACTGGTTTAAGATTTCCAAATCGTCCAAGTGCAACAGGCGAGTGCGCCGGACAGGTTCCCAAACCTCTTTGTTTCCATTTTGTTTGTCGTATTTAATCTTGAGGGCATTGTAGGAGAACAGTCGTTTTACCCACTTATCATGGGGAACATAAAGTAAGACTTTTCCATTGTTTACCCGTCTGGTAGCCCCGGTTTTGGTCTTTTTGTTGTGTTCGCCTTTGGCGATTGTGACCTCATATCCCAAGAACTTCGCAGCGTCGTGTCCATGAGTAATCAATGTCTTTTCCTCGGACATTTCCAGATGGAGTTTGTCCCGGATAAAGCAGCCTACATCTTGTTTAATCTGTTCTGCGTCCTCTTTGCTGCCGATAACTCCAATTAAGAAATCATCGGCATATCGGATATAGCAAATCCGTTTATAGCTATCGTCCATCTGGTCGCTATACGGCATAGATTTCAGACTACGCCGCAGTTCCCGGATTTCTGCAATTAAGCCCTCTTTTTCTTCCTCGCTCATTTTAGAGAGATTTCTTTTAAGCCTTTGTTCTTTCCCCCGGCAGACATCCAGCTTCTTCTTGAACGCAGGATTGATTTTACGGCGGTTTTCGCAGTTGAATTTCTCTGCATACTCTGCCATATAACTGTCCAGTTCGTTCATGTAGATGTTTGCAAGGATTGGGCTGATGATGGAGCCTTGCGGAGTACCGGAATAAGTATTGTGATAATTCCAATCCTCCATATATCCGGCTTTCAAGAACTTCCAGAGCAGACCGATGAAATGTTCGTCTGCAATCCGCTTTCGCAAAATAGCAATCAGCACATGATGGTCTACGTTGTCAAAACAGCCCTTTATATCTCCCTCAACGAACCACTTTGTCCCCGTAAAATATTTCTGCACGTATTTGAGTGCCGTATGACAGCTTCTGTTTATACGGAAACCGTGGGAATAGTCGCTAAAGGTTGGCTCATAAATGCTCTCTAAGATGAGCCGCACCACCTCCTGTATCAGTTTATCGTCGAATGACGGTATCCCCAGAGGACGCATTTTCCCATTGGATTTCGGGATATACGTTCTCCTTGCCGGGTTAGGCTGATAACTGAAATCCCGCATCTTTTCAATGAGGGCGTTTATCCTTGCCATTCCCATTCCGTCAATGGTTTTGCCGTCTGTTCCGGCTGTCATGTTGCCTGGTTTCGCCTGTATCCGCTGATATGCCAGCAGATAGAATTGTGGATTGTACAGGTTGCGGTATAACCGCTCGTACTTGTAACTCTTGTTACACGCCTTGGATTTTAGGCTTTCCAACACATTTTCAGGACTTCTCATAATGCCTCACGCACCTTTCCTTTTTATGAATTGGTTGACATCCTGCCTCCCTTCACCATGTAGACGGCTTTCCCGCCCTCGGACTACTACGGAGGCTCCGTTGCCATGCCGGATATTCAGCGTCATCTTTCTTGGGTTTTTACCCCTTGAAATTTATCGCCTTGCGGCATTACGCATAGCCGGATAGTTCCGGCGTTCCGGTTTAGGCAATCTCCAGTTAGACACTTTGGGAAAAGCGTATTGTGATGTCGGTAGTGGGTTTTCGTCCTTTTCCGCTTACTGCGGCTGGCTGTCATAAGTATCGTGCGGTCTGTGTTTACCTGTCACATTCCGCTATGACATACGGCGAATACAACCATCCTGCGCCGCCGGGTCGAGTATCCCGCCTCGGACTGCCCTTAAAGCAGTTTAGCCTTGCTCCTCATTCACAATGTTGCGTCTTGCCGCTCAGTCGTGGGTAGATGGTTTTCCCAACTTGCGATTTTTCCGATACGCTATTGTCCCCCTTGTGGTTTCCCTCCGGGGTAAATCGGATGACGCTAAAGTGACGCTTTTCACGTCTTTGATACTTTTCTTTACCGGCTTGCTAAAGCCGGGTTCCCAAAATGCCCGCACACCGCCTTTGGATGAAAAGCGGCGCTTCTGGACGCGCGGTAAATCTCTATCATACGTCCATACATGATCACTGTGATCAGTACAGACAAGATCTTCATACAGAAGCCGACGATAAGGGTTTCCAGCGCCAATACAACAAGTTCTCCGATTTCCATACTTTCCAGTGTTGTGGAAAGATCCGTCAATGCCGAAGAAATATCAATGGCGGTACTTCCTGTGATAACACCGGCCGCAGAATTAACTACGTGCTGACCCACATCGAATACCGCCATTGTGATCGTAAATGTGTTACTCACCAGATACACAGCGATCCACATTTTTACGAAGTACTTGAAAAACATCCAGGTATCAATATCATGCATGTTGTTACGCTCGGTCAGCATAGAAATCAATTCGTAGCAGAGTACGAGTGTAATAATAATACCTGCGATCGGCATGATCACGGAATCTGATAAGTTCCGGATCATACTGAATATGCTGCCGTTCCACCCTTGCGGGGTCTGTCCAACCTGGGTAGCGATCTCACCGGTCTTTTGATTGACATCAGTAAACATCGTGTCCAGGTTGGAAGTGATCATCCCGGTTAAGAGTTCCCTCATCCATTCCTCAATCGCATCAAAAATCTGACTGAACATGGATCTCTACTCCTTTCTCTTAACCAAATAATCCACTCAGAAGCGGGATCAGCTGTGTTCCGATCAGGATAACACCACCACCGCTCATCAGCTGCTTAATTCCCTGGGATTTTGCACCCGGGTTGTCGTTTCCATAACCTTCCATCAGGTTGATTACGCCCCAGACACCAAGACCGGCACCGATTGCAACGACCAGTGTCTGAAGGATATTGATTGCACTGCTAAAAAAAGCCATAATCATGTGTGAACAAACGCTTTTTCTTATGGTCTGTAAGCGTTTGGCTCTACTCCTTTCCCTTTTATTCAGACCTTTTTGTACCCTTACCAGTAGTAGCAGGGTGCCCGAATTCTTTCTTTCATATCAGTCCTCACCTTCCTCAGCTTCAATCGCTGATACGTCTTCTTGTGTTACAGTTACTTCATACATTTCAAATTCTGTATCTTTCGACATCACCAGTCGGTGTGCCAGATATTTTTCGACATCAAACGCATTATTCTTATTGAAATCGGCAAGCTCTTTGTACCGTTTGTGCTTTGTGATGTCATATTTGTTGCTTAAAAACGGCCGGACTCCACGAAGCTGTAAGATACATTTTTCTCCATCCATGACCGCCAGCTCATCTCTACTCATCAGTTCTTTTCCAGTCTTTTGATAGTTCAGTCCATAGGACCGATTGCTGCCTCTGGTGTCTGATGTGTTATAAAGATCAATGGTTTCCTTTCCCAGGGTTTCTGATATTTCTTTCAGTGTGGAGCTTTCCTTTCCGCCCAGGAAAAGAACGGTGTCACAGTTACCTGTGATCGTCTCAGCAGCATCCTTATAGATAGTTTTCAGCTGAGATTGTGACTGCAAGATGATAGAAGCGGAGATTTCCCTGCTTCGGATCGTAGCAATCAACTTGTCGAATTTGGGAATCTGTCCGATATTGCTGAACTCATCAAGAAGCAGCCGTACATGATAAGGGAGCCTGCCTCCATGCTCATCATCCGCTTTATCACAAAGCAAGTTAAAGAGCTGGGTGTACATGATCGCTACCACAAAGTTGAATGTATCATCGGTATCGCTGATGATGACAAACATGGCTGTTCTCTGATCACCGATCATATCCAGTTCCATTTCGTCATACGACATGATTTCTCTTAGTTCCTGAATGTCAAATGGTGCAAGTCTGGCACCACAGGAAATCAAAATCGATTTTGCAGTTTTGCCGGCCGCAAGCTTGTACTTGCGATATTGCCTTACTGCAAAGTGTTCCGGATTTTCTGCTTCCAGTTCTTCAAACAATTCATCCACTGCATTTTTAAATTCTTCATCATCCTCCCTGGTCTCACTGGCATTGATAAATTCCAGCAAAGTAGAAAAGTTCTGTTCTTCCTCTGGTGCCTCATACCAGATGTATCCGATCAGTGCAGAATACAATAGACGTTCGGCCTTGACCCAGAAATCTTCCGTTGATTTTTCGCCCTCACCCTTGGTATTTGCGATAATGGTATTGACCAGCTTCAAGATATCTTTTTCACTCCGGATATAATGGAACGGATTGTAATGCATGGACTTTTTAAAGTTGATCGTATTTAATACCTTGATCCGGTATCCTCCATTTACCAGCATCTTCCCGCATTCAACGATGATCGTACCCTTTGGATCAGTGACCACATAGGATACGTGGTCCGTCATCTGCATAAGGTTGGGTTTCACATAGATCTTGTCTTTCCGGATCCGGAACCACCGATGACGATCACATTCTTATTTCTGGCATACTTTGGGGCTTTTGGCCGGCTGTTCATGGTCAGACGTTCTGTTTCTGTGAGGATGACATTGTTTTCAAAGACCGGATCCATGAAGGGTTCGATGTCTTTTCTGTTTCCCCATCTTGCAGATCCATACTCCACGCCTTGTCGGAACTTCTTTGCATTTTTAGAACGATAGTAGAACACCAGTTTTAATGCACCTGCAACCAGAACACCTACTGTAAGATCCTGCAAAGCGATACTTGGCAGCCAGCTTAAAAATGCCAGTCGGAAATTGACTAACATCACGCCAAGTCTCTGAACCATGCTTTCTCCCAGGCAATGCCGGTACAGCCAGGATCCTTTATCTGCTACATAGAAGATAAAGAAATATGGGAGATTTAAGATCACCAGTCGTTTGACCTGGATCTTCTGTAATTTTTCCCGGATCATCGTTCCTGACCTCTGGATTTTTGTCTCTGCTTCACACGCTGGCGGTGCTTTGCTTTTCTTTCTACAGATTTCTGCAGTTTCTTTCTGACAGATGGTTTCTTCACCTGTTTCTTTTTCAGTTCTACTCCGGCATATTCCCGGAAAGCCGCTGTCATCACATCCACGTCTTTTGCCTTAAAGAAGACCAGATATTTCGGTGGATCCGCACCGACTTCTTTCTTCAGGCTGTAATCAATGCCATATTTTCTTGCCACACGGTCAAAGGATTTGATATTTTCATCTGTGATCTTTAAGTTGGAAAGCTGTACTCCCTGTGCATTCAGCTGCTTGATGGTCTGCTTTCCATGCGGCTTTTTCTTTTCAATCTTTTTTCGGGCTTTTTCCCTTCCTTTCTCCTGAGCCCGTCCGGTCTTTTCTGCCATTTTCACCTGCGTTGCTTTCTGTTTCCTGCGGTTGTCCATTTCCAGAAACTTCCGAAGGGCTGCTTTTAGCACACTGGCAGTGATCTTGACTCCCTGGATGCTCAGGCTGATCACTTTCTGATTTACTTCTTCCTGCAATTACCCACGTCCTTTCTTTCCTTTCATCTCAGAATAAAGACGGGCAATACAATATCCGATGCATGGAACATGCTTTCCATACGGACAGCCACCACATGGTGTTGTTTTTACTGCTTTTTTCTTTTCCGGAAGCAGATAGTGGCACTGTTTCAAGCTACAGCCTTTCTTTTTGCCTCCCCACCAGTAACAGTCCTTGCAGGACCATGGCTTTTCTTCGCTGTACTTTCTTCCCTCAATAGCTGCATTTGGTTCTATGATCAGATCTTTATTAGTCTTCATTCTGTTCTTCCTCTTTTCTCATGATTTCTGTCAGTTTTTTCTCTGCCTGACTTCCGGCAGCAATGAGACAATACAAAACTGTAAATATTGCCGCTGCTCCCAGAAGAGCAATAAAAATAATGATATTTCTCATGGTTTCTCCCATCTAAAAAAGCGTCCACAGATTCCTTTCGGTTTCCATGAACGCTCATTCTTATTTAATTAGTGTTTCTTTTTTCTCATAAATGCAAGGGCTCCTGTACCAGTCGCACCAATGCCGAGAAGCATAAACCACAGCCACAGATTGGTGTTATCCCCAGTCTTTGGTGAATCACTGACAGGTTTTCCACCTTCCGGTGTCTTTTCTGCCGGTTTTTCCTCATCCACCATGGTTACATGCTGTACTACACTGGTATCCTTTACTTCGAATTCCACATCTTTTGCAACCAGATAGCCATCCGGTGCTGTTTCTTCACGGAGAGTGTATTTTCCGATTGGAAGCATTTCGATGTAATGTGCTTTCTCTGTACTGGTCCAGCTTTCCACAACTTTTCCATCCTGATCAAGGATTGTGAGTTTCGCTCCCGGAAGTTCTTTTCCGGCGATATCCTGTTTGGAGATTTTCACCTTCGTTACATCATCCTTCATCTCAACTTTCTGCACATCGGCAGTATCTTTGATCGTGAACTTCACGCTTTCAGCTGTCACGTAACCATCAGCAGGTTTTGTTTCAACCAGTGTGTATTCTTTTCCGACAGTCAGCTCACGGATCACATGTGCTTCTTTACCGGAAGTCCATTCATCCACGATATTTCCATCAGCATCTACCACTTTCAGCTTACATCCTGGAAGTTCTTTTCCGGTTGTCAGACTGGATTTGGTAAATTCTACAATGGTTGGCTGATTCTCAAAGGTAAAATCATAGGTTACAGTCGGCTGATCCTCACCTGCATACTCAAACGTAAATTCTTTTCCTTCATCGTTGGTTACGAATCCGTCTGGTGCATAGAGCTCTTTTACATAATAAGTTGCTCCTATTGGAAGATCTGCAACAAATGTGATCTTTCCTTCTTCATCTGTAGATTTCAGCTCAATGATCTCATCGGCTTCGATCAGGACTTTACCAGTTGTCTCAGACTTAATGTCATCTTTGGCAAATAATCCAAAGATAGCACCTTCCAGTGTACGGTCAGAATCTTTTTCTTTCTTAAGTACACTGACTTCTACTCTCTGGCGGTTGTTCTGCCAGTCTTTGTCATAGACTACAACTGATGTATTCTGATCCACGTAAGTCAGATCTACATGACGGATCTCACCATCCAGCACATGACCGTAAGCACTTCCTGTTTCCTTCACGTAGTATTTCCCAAGTGGAAGATTTTCCAGTTTTGCAATACCGGTTTCATCTGTCTTGATCGTTGCAATCAGTTCATCCTTTTTATAGTAATCGTCACTGACGCCATCGGCAGCCTTAATGTCTTCCTCAGCATAGACTTCAAACGTAACATCTGTCAGCTTTCCGGTTACATAGTTGAAAATGTGTTCCACCACACCTTTGACCTTATCGGCCAGTGTAACAGAATCCAGGAATTCTCCTTTTTTGTTGATGATGAGTTCACCAACCGGTACCTCGTCCTTCATTTCCACTTTCTGAACCTCTCCGGTATCTTTGACTGTGAATGTCACATCATTGGCTACCAGATAGCCATGTGGTGCAAATTCTTCATGGAGGGTATAAGTCTCACCCACTTTCAGATATTTGATCACATGCGGTGCATCTTTGGAAGATGTCCAACTATCTACTACATTTCCATCTTTATCCGTTACTTTCAGATAAGCTCCATCCAGTTCTACACCGGTTGTTGCATCTGATTTTGTGATCTCAACAGTTGTCGGCTGGTTCTTCTTTACGGATTTTAATGTTACTGTCTGTACATCCTGCCCCTGATAAGAAGCATCAAATCTCAGTACTTCATCCGAAGATACGAATCCATCTGGTGCTTTCAGTTCTTTTACATAATAGCTTCCAAGTGGAAGATCCAGTGTACATGCTGCCTGACCTTTTTCATCAGAAGTCATTTCCTGTAAAAGAGTATCTGCTTTGACGATCACTTTTCCATCTTTCGTCTGAATGTCTTTTGCATTGTAAATACCGAACACTGCTCCGGCTACTGTATTGCCTGTCTCAGCATCCTGTTTTTCGACAGTAATCGACACTTTCTGTCGTTCATCTGTGACAGAGATTTCTTTCTCGATCACTGCAGTATCCTGATCCGCATAAGCAAATTCGACATTTTCCGGCACGGTATTTAACACATAAGTGTCCGGTGCATTCTTCTCTTTAACATAGTACCTGCCAAGTGGAAGATTCTTTACGGTTGCATAACCATCTGCATCCGTTGTGACGGTTGCTACCAGTGCATCCTTTGCAAAATACAGAGTTCTCTGTCCATCTGCATCTACCTGATGATCGGCAGTATAAATATCTTCTGCCGCATAGACTTCAAATTCAGCACCTGCAATTCCAGCCATTTCATACTGGAAGTCCTTATCAAATCCCTTTAACACTTCACCCTGTTTATAGATCTTTAACTGACCTTTGACCGGGGCATTGGTATATTCCACATCAATGACTGCATCTCCTGTGACAGGATCAGTCAGATAAGCAGTATCTGTATCAACGGCAACTGTCACATAGTTTTTGGATATCGTGTACCCATCGGGTGCCGTCACTTCCTCAATCCGGTAGTTACCAGGTTTCAGATTCTTTGGCAGTACCAGGTATCCTTCCTCATTTGTGAAATAGGATTTGTGTACCGTTGGCTTCGGATAGGATGTTGTCTGTTCCACATATTTCTGATTATCCAGGTCGTATACCTTAAATTCGGTATTCGCCAGGAGTACAGATTTCTGTGTTTCTGCATCCTTTTTGATGATCTTTAATTTTGCTTTGAATTCTTTATCCAGCAGCACTCGCCATGTCTGCGGTGTATCCGGATGATTCTCTGTGATCTTCACTACAAAATCATCAACCGGTGCATAGTTGTGTTTGCTTGTGGTTTCCCTCACCACATAAGTTCCATATGGAAGCGGAATCGATTTTGCATATCCTTTTTCATCGGTAAACATTTCTGTCTGACCATCTGCAGTCAGTACAACTGATCTGGCTGAATCAAAATCATAACTTCCATCTGCTTTTACTTTCAGATCACTGACAAGCCATGCTGAAAAACCAACTCCCTGCAGAAGATCTGCATCGGTCTTTCCGTTGTTTGCTGCCTTGATGATCTGAAATGGCTGTTTGATGACAGTTTCTTTACATACAGAAGTTCTTTCTACTGTCGGAACAGTAGCACCTTCGTAAGTACAGTCCACATCATGTTCTGTCGGATCCAGTACATATCCCACCGGAGCACTAAGCTCTTTCAGATAATACTTTCCAAGATACAGATCCGATACAGAGGCTTCGCCATTCTTATCCGTTGTCAGGGATGTGATCAGGCTGTCTTTCTTATGGATTGTTCCGGTTCTTCCATCCGGATGAACAATATCTTCCCTTGCATAAAGACCATATACCGCACCTTCCAGTGTTGCATCACCCTGGGCTTCATTGCCTGTCTCAGCATCCTGTTTTGCAATGTTGAGCTTTGCATTTACACGTTTGTCTGTTACATTTTTAGTCGTTGTCTTTCCGATAGCAAGAGTCACATTATAAGACTTTGTATCGATCTGATACCCTGTTGGAACAGAGATTTCTTTCAGATAAACAACTTCCTGTGTCTTTTCCATTGTGAGCTGTGAAGCACCATTCTGATCAGTTGCAGGCATCTCTGCGATCAGCTTTGTACATGCAGCATCAGAATAGATCCCGTACACTGCACCAGCCAGTGCATTTCCTGTATCCTGATCTTTCTTTACAATGGATACTTTGCATTCTTTTGTCCAGGTTACTTTAAAATCCACATATTTCTCATTTCCGACACCTTCACCGAAAACAAGAGCCAGGTCCTGTGTTCCAGATCCTGTTGTGATCTTATAGGCTGAATATTCCTTATCAATACTTCCTTTCATCTTAGAAGAGAAAGTAGCACTGACATTTTCTGCCTGATTAAGTGGTGCTGTCAGATAGAACTTTGTACCACCGGAAATCTCCACATTAGCCCCTGCAGCACTTGTTTTTCCGGTTGTCACATTTACAAGTTTTACACCTTTCGGCAGCTTGAAAGTGATCGTCTGCAGTTTATCCGCTTTGAATGTGATCACACTTGTTCGCTGGCTGTTTCCTTCCACATAAGCCTTTACATTAGATTCGGAAAAGCTCATATCTACAGACGGAATGTCCGGCATATTTACACAATAATTGTAAAGCTCCATTGCCAGGTTCTTTCCTGTTGCATTAGTTCCGGATGCCCAGTCACTGGATCCATTTGCATAAGCTGCTGCAAGATGGGTAATGATGAATCTCTTTCCTGCCGGAAAATCCGGATGTTTCTCATCGAAGAAACCATTCTCATCACTTGCTTTTGTTCCGTAATAGCAGACCTTTGCAAGTGTCTTTCCATCGGCAAGTTTCTGGATCGTATAAGTTCCATTTCCCGGTCCTTTTTTCGATGGTTCAACACAGTATGCTGTCGCATTGATGCTTCCCCATTTCACATAATATGGACAAGTCAGATAAGAACCTAATCCATAATCTGCGTAATAGTACCAGGAACCGGCTGTGACTGTGACTGATTTTGTTCCTGTTTCACCGGAAGCAAGCATCATTGGCATATCAAAAGTAATACTTTCGCCTGCTTCAAGATCTGCAAGAGCAACTTCCTGGTCAACAGCTTCCTGCATAACCTCTGAGAGTGTGATCCCTGTTTCCGGATCAACGGTCTCCTGATTCTCCGTTGCTTCGATCTCTGCATCAAATTCTTTTTCTGTCAGTTCTGTTTTGCTCTCCGTTTCAGCAGCACCAATTTCCTCTGTAGACGAGTCAGCTTCAGAATCCTCTGTTTCTGTCTTATCGGAAGAACCAGCATCCTGATCAGAAGAACTTTCTGACTGCGAATCTTTCTGCTGATCCGCTTCTTTTACCACGATCTTTCGATTGATCTGGTAGGTAGGGTGATTCGTTGTCTGTGGTTCTACATAATAGACTGCCTTATAGGAATTGGCATAATCGGTAGAAAAGTCATTCCCGTCCGTATCTTTTGCTTCCTGAAATGTAACTTTTACTTTGCTGTCATCCTGGATCGTAAGACCGGTATAATCACTCTTTACATCGAAATTGTCTCCAACCTTGATCTCATAATCCTTTGCAGTTACCACTTCATCTTCATCCAGCTGATCCTTGATCTCCTCATAATACGGAATCTTTTTTACAGATCCGGCATCATCAGAAGCATAGGCAACTGCGGGAGAGAGTACTGTCGATAGAACCGTTACTGCAGTCAATAAACCGGACATCACCCTGCGTGCTTTCTTTTTCACGTTCATTCTCTTAAATCCTTCCTTTCTGATTTTTTGTGTATGATTATCTGTTCGTGTCTGCGTATTATCTTTTATACGAAGATGATCGCCTCCTTTCCTGAAATTTGCGCTATTTGGGACAGTCAGCACAAGCTGAGATAACAGCACAATATATGGCGGTACCTGTTTGTCACAAATACCGCCACATGATTTCTACTGTCATCCTCTTTTTAGATTCAGACATTTTATTTTGATTTAAGATTTAAGCGTTTTCCTGTTTTCTTTCCCGGATCCGTTCCTATATCAGTTTCCATCTCTGATACGTTTTCTTCTGGCAGACACGCAGCTTTTCGCTCTATGCATGTTCAAACCGAATATCACTCCGGGCAGGCTATTCATTTTTCAAGGAACATGAAGGTGCTCTATGCAAACCCTTCATATAACGAAACGCTCAGAGCCTGTTTTACAGTGGTCTAATTCAATTTTTTTAAAATTCTTCGTTTTCAGCCTTTTTTTTCATCGTTTTTAATGCCCTGTTCAGGAGGTCATTTACACTCTGCTGTTTGATTCCCAGATAATCTGCGACATCCTGCTGACGCATTTCTTCGAAATAAATCAGATTGAGTACCGTCTTTTGCCTCTCTGTCAATTCCTTGATCAGTGAATTCAGAATTTCTCTGTCGATAACATCGTCAACAAAATCTTTTGAAGATCCTCTCATAATCTCCGCATCATCTGTAACATCGCTGTTAGAAAATACACCATGATTGGTGCTGATTTTGCTCTGGCTGTATGCCATACGGTCTTCAGCCTCCATCAGCAGACGGATATACCAGTTTTCATTATCAAAGAACTCTTTATTGAATTCCTTGTTATCGCCAGTTACACTCACATATTCATAGTCATCACAACTATGCAGTGGAAATACGGTTGATTGATTTCCCGCTGTATAAAGCACATATCCGTGATCATAAACAGAGATCGTTGTATCTGCATTGATCATTTCTTTTACTACAACTTTGTGTTCTTTCAAGGATTTCACGCTTGGGATTCTTTTCTCCATATCAGCAACTTTCACGATTTTCTTCAGTTCTTTTAATGTCAACATAAAGACCACCTTTCTGCCTTTCGGCTCCGGGTGGTCCATTCCATCTTTTATGAAATTTCTGCACAGACATAAAGAACTGCAGCACAAGAGGTCACGAACTCACCCGTTTTTTTTGAACGGGAGTCCGCGACTCCTTTGTAACGCATAATCTGCCTACATAAATTAGTATGTTAAATTACTAATCATTTTTGGATTTGCACTGAATGCACTCTGATTTATTCTCTGTTTGCTCTTTGCGAAACATGGAATAATCGCCCATAGCATCGTAAGGACAACGCCTTACAAATTCCTGGTATTCGATTTCAGTCATCTTTGCTTCCTCCTTTGTGTCATATTATCAAAATCTCTATTTACAATTATTTTTGCAAAAAGAATTCAACCTCTATATAACGAAATGCTGAGAGCCTGTTTTACAGTGGGGTACGACAAAAAAA
>ENA-OQCO01000115-OQCO01000115.1-human-gut-metagenome-genome-assembly--contig:-NODE-115-length-44675-cov-5.465004_pt1 | contig 44675 bp, 44 predicted proteins | sample MGYA00242500_ERZ504582 | MGnify/ENA primary metagenome ERZ504582 (study PRJEB26092, sample SAMD00036346) | human gut metagenome | host: Homo sapiens | study: EMG produced TPA metagenomics assembly of... | reverse complement strand
CAGAAAAGCCAAAAGCGCTGGAAGACAAACTGGACGCATATCTTTCTTCTACTATCTGAAGAGGAAAAACAGAACTTGTTAAAAATACTGCGAATCTGGAACAGTATCAGGAAGCACCGGAGGATCCGGAGGCGGCTAAATGTATACCTATGTTGAAGAGAGAAGATATTCGTAAAGAAATCACACCTTTTACGAATGAAGCTCTGGATATAGATGGAAGCCTTTTCCTGTATCATGAAGTCCCAACAAATGGAATCGGTTATCTGGATCTGATGTTTGATCTGAAAGACCTTGCAGATGAAAAAATACCATATCTTGGTCTTTTAAAATCTGTACTTGGATATGTAGATACAGCTCATTATACCTATGGGGAGCTGACAAATGAGATCAATGCACAGACAGGCGGTATTATGTGCGGGGTAGAAGTATTTGACCATGCAGATTCTGTAGATGCATTCCGTGCTTTCTTTTCTGTAAGAGGAAAAGCCATGTATCCAAAAACAGATGTTCTGTTTAAAATGATCCGTGAGATCATCAATACCTCTAGTCTGAAAGACACCAAACGTCTTCATGAGATCATTGCACAGGTGAAGTCAAGAGCACAGTCCAGTCTGGTAAGTGCGGGCCATTCAACAGCAGTACTGCGTGCAGCTTCCTATACATCACCAATGGCTGCATTTCAGGACAAAATGGCAGGTATTGCGTATTACCAATTTATTGAAAAACTGGACAAAGAATTTGAAGAACGTAAAGATGATCTTGTAAAAGAACTTTCTCATCTAATGCAGGAAATTCTCCGACCGGAATATCTGTGTGTCAGCTATACAGGTGAAAGGGATTCCCTTATGGATGTGCAGAAGCAGGTAAAAGCTCTGAAACAGACACTGCATAAGGAAGAGGTCAGCGTACAGCATCAGAATATGACATGTGTAAAGGAAAACGAGGCTTCACAACTTCCGGGCAGGTACAGTATGTGGCTCAGACAGGTAATTTCCGCAAAAAAGGTTATGAATATACAGGTGCACTGAATATTCTGAAAGTTGCACTGAGCTACGATTACCTTTGGACGAATATCCGTGTCAAGGGCGGTGCATATGGCTGTATGAGCGGGTTCAAACGCAGTGGTGAGAGTTTCTTTGTTTCTTACCGTGATCCACATCTGAGACGTACTCTGGATGTATTCAAGGGCATTCCGGAATATGTACGTTCTTTTAAGGCAGATGAAAGAGAAATGACAAAATACATTATTGGTACAATCAGTGGCAAAGATGTACCACGTACCCCAAAGATGCAGGGAGCAATCTCCAGAAGTGCGTGGTTCTGTGGAATTACTGAAGAAATGGCACAGAAAGAACGAGATGAGATTCTAAAAGCAAGTGAGACAGATATTCAGGAACTTGCGCCACTGATCGAGGCAATTCTTGACAATGATGCGGTCTGCGTTGTCGGAAGTGAACCGGCAATTGAAAAAGAAAAAGAACTGTTTGATACAGTCCTTCCTCTGATCAGCTGTTGAGAAAGAAAACAGTATATAAAAATATACAGGAGTTATCGTAAATGAAAGAAAATTTTAAATCAGGTTTTACTGCGATCATTGGCCGTCCAAATGTTGGTAAATCTACATTGATGAATCATCTGATCGGTCAGAAGATTGCAATCACATCAAAAAAACCGCAGACTACCCGTAACCGTATCCAGACGGTCTATACCTGCGAAGATGGTCAGATTGTTTTCCTGGATACACCGGGCATCCATAAAGCCAAGAATAAACTTGGCGAATATATGGTACAGGTAGCAGAACGTACACTGAAGGATGTTGATGTGATTCTGTGGCTTGTGGAACCAACAACCTTCATTGGTGCAGGTGAACGCCATATTGCAGAACAGTTGAAGGGCCTGCATCTGCCGGTCATTCTTGTGATTAATAAAGTCGATACGGTTGATAAAGATGAAATTCTGAAGGCCATCGATACTTATCGTAAGCTGTATGATTTTGATGAGATCATTCCGTGTTCTGCACTTCGTAATCAGAATACAGAAGATATTATTCCATGTATTCTGAAATATCTGCCATATGGTCCGATGTTTTATGATGAAGACACTGTGACAGATCAGCCACAGAGACAGATTGCCGCAGAGATCATCCGTGAAAAAGCGCTTCACGCACTTGATGCGGAAATTCCACATGGAATTGCCGTTGCAATTGATACCATGAAGGAACGACCGGGCAAACGTCAGCTTGTAGATATTGAAGCTACGATTATCTGTGAGCGTGACTCTCATAAGGGAATCATTATCGGTAAGCAGGGTGCCATGCTCAAAAAGATTGGAAGCAATGCACGCTATGAACTCGAACAGATGTTGGATGCAAAAGTTAACCTGAAGCTCTGGGTAAAAGTACGTAAGGACTGGCGTGACAGTGACTTTATGATCAAAAACTTTGGTTACGATAAAAAAGAGATTTGATAAAAGGAAAGCTGATGAATGAGTGATCTGATCACAGTGCAGGGAGTTGTGATCTCTGCTATGCCTGTGGGTGAATATGACAAAAGAATTGTACTTCTTACAAGAGAACGGGGAAAGATTTCGGCATTTGCAAAAGGTGCCCGACGTTTGAACAGTCCGTTTATGGCTGCGGCTGATCCGTTTGTATTTGGAAATTTTACATTGTATGAAGGTCGGACAAGTTACAATTTGAATCAGGTTTCGGTTACTCATCATTTTGTTGAACTTGCGACTATGCAGCCAGGAGTTTATTACGGCTATTATTTCCTCGAACTGGCAGATTATTTCGGGCGAGAGGGGACGGACGAAAAAGAGATGATGAATCTTCTCTATGTAACTGTGAAGGCACTTCTGAATTCCCGGATGGATAATCGACTGATCCGTTGTATTTATGAGCTTCGTACGATGACAGAACAGGGCTTGTGTCCACAGTTATTTCAGTGTGCCGGATGTGGCTGCGAAATTACTGGTGAAGAGAGTTGTTTCTTCTCTCAGGAACTGCATGGGATCCTTTGTGAATCCTGTGCAAGGGGCAAAAGAGAAGCCCGACGGATTTCCCCTTCTGCATTATATGCCATGAGATACATAGCAACAGCTTCCCTGGGAAAATTATATACTTTCTGTGTTGATCCGGATGTACTTCTGGAACTGGAGCAGATCATTCATCTCTATACAGCAAGAAATACTGATAGAAAATTCAAAAGTCTCCAGATTCTGGAGGTTATGAAATAGCTTTTGGGGATAAGAATAATTTTATCAATTTAGTCTGCAAAAATAAAAAAGTTGAAATATCTCTGAAATGCGGTATAATGATGAGAAAACGTAACGAATTAAAACGAAGAGGAGAATTATCATGGAAAAGACAATGGAAAAAATTGTTGCCCTGGCCAAAGCCAGAGGATTTGTTTATCCAGGTTCCGAAATCTACGGCGGTCTGGCAAACACATGGGATTATGGTAATCTTGGTGTTGAACTGAAAAATAACGTAAAACGTGCGTGGTGGCAGAAATTCGTTCAGGAATCTCCGTACAATGTAGGTGTTGACTGTGCAATCTTGATGAATCCACAGACATGGGTTGCTTCCGGCCACCTTGGTGGATTTTCTGATCCGCTGATGGACTGTAAAGAATGTCATGAGCGTTTCCGTGCGGACAAACTGATCGAAGATTTTTGCGCCGAGCATGATATTGCAATCGAAGGAAGCGTAGATGCATGGTCTCAGGAACAGATGATGAATTTCATCAAAGAACATGAAGTTCCGTGTCCGTCCTGCGGCAAACATAATTTTACAGATATCCGTCAGTTTAACCTGATGTTCAAAACTTTCCAGGGTGTAACGGAAGACGCAAAAAATACAGTTTATTTAAGACCAGAAACAGCACAGGGTATCTTTGTAAACTTCAAAAATGTCCAGAGAACTTCCCGTAAAAAGATTCCATTTGGTATTGGACAGATTGGTAAATCTTTTCGTAATGAGATCACACCGGGTAATTTCACTTTCCGTACACGTGAATTTGAGCAGATGGAACTTGAATTCTTCTGTGAACCGGATACAGACCTTGAATGGTTCGCGTACTGGAAGAAATTCTGTCTTGACTGGCTGAGCTCTCTTGGTCTCAAGGATGATGAAGTACGTTATCGTGATCATGACAAAGAAGAACTGAGCTTCTACAGTAAAGCAACCACAGATGTAGAATTCCTTTTCCCATTTGGATGGGGCGAACTGTGGGGAATCGCAGACAGAACAGATTATGACCTGACTCAGCACCAGAATGTATCCGGACAGGATCTGACATACTTTGATGATGAGAAAAAGCAGAAATATATCCCATATGTAATTGAACCATCACTGGGTGCTGACCGTATGGTACTTGCATTCCTTTGCAGTGCATATGATGAAGAAGTTCTGGACGCAGAAAAGAATGATGTTCGTACAGTTCTTCATTTCCATCCGGTTCTGGCTCCGGTTAAGATTGGTGTGCTTCCTCTGTCAAAGAAGCTGAACGAGGGCGCTGAAAAGATTTTCCAGAAGCTCAGCAAGAAATATAACTGTGAATTTGATGACCGTGGAAATATCGGTAAACGTTACAGAAGACAGGATGAGATCGGTACACCGTTCTGCATCACATACGATTTTGAATCCGAAAACGACGGAGCTGTTACTGTCCGTGACCGTGACACCATGGAACAGGTTCGTGTGAAGATTGAAGAACTTGAGGCATATTTCGCTGATAAGTTTACATTCTAAGTAAATAAAGAGATATATAAATTCACCCGTATGATATATATGATACCGGCAAACAGGCTTCGGAAATCGTCATTTCTAAGATGGCAAACGACTCAGCGAAGCTATGCCGGGGATGACGCTGGCGGCGGTTTTGTCCGCCGCCGCCAATCCACCGAAATCTATGCTGCATCAGAAACAGGAAATATATGTGTTGAGGATTCTGCGAGCCTGAGATACTTCGTGAATATACTTAACAGGTAGAAATATACGTTGCCGTGAGAAATGACATTGTTTGAGCGTAAGCGAGTTATGTCATTTCTCATGGCGTTTTTAGTATATTGATAGCTGTTCTAGTATATTAGAAGTCTCTCACATGAGGAGAATACCAACACATATATAGCCTGTTTCGTGAAGTAAGCATAAGAGAGAAAATCTCCAACACATATATAGCCTGTTTCATGAAGTGAAGATGAGTGAAGTGAATATAAATGGGCAGAATTACAAGTTATATTCCGAGATATTTTGTCAAATATAAACATAATTTCTATAAATATAGATATTTATGAAACTTAAACAATACATAATGCACAAAATAACTTGACTAATCAAATAACTTTTGGTAATATTATACATTATATGTAATGCATAAATGCACAAAAGGAGATGACAGCATGGCAAAAAAACGTAATATCATTGTAGGACAGTCCGGAGGACCTACATCAGTAATCAATTCCAGTCTGGCAGGAGTATACAAGAACGCTATCGAACGTGGTTTCGACAAAGTATACGGCATGCTTCACGGAATCCAGGGCCTTCTGGATGAACAATATATCGATCTCTCTACACAGATTCATTCCGAGCTTGATATCGAATTGCTAAAACGTACTCCATCGGCATTTCTGGGATCATGTCGTTTCAAACTTCCGGAGATTCACGAAGATAAAGCAATTTATGAGAAAATCTTTGAAATCTTGAACCGCCTGGATATTGATGCGTTTATCTACATTGGCGGAAACGATTCTATGGATACCATAAAGAAACTTTCTGATTATGCGATTCTTACCGGCCAGAAGCAGAAATTCCTTGGTGTTCCAAAGACCATTGATAATGACCTTGCACTGACTGATCATACACCAGGTTTCGGAAGTGCAGCCAAATACATTGGCGCGTCTACCAAAGAAGTCATCCGTGATGCACAGGGCCTTACCTATAAGAAGAGTATGATCACGATCATGGAGATCATGGGACGTAATGCAGGATGGCTGACCGGTGCGACAGCACTTGCACGTACAGAAGACTGTGATGGACCAGATCTTATCTATCTGCCGGAAGTTCCGTTTGATATTGATAAATTCCTTGTCAAAGTCAAAGATCTCCTCAAGAAAAAATCCTCTGTTGTGATTGCAGTATCTGAAGGAATCCGTCTTGCAGATGGGCGTTATGTATGCGAACTTGGAAGTTCAGGAGATTATGTTGATGCATTTGGCCATAAACAGCTGGCCGGAACTGCAACTTATCTTGCAAATTTCCTTGCAGCAGAATGTGGCTGTAAGACAAGAGCTGTAGAGCTTTCTACGTTACAGAGAAGCGCTTCTCATATGGCATCCAGAGTAGATATTGATGAAGCATTTATGGTAGGCGGAGCAGCAGTAAAAGCAGCCGACGAAGGTGATACCGGCAAAATGATCGTTATTGACCGTGTTTCAGACGATCCTTATATGGCTAAGACCGGTATTTATGATGTACACCGTATAGCAAATGAAGAAAAAGTTGTTCCACGTAACTGGATGAATAAAGATGCCTCCTATGTAACAAAAGATTTTGTTGATTATATCAGTCCTCTGATTCAGGGAGATTATCAGCCAATCATGGTAAATGGTCTTCCGAGACATCTTGTACTTAATTTAAAAAAGAAACGATAAGTCAATATATGATTTGGGGAAAACTTACAAAGTTTTCCCCATTTTTTGACAGTTTAACCTTGACTATTTATACTAAACTCTATACAATAACTATGTGCGTATAAAACATAGGTTTTATGTGAAAAGAACAAAATAATTAGGAGGAAAATGTAAAATGGCAAAATGGGTTTACATGTTTACAGAAGGTAACGCTAATATGAGAAACCTTCTGGGTGGTAAAGGTGCCAACCTTGCTGAAATGACTAACCTTGGTCTTCCTGTACCGCAGGGCTTCACAATCACAACAGAAGCTTGTACTCAGTACTATGAAGACGGAAGACAGATCAATGATGAGATCATGGCTCAGATCATGGAAGCAATCACTAAAATGGAAGGAGTTACCGGTAAGAAATTCGGTGACAAAGAAAATCCTCTGCTTGTTTCCGTTCGTTCTGGTGCCAGAGCTTCCATGCCTGGTATGATGGATACTATCCTGAACCTTGGTTTAAATGAAGAAGTAGTTAATACTCTTGCAGAAAAATCCAACAACCCACGTTGGGCTTGGGACTGCTACAGAAGATTCATTCAGATGTACTCTGACGTAGTTATGGAAGTTGGTAAGAAATATTTCGAAGAGCTGATCGACGAAATGAAAACTAAGAGAGGCGTTAAACAGGACGTTGAACTTACAGCTGAAGACCTTAAAGAACTTGCAGAACAGTTCAAAGCTGAATATAAAGAAAAAATCGGTGCTGATTTCCCAACTGATCCGAAGGAACAGTTAATGGGTGCTATCAAAGCCGTATTCCGTTCTTGGGACAACCCGCGTGCAAACGTTTATCGTCGTGACAACGATATTCCATATTCCTGGGGTACCGCTGTAAACGTACAGATGATGGCATTCGGTAACATGGGAGATGACTGTGGTACAGGTGTTGCCTTCACACGTGACCCTGCTACAGGAGCTAATGGTCTGTTCGGTGAATTCCTGACAAATGCTCAGGGTGAAGACGTTGTTGCTGGTGTTCGTACACCTATGCATATCACTGAAATGGAACAGAAATTCCCAGAAGCATTCGTACAGTTCAAACAGGTTTGCAAAACTCTGGAAGATCACTACAGAGATATGCAGGACATGGAGTTCACTGTAGAGCATGGTAAACTGTACATGCTGCAGACACGTAATGGTAAGAGAACTGCTCAGGCTGCTCTGAAGATCGCTTGTGACCTTGTAGATGAGGGAATGAGAACAGAAGAAGAAGCTGTAGCAATGATCGATCCACGTAACCTTGACACTCTGCTTCATCCGCAGTTCGATGCAGCTGCTCTGAAAGCCGCTACACCGATGGGCAAAGGTCTTGGAGCTTCTCCAGGAGCTGCTTGCGGTAAGATCGTATTCACAGCTGATGACGCTGTTGAATGGGCAGAAAGAGGAGAAAAAGTTGTTCTGGTTCGTCTTGAGACATCTCCAGAAGATATCACAGGTATGAAATCTGCTCAGGGTATCCTGACAGTTCGTGGTGGTATGACTTCTCACGCTGCAGTAGTTGCCCGTGGTATGGGTGAGTGCTGTGTATCCGGATGCGGTGATATCGCTATGGATGAAGAAAACAAGAAATTCACACTGGCTGGAAAAGAATTCCACGAAGGAGACTTCATCTCCATCGATGGTACAACAGGTAACATCTACGACGGAATCATTCCGACTGTAGACGCTACAATCGCTGGTGAGTTCGGCCGTATCATGGCTTGGGCTGACAAATACAGAACTATGAAAGTTCGTACAAATGCAGATACACCGGCTGACGCTAAGAAAGCAGTTGAGCTTGGTGCAGAAGGTATCGGTCTTTGCCGTACAGAGCATATGTTCTTCGGTGAGGGACGTATCGATGCATTCCGTGAAATGATCTGCTCTACAACAGTTGAAGAAAGAGAAAAAGCTCTTGCAAAAGTTCTTCCATATCAGCAGGGAGACTTCGAAGGACTGTTTGAAGCTCTGGAAGGTAACCCGGTTACTATCCGTTTCCTGGATCCGCCGCTTCATGAGTTCGTTCCTACAGAAGAAGCTGACATCAAGAAACTTGCAGATGCTCAGGGCAAAACTGTTGAAGAAATCAAGACAATCATTGATTCTCTCCATGAATTCAACCCGATGATGGGCCATCGTGGATGCCGTCTTGCAGTTACTTATCCAGAAATTGCTAAGATGCAGACAACAGCTGTTATCCGTGCAGCTATCAAAGTTAAAAATGCTCATCCGGATTGGGCAATCAAACCGGAAATCATGATTCCGCTTGTTGGCGATATCAAAGAGCTTAAATATGTTAAGAAATTCGTAGTAGAAACTGCAGACGCTGAGATCAAAGCAGCTGGTTCCGACCTTCAGTATGAAGTTGGTACTATGATCGAGATCCCGAGAGCAGCTCTTACTGCTGATGAAATCGCTAAAGAAGCTGACTTCTTCTGCTTCGGTACAAACGACCTTACACAGATGACATATGGCTTCTCTCGTGATGATGCAGGTAAATTCCTGAACGCATACTATGATGCTAAGATCTTCGAGAATGATCCATTTGCTAAACTTGATCAGGTTGGCGTTGGCAAACTGATGAAGATGGCAATCGAACTTGGAAGACCGGTTAACCCGAACCTTCATGTAGGTATCTGTGGAGAACACGGTGGAGATCCGTCCTCTGTAGAGTTCTGCCATAAGATTGGTCTTAACTATGTATCCTGCTCACCATTCCGTGTACCGATCGCTCGTCTTGCAGCAGCACAGGCAGCAATCGCTGAGAAGAATGCATAAGTTGATGTTGTTATAAGGCAAACTAAAATAGCCTAATATTTGTGTCCCAACAGAGTAATACCTACCCTCACTTTACAGGAAACTGTATCGTGAGGGTTTTTTGTCGGTCTGTTCTGCTTATGGCTTGAAAAAGAAAATTCATACCTGTATAATGGCATATGGAAATTGATAGTATTAGAAACTTAGGGGGAGTAGTTTTGAAAAATAACAAATATGAAATTGATATGTGCAACGGCACGATCATGGACAAACTGGTTTCATTTTCCCTGCCATTGATGCTTTCTGGAATCCTGCAGTTAATGTTCAATGCAGTGGATATCATCGTCGTCGGTCAGTTTACAGGAAGCGAAGCACTTGCGGCAGTTGGTTCAACGACTGCGCTGATTGCTGTTTTTACGAACTTATTTATTGGAATATCCCTTGGTGCCAATGTGCTTGCTGCACGTTTTTATGCTTCGGGAAAAAACAAAGAAATGTCGGAAACGGTACATACATCCATTGCCCTGGCATTCGTAAGCGGTATGATCATGGCAGTTGTAGGACTTCTTTTTTCACGGCTTGCATTGGAAATCATGGGTACTCCGGATAATGTTATTGACCAGTCCACACTCTATATGCGAATTTATTTTCTGGGAATGCCATTTTTTATGCTTTATAACTATGGTGCAGCTATTCTGAGAGCAGTAGGAGATACGAAACGTCCGTTGATCTTTTTGATCATATCTGGTCTTGCGAATGCAGGTCTGAATATGCTCCTTGTCGTTGTTTTTAACATGGGTGTAGCCGGAGTTGCTATCGGAACAATTGTTTCTCAGTGCATCTCCTGTATTCTGGTATTACGATGTCTTTACCGTTCAGAAGGAAGCTATCAGCTCAGATTCTCAAAACTCACGATAAAAAGCTTTTATCTGAAACAAATTTTTCAAGTGGGCATTCCGGCTGGTATTCAGAGTACCGTCATCAACCTGTCAAATGCTTTGTTGCAATCTTCTGTGAACTCTTTTGGTTCGATTGCAATGGCAGGATATACTGCAGCAAATAATATTTTTGGATTTCTGTATGTATCTGTAAACTCTGTTACACAATCCTGTATGAGCTTTACCAGTCAGAATTATGGAGTACGGAAAACAAAACGTATGGACAAAGTGCTTCTTGACTGTATTATCCTATCCTTTACATTTTCCTTTACATTGGGATGTGGAGCTTATTTTTTTGGTAATGAATTGTTGCGTCTGTATACCAGTGATCCGGACGTTATCCAGTGTGGGATTGAAATTCTTGCCTATACAACCGTACCGTATTTCTGTTGCGGAATCATGGATCTGATTCCCGGTGCACTTCGTGGAATGGGACATTCTGGCGTACCAATGATTTTGTCTATCATAGGTACCGTTGGAACACGAATCGTATGGATCTTTGGATTGTTTCCTCATAATAGATCCCTTTCTTTCCTTTTCATTTCATATCCTGTGTCCTGGATTCTGACAATCCTTATGCAGATAATCTGTTTCTATTTTGTCAGACGCAAAGTTCACAGAAACATCCTGACACAGGGCTGAAGGGATGACTCGAGGAGATTATTATGAATTATATGATAGCAATCCTTCCCAAAATGGCAGGATTTCTTTTACTTGTACTTATCGGCTTTACCGCATCACGCATTGGTGTGATCAAAAAAGAGGCCATGCCATCTATTTCCGGTTTCCTTTTGAAGATTGTGTTGCCGGCATTGACAATTTCGCTGATCTGGGAAAATCAGACTACCTTTTATACAATGGCCCGTTATGGCAGAATGGTCATTGCACAGATTCTCATGTACTTCATCATGGCAGCAGGAGGTATCCTTGGAAGCAGAATCTGCCACTTAAGCGGAACAACATCTAATGTACACCGTGGTTGTTCTGTTGGCGGTAATTATGGATTTCTTGTGATTCCTCTGATCATGACTCTGTTCGGCAATCAGGGCGGTAATGTTTATATCCCGATTTGTTCGGTCATTGATACTACTTTGGTCTGGACTCTTGGATTTACATTATTTACGAATGGAGTAGGACAGAAAGAAAACCCGTGGAAAAAAATCATCATGAATCCGATTTTCATTTCTATCATACTTGGATTATGTCTGACCAGTTTTCACATTCCAGTTCCTGATATGATCATGAACACCATAGATTCTGTTGGAAACACCTGTTACAGCTGGGGACTGATTTATCTGGGATGCAGTCTTGGATTTATGAAGCTCACAAATATTTCTAAATACAGATCTATCCTTGTACTTGTGTTTACAAAGTTACTCGTGATTCCATTGATTGTTTATTTTATTTCCCATCATTTTCTCACAAATGTTGAAAGTATGATTCTTATGTTGATCAGTGCAGCTCCATCCATGACAACTTCCAGTATGATTGCGGAACAGTATCATCTGGATGAGGAATATGCTTCCACGGCAGTAGTAACAACAACTTTATTTTGTATGTTCATCATTCCATTACTTTTTGGTCTGATTTCACTTTAAAATAACGTTTCTTCAGGAGAATAGTGAGAATATATAAATGAAATTACGTGTTAAAGATATTGTAAAAATATGGAATAATGGTGCTGCTTCCCTGGTAGCAGGTCAGGAAGGACTCATGCGCAGGATAGAGGTATTTGATATGATGGAACAGCCTAATATCAAACCATGGCTCAGGGAACACCTGCTCCTGATCACTACCGGATATGTGATTCGAAATGACAAAGAAGCTCTGCTGAACCTGATCCGCGATATGAATGAGGTGAATGCATCTGCGCTTGCCATCAAAACCCGTTTTTTTGAGGATTTTCCCAAAGAAGCACTTCAACTGGCGGATGAACTGAAGTTTCCGTTATTTTTTCTCGATAATAATGCTGGCTTTGTGGAACTTGTTTTTCCTGTCATGACAGCAATCGTAGAATCCAGAAGCAGCATTGAACTGGATACTCGTTATCAGATTGGAAAAGAAAACAAATCAGAACTTGATAACAGACTATTCTTTGATCTTATCAACCGTAAAATTACACAGCCAGAGGAGGCAGAATATCGTACAGCCTCTTTACAATGGCCATCAGAACCAGTGCGTATGATTGCGCTGTCTCTGGAAACTGAGAAAAATTCTTTTCTTCTTGAAATGAAAAAAGAACAACAGACAAAAGCAATTTCCAGAATTCTTGAAAAAATCATATACGAAATGCTGTAATATGTAGCAAAGAAATGTGCTTTGCGCTCATGGGAATATCCATAAATGATACACTCCTTGATACAATTGTAAATGATATGATTCAAAAAACTGTCGAAATTAATAATTGCGCATGTTCTGCAATTATCAGCAACCCTCTGTCAGATTATCTTAAACTGGCGGATACTTATCAAAAACTCAAAGAAGGTTTTCATATTCGCATGATCCGAAAGCAGCAGTGGCAGTATATTTTCTTGGATGAACTTCAATATGATCGTATTATGCTGCATATATCCAAAGACACGGAAGTACACCAATTTATCAGGTGTAAGCTTGGCCCATTAGTGGAATATGACCGTGCTCATGATACGCAGCTGCTCGAGACACTTGAAGCACTCATTCAGAATCATAATTCCCGCAAACTTGCTGCGGAATCCCTTTTTTTGCATAGAAATACTATGGTACATCGTATCAACAAGATCGAAGAAGTGTTGCATTGCAGCCTGGATGATACAGAAATAATAGAACAGCTGGAATTTGCTATAAAAATGAAATGTATGCACATTAAAAACAAATGTGCATCGTGCACAATATTTTGCTAAAAAAAAGTGATTTCAAGCCGATGATTTTATCAATGTAAAGTGATATTATCTTAAATCATGAATGTGAAGCCGATGTGGGCATTCCTACATCGGCTGATTTTGTATTCTGGCCCGCTGTTATCCGGAATATGAGCACATGAACTTTTTACGAATGGAGGAGATAATATGGCTAGTAACACAAACAAGGATTACACACAGATGCATATTAAAGCATCTGATCATCCAAAAGCGTATGCACCACATATTCTTATTTTGAATATCGTGATGAGCATACTCGGTGCAATTATCGGACTTGAACTGATCGTACGTACCGGTGTCGCACCAAACACATCTATCGTAGGAGCGTTATTTGCAATCGTTATTTCACGTTTACCTGTCGCATTTTTAAAGAAATACCAGAGTATCCACTGTCAGAACATGATTCAGACATCTATCTCAGGAGCAACATTTTCAGCAGCAAACTGCTTCCTGCTTCCAATCGGTGTTCCGGTAATCATGGGTAGAATGGATCTTATGTATCCTATGCTTGTTGGTGTATTTCTTGCAACCATCATTGATGCAACAATTCTTTATAAAACATTTGACAGCGAAATGTTTCCGGCAGAAGGAGCGTGGCCTCCTGGAGTTGCATCTGCAGAATCTATTCTCGCAGTTGTAGAAAAAGGAAAGAAAGCCCTTCTTCTTATTGTAGGTGTAGTTATTGGTGTCGGTGGTAAGATGATCGGTATTCCTACAGACCTTCTCGGCGTATCATGGTTCGGCGATTTCGCAGCTATGACAGCTCTTGGCGTAGGATCAATTGTAATCGGTATCATTAAGACAAATGGATTTATCATTGATATCTTCGGACACAGCTTCCCGGTCATTACAAATATCTTCGGCGAAGGTGTAGACTTAATGGCTTCAAACATGTTCAAATACATGCCTCACGGTATTATGATTGGTGCCGGCCTTGTATCCCTTATCCAGTGTGGCCGTATGCTTTTCAAGAAGAGTGACGGAGACAGTGCAGCTGGTAAATTTACATCCAGTATGGCAAACATGAAAAAAGCCTTAGGCGGTGGATATGTTGCATACCTGGTAGTAGCAGTCCTTCTGGCAGTGATCACAGGTATCTGGTCAGAAATGGGAGTTGTTCAGCTGGTCATCTGGGTGATCTTCTCAGCTTTTGCAGCAATTGCTTCCGAACTTATTGTGGGTATTTCTGCAATGTATTCAGGATGGTTCCCGGGATTTGCAACAGCACTTATTTTCCTTATCGTAGGTATGTTGATCGGATTCCCGTCACTTCCACTTGGAATTCTTGTTGCTTATACTTCCGCAACAGGTCCTGCTTTCTCTGATATGGCATATGACCTCAAATGTGGTTACATCCTTCGTGGATGCGGACAAGATCAGGAACTTGAGCTTGAAGGAAGAAAACAGCAGTATATCAGCGAGATCATTGGCTTTATAGTAGCATTTATACTCGTAGCTATTATGGCAAAACAGTACTTCTCCCAGGGCCTTTTTGCCCCAGTTGATGCTACTTTTGCAGCTACGATTGAAGCAGGTGCCGGCGGAGATGTTGCCAAATGGCTGCTTATCTGGGCTATTCCGGGTGCAATTATCCAGTTCCTTGGCGGTTCCAGACAGGTTGGTATCCTTTTTGCAACTGGTCTTCTTGTTGGATCCACTATCAACGGTCTGACAATCCTGATCGCTTTACTTATTCGTTATATTCTTGTTAAGAAGAACAAAGAAAACGAGCAGACACTCAATATTCTGGGTGCTGGTTCCCTTGCCGGAGCTGCTCTGTACAGTTTCTTTACAGCTACACTATCACTTGGCAAAAAGAAATAATATTTTAAGAATGGTATTTTAATATATTTATTGCAGGAGATGAGTATTAAAATGAAAACTAAAGGAATTCGTCTTACAAAAGATGTTCTTGATGCTGCACTTGCCGGGGGTACAATCCTCGGCGGCGGTGGCGGCGGTGATCCGAAAAAAGGCAGAAAATATGCAGAGATTGCAGTTGATTATACAGACCTTCGTCTGATCACAATCGATGATCTGGATGAAGATGATGTACTGTTAACCGCCTCTCTGGTCGGTGCCCCGAATGCAGCGAATCAGTATATGACACCAAAGGATATCGCTAAAACAGTTGAAATTCTTCAGAAAAACTGTGATTTTCATATTGGCGGCATCATCACAAATGAGCAGGGTGGAGAAGCTACTGTAAATGGCTGGCTTCAGGCTGCCGTTACAGGACTTCCGGTTGTGGACGCACCGTGTAACGGACGTGCACATCCGACAGGAGTAATGGGAAGTATGAATCTTCACAAAATTCCTGATTATACCACCGTTCAGGCATGTGTCGGCGGCAATCCGGATACCGGAAATCATATTGAATGTTTCTTTGAAGGAAATATCGATCATACTTCTAAAATGGTGCGTCTTGCATCTATCGAAGCTGGTGGTCTGGTTGCGGTAGCAAGAAATCCGGTCAAAGTATCCTATGCCAGACAAAATTGTGCCATTGGTGGTGTCAGCTTTGCAATTGAAACAGGAAAAGCATTCTTAAAAGGACTTGAAACTTCCGTAGAAGAGGGTGTAAACAGTCTCTGTACTTTCCTGAATGGACGCATACTTGCCAGAGGTCCGGTACAGAATTTCTCAATTGAGACAACTGGAGGTTTTGATGTAGGTTATGCAACCGTAGACGGCTGTGATATGACTTTCTGGAATGAATACGCAACTGTAGAAAAAGATGGTGAACGACTTGCTACTTTCCCTGACCTTATCATGACGATCAACGCAAAAACAGGTGAACCTGTAACAACAGCCATGATGGAAGAGGGCCTTGATGTCTACGTGATCACCACAGACAAGAAGAATCTGAAACTTTCGCCGACCATGTATGCGCCGGAATTGCTGAAAGCAACAGAAGATGTAATCAAAAAAGACTTAATCAGTTATTTGGATAAGTAATCAGGAGGAAATAATAACATGTTAATGAAACAGATCATCGATGCTTACGAAGTACTTGACAGTTCATTCGTAACAGGAGAAGCAGTAAAAGAATATCTTCTCGGAATTAAAGCGGATGCCAACGTTGAGGTTTATGAACTGGTTGGACCTAAGGGAAGCACAGATATGCTTAAAGTTCGTATTCCTGGCAAAAATGGTAAAACAAACGGTGGAGATGCTCCAACAATCGGTCTTCTTGGAAGACTTGGTGGAATCGGTGCACGTCCGGAACGTATCGGATTCGTATCAGATGGTGACGGTGCTCTCTGTGCAGTAGCTCTTGCAGCAAAGCTGCTTGATATGCAGAACAAGGGAGATTATCTTGACGGTGATGTATTTATCTCAACACATATCTGCCCACATGCTCCGACAGCCCCTCATGATCCGGTTCCATTCATGGGATCTCCAGTTGAAATGGCACAGGTAAATAAAGAAGAAGTTTCTCCTGACCTGGATGCACTGCTTGTTGTAGATACAACAAAAGGAAACCGTGTAATCAATACAAGAGGATTTGCGATTTCTCCTACAGTAAAAGAAGGATATGTATTAAGAACTTCTGAAGATCTTCTTGATCTGATGCAGATCACTACAGGACGCCTTCCATATGTATTCCCTCTTGCAACACAGGATATCACACCATATGGAAATGATGTTCATCATCTGAATAGTATCCTGCAGCCATGTACAGCAACAGATGCACCGGTTGTAGGTGTTGCGATCACAGCAGAAACTATGGTTCCTGGATGTGCTACAGGAGCAACACATGCTGCTGATGTTGAAGAGGCTGCAAGATTTATGTTGGAAGTTGCCAAAGCATATGGAAGAAAGCAGTGCAGCTTCTATGATGCAGATGAATATGCACGTCTTCAGAAATTGTATGGAAGCATGAAACATCTTCAGACTCTCGGAAATGAATAAGAAGGGGGAATTTCACATGAAAATAGGAGCAATTACAATTGGACAGGCACCACGTACAGATGTGACCGCAGATATCTTACATATCTTTGATGATTCACTGGAACTTGTTCAGGCCGGCGGTCTCGACGGTCTCACAAAAGAACAGATTGCAGAATTTGCTCCAGGCAAGGATGATTATGTTCTGGTATCCAGATTAACAGACGGAAGTTCTGTAACATTTGCAGAGCGTCATATTCTGCCAAGACTTCAAGACGCAATTAACCGTATGGAAGATGAGGGATGCAGTCTTATTATGATGTTCTGTACAGGCAGTTTCCCTGAAACACTTTCTACCAGAAAAATCCCTATGATATATCCATGTGAACTACTGAACCGTCTTGTTCCGCTAATGACCAAAAAATCCGATATTATCTGTATGACACCATCACCACTTCAGACTGAACAGTGTGAAAACAAATGGAAAAAATATGTGGATCATGTCAAAGCAGTTTCCGCTTCACCATATGGTGAATGGGATGCTCTTGAAAAAGCAGCAGAAGAAATTAAGAATTCTGAAGCAGATCTGATCGTTCTTGACTGCATTGGATATACACAGGAAATGAAGAAGATGTTTGCAGAAAAGACAGGTAAAAAGGTTGTTCTTCCACGAACCCTTCTTGCCAGAGTTGTTTCTGAACTTACAGATATCTGAATTAGCAGCTTTTATATAAAGGCAATATTTCACCGGGCATTTCGCAGGGTACTTCATAAGTCCGGCGAAATGTCCGAAATTATTTTTATGAAAAGAGGAAATCAACAATGGAGAATTTAGTGAAAATTGCAGAAGATGTTTTGACTTCCTGTCTTGCAGTGAAAACAGGAGAAGAAGTGCTGATCATCACAGATGACAGCCGTAAGGAGATTGGTGAAGCTATTTATGAAGCAGCTGGAAATCTTGGCTGCGAAAAACTGCTTATGGTAATGAAAGAACGCGAAGTAAGCGGGCAGGAACCACCCAAAGCAATTGCAGCAGCTATGAAAGCAGCTGATGTCGTGATCGTTCCGACTGCACAGTCTCTGACCCATACGAATGCCCGTATTGAAGCAGCCAAAGCAGCTACTCGTGTGGCTACTATGCCTGGTATCACAAAAGAAATGTTTTCACGCGGTGCAATGACTGCTGATTACAATGAAGTTGAAAAATTAACTGCAAAAGTAACAGAAATGCTGACCAGAGCATCCCGTGCCCGCATTGAAAAAGACGGTTATGTGTTAAACATCAATATTAGTGGAAGAAATGGTGTTCCAAGCCCTGGTGTATACAGAGAAGCCGGAAAGTGCGGAAACCTTCCTTCAGGTGAAGCCTATATTGCACCGCTCGAAGACGGTTCTGATGGAGAAATGATCATTGACGGTTCCATGGTAGGCATTGGTAAACTTGAAAGTCCGCTTCACATGACGATTTCCGGCGGAAAACTACGTTCCGTAACAGGAGAGAAGAGCGAAAATCTTGATATTCTCCTGAAAAATGAAATCAACGGAACAGTCTGTGAACTTGGAATCGGAACAAATGAAGCTGCAATTCTGAACGGTATCATCCTTGAAGATGAAAAAGTATATGGAACTGTTCATATCGCCTTTGGTACCAACACTTCTTTTGGCGGAACAAACAAAGCAGAATGCCATATGGATGGAATCATCCTGCGTCCGACTTTATATCTGGATGATACAAAAGTTATCGAAAACGGAGTTTTTCTTATCTGATTTATTTCTGAACAGATAAAAATATGACAGGAGGAACTGATATGAATAAAAAGTTTAAAGTTGGTCTGATCCGTGTACTTACAACCGAAGATGAAGAAGTGCTTCAGTCACATGGAAAACAGATTATGGAATATTTCCCTGAACTGGAGGTAGTAACCAAATGCATTCCGGATCAGTATGAAGGAATACACAGCCCTGAGCTCGGTAAAATTGCTATTCCCAAAATTGTTGAAACAGCACGTTCTTTTACGGATGTAGATATGATCATCGTAAGCTGTGCAGATGATCCGGGTGTTGCAGAAATCCGTAAAGTTCTCCCGGACATTCCTGTTACCGGCGGCGGTGAGACAACTGTAGCGCTGGCTCTCAAATATGGAAGCAGGATAGGTGTGCTTGGAATTACAGACTATGCACCTCAGGCATATATGAGAATGATTCCTGAGCAGATGATTCTCGGCAGACCAGAAGGTGTACACAGCACACTGGATCTGATGACTCCGGAAGGAAAAGCAAGTGTACTGAAACTGGGTATGAAATTAAAAGAACAGGGTGCAGAAGTAATTGCTCTTGCCTGCACCGGACTTGCAACAATCGGCATTGCCAAAGATCTTGAAAAAGAGACCGGACTTCCAGTTATTGACCCGGTTATGGCAGAAGGTATGTTTGCTTATTTCGAATATCTCAGAAAAAAATAATATAGCTCAGACTTATAATAATCGGCCATATGCTGCCAGAAAGGTAATAAAGATATGTTATTAAACGAAGCTATTATGGGCCGTCACAGCATCCGGTCTTTTCGTCCTGATCCTGTAGAAAAATCCTTACTGCTTACTTTGGCTGATGCGGCTCAGCAGGCGCCTTCAGCCAGCAATCTGCAGGCGTGGAGATTTCTGTTCATCACTGATCAGCAGCTCAAAGAAAAAGTTGATCTCTTTAGTCCTGGACTTTCAGGCAAGCCTCCGGTCATCCTTGTGATTTGTTCAGATATGCATAAAGCAGCCAGAAAGAGTGGTAAAAATTCAGAAGTATACGGTTGTCTGATGGATGCTTCCATGGCTGCTGAAAATCTTATGCTCAAAGCTGTTGAATTAGGGCTCGGGACATGTGCAATCAAATCCTATAATGATTCTGCGATACGTAAGATTCTGAACATCCCTGAACGATATCGTATTGAAATGCTCATGTCGATCGGATATCCCCAGGGTGAACCACGTTGCCCCAAACGTCCTCCGTTAGAAGAGATATGTTTTTTTGATCATATTACAGAATCAGAGAAGGAGAATCATGAATAATCCAGAATTTGAATTACTTGTCTATCTGATCACAAGTGCAAAAGCACTTCCGGAAGAACCTGCATGTTATGGTTCAATCAGACTGACAGAGGCTGCATCCAGACTTTGCAAGATTATCTGTGAAAAATATCCGGAAAATGATGCTTACCGTGCACTGCTTGCTTGTATTGACGCAGACAAAGGAAAGGCATTGACAGAACCGGAAGGTTTCGCCAAAATGTTGGAAAAAGCATCTGAGATGCTTGTGGACTGTCTTTAACAAAAGCTCTGGAAATTCCTGAAATAGCAGGAATTTCCGGAGTTTTTTCTGAAAACAAAGCGGATATATGATTGTATATTCGACAGAATCATGGTAATATGTTTATATATCTACATAAATCACAAAATGGAAGGAGATTTATCATGAATCGAACCAGACAGATTTTAAAAAAATCAGCTGCAGCAGTCTTATGTGCATCCCTAATTCTCTCAGGAAGCAGTACAGCATTTGCAGCAGGTTCCTATCAGGAAACAGAAAAGGCTGCCCTTAACAAACTCACAGACGGTATTCCGGAAACCTGGGATACTTATCTTGAGAATTACAAGAAATCTGCCGCCGGAAGTAAAAGCAACATGACACTTAAAGTAGAGGATACCGGACGTGCTCTGATTGGTGCACTTATGGGTGGAACGGATGTTTCCTGGCTACAGAGCATCAGCCTAGACAGTAATATTTCCATCAAAGATGGTGTCGAAGCAATCGTGTCTTCTGTTCTTCTGAATGATAACAAACTTTGTGATTTTAACGTATATATGGATCTTGCAAATATGATGGAATATATTCAGATTCCGGAATTGTCAGATTCCTATATGAAAGCTCCTGTTTCTTCAGATTCTGAAGAAAATTCAGAAGAAGCGCAACAGTTCCTGAACACTTATATGACAACACTTTCAGATCTTACTTCCGTGCTTCCGGATTCCAAAACACTTTCTACATTGCTGGATCGTTATGGAAACATTATAATTGACAGTTTTGAAGAAGGTTCTTCTGTAGAAGAAAGTGTATCTGTAGATGGCATCAGCGAAGAATGCACAGCATATGAAGGTATTATTTCTGAAAAAACAGCGTATACAATTGTCGAAAAAGTACTGACAACAGCCAAAGATGATGAAGAGATCAAGGCACTTTTTGACCAATGGTCAGATGATGCATCAAATGAGGAAAACCAGTACAAAGATTTCCAGAATTTAATCACAGATGCACTGGATGATATGAACAGAGATGACGAAGGCTCCACTGATAATGAAGCATTTTCCTCCAAAGTGTGGGTGAACGGAGATGGTAAGATCGTAGGTCGTCAGTTTGGTATAACGGATGGTACTGATACAACGCCTGTCTTTACCTGGAAAGCACCTTCTGAGGGAGAAGATTCTGCATTACTGCTTGAGCTTGCAGCGGATGATTCCTCTTTCACGTTTACAGGAAGTGGCAAAACAGCAGATGGTCTTCTGAATGGAGATTATATCCTTGCGGTAAACGGTACAGAAACTGTTGATATCAATGTAGAAAATCTGGAAACGAAACCTGCAAAAGCAGGATATTATAACGGAACCTTTAATATTTCCTTCCCTGCAGCAGAAACAGACAGCAGCGATTCAGAAGCAGGAGAAAGCACAGAAGATGATACAGATACCTCGGCAACAGATATGCTGGCTGGATTTGGTGCAGTTATTAAACTTACATCTGATGCGGATGCAGATACGTCTACATTGGATCTGACAGTGACAACATCTGGTGCAGCACTGGCAACATTGTCTATCACAGGTTCCTATGGTGAAGGTGTTGAAATTCCGGATTTTGCATCTCTTGATAAAACTTACGATGCAACAGATGATGAAGCTATGACCGAATATCTCACAGAAATAAACTGGGATACTTTCCTTGCTAATGTCAAGGCAGCAGGTGTTCCGGATGAGCTGGCTACTCAGCTTGAAGATGTATTAAAAGCAGCGGTTGAAAGCGCTTCACAGCCCGCAGAAGAGGAAAATGCGGATACTGAAACAGACACAGATACTACCGCAGAAGATGATGCAGCATAACATAACAGCTGATAGCAGAAGCGTGATAATTGAGTCTTAATTTAAAAAGAGGATATCCTCTCAGGCAGAAGCCTTGAGGATATCCTCTTTTTTTACTTTACACCTTCCATATTCTACATTACATAATAGAAACGCAGAAACAGTTGGAAGAATTCCAATCCAGGAAGCCTTCAGATCCAAGATCTGTGTTGCCAGGAAGGAAACGGCAACGCCCCCATAAAAACTGAGCAGTACTTTTCCAAAATAAATTCCTCTGTGAAGAGACTGTTCATCTTTGCTGCACAGATATTCTGTAAATCCTGTTACGCACTGACGAAGATTGTTGCTACAAAAAATACTGGAGCTTGCAAAACCATCTGCTCCTTTAAATGAACACCACTGAAAAGCTGTACCAAAAAAGATTGGAAACAGAGCAACAAATGGATTCATTTCCGCCGGATAAAAACCAATGATCAGCAAAACAGCTCCATCTATCAGAATACTGAGTCTTTTTTGACTCATCTTTGAGATCTTATGAGAGAGGATCACAGTCAACGATACTGATGCAACATAAATTATCAACGCTATGATACGGAAAAACCACTCCTCATCTGCATGTCCTACGGCATCCATAGCCAACGAAACCATATTTCCAGTCTGTGCAGATCCAAGTATATCATGGCGATTTATAACACCATATCCAACCATAAACCCACCAATCAGAGTCATATTCAGATGCAGCCTTCTTTCCAGCGTTGCTTCATCCATGAAAATCATTCCTTTTCTTATTTTGTCATTTTTTATTATAATCTCGCTCATATATATTGTAAAATTGATATTTTGTCTATATAATATAAATTATGTTTATATTTATGTTTTTACATATGGAGGAAAATACATGACATATCAGGATATACACACGTTTCTTACCATAGCATCCAGTTCTTCTCTTTCCAAAGCAGCAGAAAGTCTTTTTGTATCACAGCCGGCATTAAGTCATCGTCTGTCAGCACTGGAAGAGGAGCTGGGGACAGAGCTGATCATACGTCGCAAAGGATCCCGTACACTGGAGCTTACCGATGCGGGCCAGCGTTTTGTCCCAATTGCCAGAAAATGGGAACAGCTGTGGATTGAAACCGGAAAGATTAAGTTCGAGCGGCCATCCACACAGCTTCGAATTGTAAATGTAGACAGCCTTAATTTTTATTTTATGCCACAGGTAATTGAGAATTTTCTGGAGAGTCATCCTAAATGTAGTCTGCATATCAACACCATGCAGTCAAATCTTTCTTATAAATCTATCGAAAATAAAGAAGCAGATCTTGGCCTGATCACCAATCCCCATTTCTTCAAAAAGGTTCAGACAATCCCGCTTTTTGAAGAACAGCTTGTATTTGTGTGCCACAAAAGTGCTTCCTATCAGGATGGGATTCTCCCGTCTCAGTTAAACAGCACCGATGAGATCTATATTCCATGGAGCAATACTTTTCTTATGTGGCATGATTACTGGTTTGGAAATGATCCTGAAGTCAAAGTTATGCTGGATAATATGGCATTATTGCGTCAGCTGCTTGATCTGAAAGATGCTTGGGCAATCATGCCGGCAACTCTTGGACATAAATTAGCCGAAAACGAAAACTGCCGGATCGTTTCTCTTGAAAACGGTCCGGAGTATCGTACATGCTATGCAATTATGAATGACCAGCGAAATGCGCATCCTCTGGTTACGGAATTTCTGCAGGAGCTTCTGAATACAGTAAGCAAAATTCCTGAAATCAGGCTTCTGGATCCTCAGTATCATCAGAATCTGTAAATGCATCTGAATTTTCATCATATTCTTCATCTGATTCTGTAGCTGTTTCAGAATCACTTACTGTACCGTCCTTGATCCAGGAACTTCTTTTCTGGATCTTTTGCATGATTCGAGTAGCTTCTTCGCCCTCAGCAGGAGTTGGCTGGTAGTTATTATAATCAGAATCAGATGAGATGGAACATGGAATGATATTGGTCACATTGTCATCTTTTACACCATTCTGATCAATCGTGAATGTCTGCTGGAAAATTATAGTGTCCATATCACTTGGATATGCATTTCCACCAAAGCAGAAATTTCCAAGGCTGTATACGATATTCTTACCTTTATATTCTTCGATTCCCTGCAGAACATGTGGATGATGGCCGCAGACAAGATCTGCCCCCTCATCAATTGCCAGATGTCCAAGTGTTTTCTGGTTTTCATCCGGAACTTCCTCTTTTTCATTTCCCCAGTGAAAGATAACAACGATCAGCTGTGCACCATCTTGTTTTACTTTGGCAATATTCTGTTTCAGCTGTTCTTCCCGGCCAAGATGATCATTCAGCTCATAGATTCCTACCAGCCCTACTTTGACACCCTTTACTTCTGTAACAGCAGTCTCATCATAGCCAAAATGAAGGATATTCGCTGTATCCAGAGCCTTCAATGTATCATTGAAACTTTCCTCACCATAGTCATGGCTGTGATTATTTGCTGTATTAACAGCTTCTACAGAGCCTGCTGTAAGTATATTTGCGTAGGAAGCGGGTGCCTTAAAGGCAAATTGCTTGTCTTCTCGTTCCGTAGATTCTGTAAGAGTTCCTTCAAAATTTGCAATTGTCAGGTCATCCTTAGAAAAAATACTTTTTACATTTGCCATAAAATAGTCCGCGCCATAATTTTCGTAATATGCATTCAGGCTGGTATCATAATCGAAGTATTCGTCAGTTCCCAATGTACAGTCGCCGACAACACTGAGTGTTAACGATACCGGATCCATCTTTGGTTCTGGTGTGACAGTGAGTGATCCTGTCTGACTGATGTTTTCTGCTTTACTGGAAGAAGCCGCTTTTGATTTTCGAGAACTGCATCCTTTTATTGCAAAACTTAAGATTAGAATAAGTAGTAATATGCCTGCACCAATTCCGATATATAAAATTCGCAATTGACGTTCACGATAGTATCTCGATTTCTTTACCATTTTTCTTTTACGTTTTTTTGAATGTCTGCCGGTCTGATTCATTATATACTCCCTTTCCTGTCTGGAATTATTTGCAAAATTCGACAAAAAATTCTATTTAAAAAGAGTATAAGAAGTTTGACAGATTCCGTCAATCATTTTAAGATAAAGAATATAAAAAGATAAAAAAGAGAGTTACTGCGAACGGAGTGGACAGTAACGAAGGAGAAATAATATGACTGTTTTATATATTGGAAACCACACATCATCATCTAAGGGGTATGCAGCAATGGCAAGGCAGATTATAAAAAATGGAGGAAATACGTTTGCATTTTTCACAAGAAATCCCCGTGGAGGTAAAGCAAAAGCCATTGATGAAACAGATATTCAGAATTTTCTTGTACTTGCACAGGAAAATCATTTTGGAAAGATCGTTGCGCATGCACCATATACGTTAAATGCGTGCGCTGCAAAAGAAGAACTTCGAACTTTTGCGCGTGAAACATTTGCAGATGATCTTCGACGAATGGAATATACACCGGGAAATTATTATAATTTTCATCCGGGAAGTCATGTAGGTCAGGGCAGCGAAATTGGTATTCAGAAAATTGCTGAAATTCTTAACGATGTTCTTACCGAAGAACAGACAACCACTGTTTTACTGGAGACAATGTCCGGTAAAGGAACGGAAGTTGGAAGAAATTTTGAAGAACTCAGAAAAATATTGAATCTCGTAGAAAAGAAAAGCAAAATGGGAATTTGCCTAGATACCTGTCATGTCTGGGATGGAGGATATGATATTGTACATGATTTAGATGGCGTTTTAAATGATTTTGATCATATCATTGGTCTGGAGCGTTTAAAAGCCATTCATCTTAATGACAGTCTGAATGACTGCGGAAGCCACAAGGACCGCCATGCCAGAATAGGAGAGGGAAAAATTGGCATGGAGGCTCTTGTCCGTATAATAAAACATCCGGCTTTGCGGGAAATCCCTTTTATCCTCGAAACCCCAAATGACGATTCTGGATGGACAGAAGAGATCCATGTTCTGAAAGAAGCTTTTTATAAATAGATTTCGTTTTTTAATTCCATTCCTGTCCGAAAAGCTTCTGCATTTTGCAAGGTTGTTTCTGCAATATTGGTCAGAGCTTCTTCGGTAAAAAATCCCTGATGTGATGTCAGCGCAACATTTGGAAAAGAGAGCAGCCGCTGTACAGTGGAAGTTTTTAAAATATATTCGGACATATCTTCATACACAAAATCAGATTCTTCTTCGTAAACATCAAGCCCTACTGCCCAGAATTTATGATCACGGATACCGGTGATCAGATCTTCTGTACAGATCAGTCCTCCGCGTGATGTATTTACGAGAATTACGCCATCCTTCATCCGGGAAATCGATTTTTTATTTATCATATGATGCGTTTCCGTTGTAAGAGGACAGTGCAGACTGATTAGATCACTGATTGCCAGCAGTCTGTCCAGAGAAACATATTCCAGTCCGGAGCTTTCGTTTGGATAAAGATCATAAGCAACGATTTTCATCCCAAATCCCTGACAGATTCGTGCCATTGCAAGACCAATCTTTCCGGTACCTACGATCCCGGCTGTTTTTCCATACAGATTAACTCCCATGAGCCCATTCAGTGAGAAGTTATTTTCTCTGCATTTGATATATGCTTTATGGGTATGACGATTTGCGGTAAGTACCAGCGCCATAGCGTGTTCGGCAACTGCCTCGGGGGAATATCCGGGAACACGAAGAACTTTTATGCCACATTCTGCAGTTTTGTTCAGGTCTACATTATTATATCCTGCACAGCGCATCAATATCAGTCGTATTCCCTGATGTCTCAGTTCTTCAATGACTTCTGCTCCGAGATCTGCATTTACAAACGCACAGATTCCATCGTATCCTGCGGCCAGAGATGCAGTTTCTTTATATAAGTTTGATTCAAGAAATGTAAATTCAATATCTGGATATTCTGGCTTTAACCTGTCGAAAAATATCTGATCATAATCTCTGGTTCCATAGAACAAAATTTTCATAAAGACCTCCTGTAAATTTCATCTGAACCTGCATATATAGCTCAGACTCTGTTTACTGATAGAATGTCTCACCAGATAAAAACGTATACATTTGTTCATAAAAAACCTGCCTTTTCCATTTTTATGTAAAGACAGGTTTTCTTATCTATATTTGTGATTGGATATTTATTTGTCTCCCAGGCTGTAAAGATCCTGATAAAAATTCGGATAAGAAATCTTTACACAGTCACCATGCAAAATCTCCATCGGACCATCACAAATCGTTCCTGCAACAGCAAAAGACATCGCTACTCTGTGATCCAAATGAGAATCAATGGTAGCTCCATGCAATGGTTTTCCTCCATGAATGATCATACCATCATCTGTTCCCTCTATATCAGCACCCATACGCTTCAGATTTTCAACCATAACTGTAATACGGTCAGATTCTTTAACTTTGAGTTCCTGTGCATCACGGATAACAGTTGTTCCATCAGCAAAAGCTGCCATAACCGCAATCATTGGAATTTCATCGATCAGTGTAGGAATAACAGCTCCCTCAACCGTGGTTCCCTTAAGGTTGCTGGTGCGAATCAGAAGATCGGCAGTCGGTTCACCTTCTGCACTCTGATTCAGAAGGGTGATGTCAGCGCCCATATCCATACACACCTTAAGCATTCCGGCTCTTGTTGGATTGATCCCCACATTTTTCAGCAGAATTTCGCTTCCCGGAGTCAGAAGTCCGGCTGCGATAAAATATGCTGCTGATGAAATGTCACCAGGTACTTTTACAGCTCTGCCTTCCAGCACAGGTTCCGGAAGAATAGAAGCAGTTGTTCCCTCGGATGTTACATTCGCACCAAAATAATTCAGCATGATCTCTGTATGGTTACGGGATAAAAACGGCTCTGTAACACTGGTTACCCCATCTGCATACATACCGGCAAGAAGGACGCAGGATTTGACCTGCGCAGAAGCCACCGGAGAATCATAATGAACTGCGTGAAGTTCCTTACCATGGATCAGAAGAGGAACACAGCCATTGCCTCTTTTGCTTGTGATATCGGCACCCATAGAAGCAAGCGGTGTCATGATACGTTTCATCGGACGAGTACGGATGGAGTCATCCCCATCAAGTTCTGAAATAAATTTCTGTCCCGCAAGGATACCTGAAATCAGGCGGGTGGTTGTTCCGCTGTTACCGACATCCAGCAGCGCCTCCGGAGCGGAAAGACCATGAAGTCCCTTTCCGTGAACCAGAATCTCAGACTTCCTGCGTTCTATTGAAATCCCCATTTTGCGAAAGCAGGAGATCGTAGAAAGGCAGTCTGCACCCTCAAGGAAATGAGAGATGCATGTAGTTCCCTTTGCAAGAGCGCCAAACATAACTGCTCTGTGTGAAATGGATTTATCTCCCGGTACTGTTAAAGTACCTCTTAAATTTGTCTGTTTTTTGATTTCCATATGACTACCTACCGTTCATATACTATGTAGTTGCGTTTTTTCAGAAGCGCACAGCCTTTTTCCAGTGCATTCTGCTCATAGAATTCTATTTTCAGAACACCTTGTTCGAATTCACGGTTATGAATAATACCAATATTTTTGATACTGATTCCTTCCATTGCAAGAATTGTAGCAATCGTAGCGATTCCACCTGCCTCATCTACAATATCAATATAAAGCATATATGTTTTGTTGATCAGACCGGAAGATGAAGCGTCGATAGAATCTCGGTAATCTCTGGATCTGGCGAACATATCGTAAAGGTATGAAGCTTCCTGATTGTCGATAGAACAGCGAATCTGAATCAGCATGCGGATATACTCATCAAGTACTGATGAAATATTTTCATGATTTTCAATACAAATCTGTTCCCACATAACAGGTGAAGAGGAAGCGATTCTGGTAATATCACGAAAACCACCTGCTGCGATCGTCTTCATATATTCTGCTTCATTATCTAGCTTGTTTATCAGATTAACAAGAGAAGAAGCAATGATATGAGGCAGATGACTGACACCTGCGGTAATAAAATCATGTTCTTCAGCAGTCAGAACCATAGGGATAGAGCCCAGTGAATCAATCAGTTCTGAGAATTCCGTAAGCTTTTCAAGCGGCACCTGACCACCCGGAGTCAGAATATAATATGCATTTTCAAGCAGATGATCTGAGGAATGCTCAAATCCGGACTGTTCAGATCCGGCCATCGGATGTCCGCCAATAAAACAGTGATCCATACCAAGTTCTTCAACAGCTTTATGGATTGGTCCTTTGACACTTCCTGCATCTGTGATGATACAGTCATCAGAAATTATATTTTTCAGATATTTCAGATATTCTATATTGTATTCTACCGGTGCACAGAGAAAGATATAATCGCAGGTATGGTATCGCTCATCCTTTTCTTCCAGTACAGCATCGATCGCATTACAGTTTAATGCAGCTGCCAGAGTTTCTTTATGTTTTGCATATGCCAGAATATGATAGTCTGGATGAAATTTGCGGATCGTTTTTGCGATAGATCCTCCGATCAGGCCAAGCCCGATAAAACCAATGGTTTTCATGATGTTTGATATCCTTTCCAAGTTAAACTATGCTTTTATTTTAAAAGAATATACTATAAATGTCAAATAGAGCCATAAAATCGGTAAATTCGTTAATAATTTACACAATTCGAACAAAAAATGTTGTTAAAATTATATAAAATACTTGAAAAGTGCGAGAAATTTTAGTAGAATATGAACATATTAGACATACAGGGAGGTATTACATATGGACGTTTATAGAACTGACCGAATTCGCAATGTGGTTCTTTTAGGACATGGGGGATCCGGAAAGACTACATTAGCAGAAGCAATGGCTTATCTGGCAGGAATGACTAACCGCCTTGGCAGAGTAGAAGATGGAAATACCGTCAGTGATTTTGATAAAGAAGAGATCAAAAGACATTTTTCTATTTCTACTACACTGATTCCGGTACCGTGGGATAAGGTAAAGATCAATGTACTTGATACACCGGGATATTTTGATTTTGTGGGTGAAGTAGAGGAAGCTGTCAGCGCAGCTGATGCAGCAATTATCGTTGTTTCAGGTAAAGCAGGTGTACAGGTAGGTACACAGAAAGCCTGGAATCTCTGCGAGAAATATAAACTGCCACGTATGTTCTTTGTAACAGACATGGATGTAGATGATGTCAGCTATCGAAAAGTCGTGGAAGAACTGACAGAGTTATATGGCAAAAAAATCGCACCACTCCATTTCCCAATCCGTGAAAATGGTAAATCGTAGGATATGTCAATGTTGTCAAACAGGCCGGTCGTAAATATATTGACAAAGCAGGTAAAGAACCATGTGATATTCCAGAGTATCTGAATGAATATCTGGAAAAATATCATGATATCCTGATGGAATCTGTAGCAGAGACCAGCGAAGAGTTTATGGATCGTTATTTTGAGGGTGATGAGTTCTCTGTAACTGAAGTTTCCGCAGCACTTGCAACAAATGTACAGGATGCAAGTATTGTTCCGGTATGTATGGGATCTCCGATCAATCTTCGCGGTGTATCCAATCTTCTTGATGACATCTGTGGATATTTCCCAAGTCCGGACAAACGTTCTTGCAATGGTATTTCACAGAAGACCAATGAGATCTTTGAAGCAAATTACGATTTTGCAAAAACAAAATCCGCATATGTGTGGAAGACAATCGTAGATCCGTTCCTCGGCAAATATTCTCTGATCAAAGTTGCATCTGGTGTTATCAAATCAGATGATACACTTCTCAATGTAGAAAAAGGAGAAGAAGAACGACTCAATAAATTATATGTTCTGGAAGGTTCCAAACCTCTCGAAGTTCCGGAACTTCATGCAGGTGATATCGGTGCCATTGCAAAACTCGCAAGCGTACAGACAGGTGACAGCCTTGCAGCCAAGGCAAGTCCGGTCCTTTATCCGAAAGCTGTAATTTCTACCCCTTATACCTATAAGAGATACAAAGCGGTTAAGAAAGGTGATGAAGACAAGATTGCACAGGCACTTGCAAAAATGGCAAGTGAAGACAAGACGCTCCGTGTTGTAAATGATTCTGCCAACAGACAGACGCTCCTTTACGGAATGGGAGATCAGCATCTTGATATTATAGTCAGCAAACTGAAAGAGCGCTACAAAGTAGACATCGAACTTTCCAAACCAAAGGTTGCTTTCCGTGAAACTATCCGCAAGAATTCTGATGTGGAAGGTAAACATAAGAAACAGTCCGGTGGACACGGACAGTATGGTCACGTTAAGATGCGTTTTGAGCCATCCGGTGATCTGGAAACTCCATATGTATTTGAACAGGTTGTTGTTGGTGGTGCTGTACCGAAGAACTACTTCCCGGCAGTTGAAAAAGGTCTGCAGGAATGCGTTCAGAAAGGACCTCTGGCTGCCTATCCTGTAGTTGGTGTCAAAGCTACACTTTACGATGGTTCTTATCATCCGGTAGACTCCTCTGAAATGGCATTTAAGATGGCAACGATACTTGCATTCAAAAAAGGATTTATGGATGCATCCCCAGTTCTTCTTGAGCCAATCGTATCCATGAAAGTTATTGTTCCGGATAAATATACCGGTGATGTAATGGGCGATCTTAATAAACGCCGCGGACGTGTCCTTGGAATGAATCCTGATCATGCGGGTAACACCATTATCGAAGCAGATGTTCCACAGCTTGAGATCTATGGCTACTCTACAACACTTCGTTCTATGACAGGCGGAAGCGGAGACTTCTCTTATGAATTTGCACGCTATGAACAGGCTCCGAATGATATTCAGGCCAAAGAGATCGAAGCAAGAGCAAGCAAATTAGATACTACTGAATAATTTCTTTTTCTAATTCTGATAATAAGACACATAAAAAACCCTCACTTCAGATTAATGAAGTGAGGGTTTTTCTGAAAAAACAATTGTTCTAAATGATATTAACCAAACACCTCTTGAATATGTTATGGAATATCGTCTGAATACAGCAAAGCAGCTGTTGGACGACACCAAAATGTCCATTACAGATATCAGTTATCACTGTGGCTTTTCATCAAATGCATATTTTGGTAAGATTTTTCGCGAAAAATATGGCATGACACCGCTTCAGTACCGTAATAGAAATATTGACAAACAGAACGTATTGAATTAAAATTGTTTTTTAGATAACAATGTTGGAGGAACCATAGAAATGAAATACAATTTTAAAAAGATTGAGCCTAAGTGGCAGGCAAAGTGGGAAGAAAGCAAAGTCTTCGAAGCCAAGGACAACAGTGACAAACCGAAGTTCTATGGCCTGGTAGAGTTTCCATATCCAAGCGGTGCAGGTATGCATGTCGGACACATCAAAGCATACTCAAGCCTTGAGGTTATTTCCAGAAAACGTCGTATGGAAGGATATAATGTGCTTTTTCCGATCGGATTTGATGCATTCGGTCTTCCTACCGAGAACTATGCAGTAAAGACAGGAACACATCCACGTATCATCACAGATAAAAACATCAAGAAATTTTCCAACCAGTTAAAGAAAGTTGGCTTTTCTTTTGACTGGAACCGTGTGATCGATACAACAGATGAGGACTACTACAAATGGACACAGTGGATCTTCCTCAAAATGTTTGAGAAAGGTCTTGTATTCAGAGACAGAACTCTTGTAAATTACTGTCCACATTGTAAAGTTGTTCTTTCCAACGAAGACAGTCAGGGTGGTAAATGCGACATTTGTCATAGCGAAGTCGTACAGAAATCCAAAGATGTATGGTATCTGAGAATCACTCAGTATGCGGATAAACTTCTTGAAGGTCTTAAGGATGTAGACTATCCGGATAATGTAAAACAGCAGCAGATCCACTGGATTGGTAAATCAAAAGGTGCATTTGTAAACTTTGATATTGATGGAATTGATGAAAAACTTGAAATCTACACAACCAGACCGGATACCCTGTTTGGTGTTACCTTCATGGTAATCGCACCGGAGCATCCGATTATTGATAAATACAAAGACAAAGTCACAAACATGGACGAGATCACTGCATATCGTAATGAATGTGCCAAGAAAACAGAGTTCGAGAGAACTCAGCTTGTTAAAGACAAGACAGGTGTACGCATTCAGGGACTTGAGGGAGTTAACCCTGTAAACGGCAAGAAGATTCCAATCTACATTGCAGACTACGTAATGATGGGCTATGGTACAGGTGCGATCATGGCAGTACCGGCTCATGACCAGCGTGACTATGATTTTGCAAAGAAATTCGGCATCGACATCATTGAAGTCATTAAAGGTGGAGATATTTCCAAAGAAGCCTATACAGGTGACGGTGAAATGATCAACTCCGAATTTCTCAACGGCTATACCAAGAAAAAAGATTCTATCGAGCGTATGCTGGAAGAACTTGAAAAGAAAGGCATTGGTAAAGCCGGCGTTCAGTATAAGATGAAAGATTGGGCATTCAATCGTCAGAGATACTGGGGTGAGCCAATCCCGCTTATCCATTGCCCGAACTGTGGTGTTGTAGCTGTTCCGGAAGATGAGCTTCCTCTTCGCCTGCCGGATGTTAAAGATTTCGAACCGGGCGAAGACGGACAGTCACCACTTGCAAAGATTGATTCTTTTGTAAACTGCACTTGCCCGAAATGTGGTGCTGCAGCAAAACGTGAAACTGATACCATGCCTCAGTGGGCAGGATCTTCCTGGTATTTCCTGAGATATACAGATCCGCACAACACTCATGTGCTTGCTGATATGGATAAACTGAAATACTGGATGCCGGTTGACTGGTATAATGGTGGTATGGAACATGTTACCAGACATATGATCTACTCCAGATTCTGGCATCACTTCCTGTATGATCTTGGCGTTGTAAATACTCCGGAACCATATGCAAAACGTTCTATCCAGGGACTGATTCTCGGACCGGATGGCGATAAAATGAGTAAATCCAAAGGAAATGTTGTGGATCCACTTGATATCGTAGAAGAATATGGTGCTGATACCCTTCGTACTTATGTACTGTTCATGGGTGATTATGGCGCTGCAACTCCTTGGAGTGACAGCTCCGTTAAAGGATGCAAGAAATTCCTTGATCGTGTGGCAGGCCTGACAGATATTCTTTCTGAAGAACCTGTTTCTGAAGAACTGGAAATGAAGATTCACCGCACTATCAAAAAAGTTTCTTCTGATATTGAAAACCTGAAATTCAATACTGCAATTGCCAGCCTGATGACTTTGATCAACGAAATTACCGCGGAAGGACATATCGGAAAAGAAGATTTAAGCATCTTTATCAAACTCTTAAGTCCATTTGCGCCACATCTCTGCGAAGAGATCTGGGAATTCCTTGGTGGAGAAGGTCTGCTCGCAGTTGCTCCGTGGCCGGTATATGATGAAGGTAAGACAGTTGCCAAGACTGTAGAAATCGGTGTACAGGTAAATGGTAAGGTAAGAGGAACTGTAGTTCTTCCTAATGGATGCGATAAGGAAAAAGCTTTCGAAATCGCAAAAGCAGATGAGAGAATTGCTTCCTTCCTTGAAGGAAAGAATCTGATCAAAGAAATCTATGTTCCAAACAAGATCGTTAATTTTGTTGCAAAATAGAAATTATATATACACACAAGAAAAGCCCTCCAGTTAAGACTGGGGGGCTTCTTTAATGCCTGTGATGTCCGGAGCAGCCATGAGAGAGTAGTTTGTATAATAAACAACAAATCCCGGTTTTGCACCACCTGGCTTTTTGACGTGCTTTTTCTGAATATAATCAATTTCTACTTTTGGAGCAGTTCTGCCTTTGGAATAATAAGCCGCAAGCCGGCCTGCTTCTTCAAAGGTACGGTCTGGAATTTCACCGTCCGGTGTTTTTACAATAACATGGGAGCCTGCCATTTTTTAGCATGGAACCACCAGTCATTACCTGTTGCCATCTTAAAAGTCAATTCATCATTCTGAAAATTGTTTTTTCCAACATAAATATCAAAGCCATCACTGGAAATGTAGTGGAACGGTTTCGATTTCGTCTGTGCTTTCTGACCTTTCTTGTTTGAATGGTGCTTTTTGATATATCCATATTCTGTCAGTTCTTCTTTGATCTGGCTCAGATCATTTTCTGCACGTGCGATGTCCAGAGCATTTGAGATAGATTCCAGATGCTCTATCTCAGCTTCTGTATCAGCGATCTGCTCGGTCAGAGCTTCTTCTGTTCGTTTCATTTTCCGTAACGGTCAAAGTATTTCTTGGAATTTTCACCCGGTGTCATAGCTGGATCCAATGGAATCGTGATTTCTTCATTCGTATAATAATTCAGCGCTTTAAAAGATTTACAACCGTCTTCAAGGCCATATCCATATGTATTGATAAGCTCACCATATACTTTATATTTATCTTTTTTTGCAGTATCTTTCATTTGTTTCTGTTGAAGGAGCAGTTTTTTACGATTACGTTCCAAGGCTGTCTGTACGATTCTTCGAAGATCTGAAGACTTCTGGCGGATTCTGGTCAGAATTTCTTTGGATGCATAATAAGTCTCCAGCATTTCTGATACAGACTCAAATGTTTCACTGTGATAATCCGGTCCATACTGTGTAAGAGGAACTACTGCATATTCAACAGGTTCTTCACCGTGATAAATGATGTTCGGAGAAAAATTTCCCTCCTGTACCTGTTCAATCAGTCTTTTAAATGTATGATACAGATGTACAGAGGCATTTTCATCCAGGGACTGTGCGGCATCATTTCCATCAATCGAAGCACGATAACAGATTTCTTCGGCAATCAGCGGACTGATACCTGTCAGGGTTGTATAGATTGCTTTTGCAATATTACATGGCTTTTTGCATACAACATTTCGGAAATCTTCTTCTGCGATCGTCAGTGGGTCATATTTTTCCTGAGTCTGTGGCAGGAAATAATCCCTTCCCGGCAGAACTTCACGGATTGAACTCATATGTGAAGACACATGTTTGATACTGTCAAGAATCATCCGGTTTTCATCGCAGAAAATAATATTGCTGTATTTTCCCATCAGTTCGACAATAAGATATTTCTTACATGGATCGCCAAGTTCATTCAGATGTTCCAGCTCAAATTCTACAACACGCTCCAGGCCAGGCTGAGATATACTTCCAATTCGCGCACTGCTCAGATGCTTGCGAAGAAGCATACAAAAATTGGGTGCTGTCAGTGGACTTGGTTTATTTTTGCCGGTAAAATAAATAAGTGGAAGAGAAGGACTGGCGGATATAAATAAACGACATTGTCCATTCGCACCTTTTCCTGTAATCATCAATGCATCCGACTCTGGCTGCGCAATTTTATTAAAACGACCATTGTCAAGATTTTTATGTAATTCCTGTACCATTGCTGCAATGGTAATACCATCAAATGCCATTCTATTTCTCCTTTAATAAAATTTCTTTCATTAGAATCAGATGCTGTGAAAACCCTTTCCGATAATCTCACTGGTATTGGATATCAGCATAAATGCGCTCGGCTGATTTTCTTTAATATAGTTACGAAGACGTACTGCCTGAGGCCGGCTGAGAACAGTAAATACAATATATTTGTCCTTTCCGGAAAAAGCCCCCTGTGCATGAACGACCGTTGCACTTCTGTTGAGTTCATGCACAAGAAAATCACAGATTGCTTCCGGTTCATCACAGACCACATTAAAATATTTGGACAGATTAAATCCTTCAATAAAGTTATCAATCATAAAGGAACGAATCGTCAGGCCAAGGAATGAGTAAAGACCGGTCTGGATATCAAAAACAAAGCATCCTGCAACTGTGATCAGTATATCCGTCACAAGAAGAGCTTTACCAATATCGAAACTGCTGTATCTTTTAAGAATCATTGCAATGATATCTGTTCCACCACTGGATGAACCAATATTAAACAAAATCGCAGATCCGAGTGCCGGAAGAGCTATTGCAAAGCAAAGTTCCAGCATAGTCTGGTCAGTCAATGGATGATCCATCGGACATACTCGTTCCAATGTAGAAAGAACAACTGACAAAAGGATACTGCAATACGCTGTTTTGGCAGCAAATTTTTTTCCCAGTACAATAAATCCCAATATAAGCAGCAGCATATTTACAATAAAAGAAAAGTCACTGGCTGAAATGGATGTTTTATCAGCAACCAGAACTGCAAGGCCTGTAATTCCGCCAAATGTAAAATTATTCGTAAACTTGAAAAAATATGTACCGACTGCCATGATCAGAGTACTGACGGTAAGCAGCGAAAAGTGTTTGATTTTTTCTTTCATAATATATATGATTCCCCCTTATATTTCATCCGAATTATTGTAACGCGGGCAGTATGGAAATGTCAACGTGGGTATTTGACTGTTTATAAATTATTTGACTGTTTATAAATTATTTTATAAAAAAAACGAATTGACTAGATTTTTAGAATGCTCTATAATAAATCTGTATGTAAAAAAAGAGACTTGCAAAGTGAGAGAGCTTATGATAAAAAGTATGACAGGCTTCGGCCACGCAGAAAAAGTAACCAGTCAGTGTAAGATCACGGTTGAACTGAAATCAGTCAATCACCGCTATCTTGATCTGAACATCAAAATGCCACGGCGTTTCAATATGCTGGAAGGTCAGGTCAGAAATCTTTTAAAGCAATACATGCAGCGCGGCAAAGTAGACGTATTTATCACTTATGAAGACTATACTTCCAGTGATTATACTCTGAAATATAACAAAGATCTGGCTGCAGAATACCTCCGTTATCTGAATCAGATGGCCGAAGAGTTTCATCTGGAAAATGATATTCGAGTAACAGCTTTATCCAGATATCCGGAAGTTCTGAGCATGGAAGAACAGTCTGTAGACGAGGAAGAACTGTGGAAATTGCTTTCAGATCCATTAAAGGAAGCATGTACCAAATTCGTAGAAACACGTATCAGAGAGGGAAATCATCTGAAAGAAGATCTGCTTGCCAAGCTTGAAGGTCTTGATCAGAAAGTATCTCTGGTTGAAGAACGATCCCCGCAGGTGGTTCTGGCATATCGGGAGAAACTGGAACAGAAGGTACATGAACTTCTGGAAGATTCCCAGATTGATGATAATCGTATTGCAGCAGAAGTTATTTTGTTTTCAGACAAGATCTGCAATGATGAAGAAACCGTAAGACTGCACAGTCATATTCATGGCATGCAGAAGATTCTTCAGGAATCAGAAGGTATTGGCCGCAAAATGGACTTCATGGCACAGGAAATGAACCGCGAAGCAAATACGATCCTTTCCAAGTCAAATGATCTGGAAGTTTCCAATATCGCAATCGATCTTAAGACAGAGATTGAAAAGATCCGTGAACAGATCCAGAATATAGAATAACGGAGGCAGAATACAGCTTTGGCAAAATTAATCAACATCGGCTTTGGAAACGTAGTTAATTCCCGCAAGATCGTTGCAGTTGTCAGTCCTGATGCAGCACCGGTAAAGAGAATGATCCAGAGCATCAAGGGAACCCGTTCTCTGATCGATGCAACACAGGGCCGTAAGACGAAAGCCGTTATTGTAACCTCTGATGATTATCTTGTTTTATCCGCACTTCAACCGGAAACGATTGCCCGGCGTTTTGCGGAAGCTAATAATTATGAAGAAAAGGAAGAGGAACATGAGTAAAGGTGTTTTAACAGTTGTTTCCGGCTTTTCAGGTGCCGGCAAAGGTACGGTAATGAAACGTCTTCTGGAAAAATATGAAAATTATGCGCTTTCAATTTCTGTAACAACGCGGAAACCTCGTGAAGGTGAAAGAGATGGTATTGAATATTTTTTCAGAACACGAGAAGAGGTAGAAGCTATGATTCAGGAAGATCAGCTTCTCGAACATGCTGAATACGTGGGTAATTATTACGGAACTCCTCGGTTTTATGTAGAAGATATGCTTTCTCAGGGGAAAAACGTAATCCTTGAAATAGAAATTCAGGGTGCAATGAAGATCAAAGAAAAAATTCCGGAAGCAGTTCTGGTATTTGTAACCCCACCTACGATCGAAGAACTTCGCAGCCGTCTGACAGGCCGTGGTACAGAAACGGCTGATGTGATTGCATCTCGTCTCAGACGTGCGGCAGAAGAATCGGAGGGAATGGATAATTATGATTACATTCTGATCAATGATCAGGTTGAAGACTGTGTCGATCAGCTTCATCAGATCATTTTGAGCGAACGCTGTCGAGCACAGCGCAACGAAGAACTTATCAACACGATCCAGGAAGAAGCCCGGATCTTTATGAAAGGAGATAAATAATATGATACATCCATCATATTCTGAACTTATTCAGGCAATCAACAACAATGCAGAGGAAGACGACAACACAATGATGCTGAACAGCCGTTACTCACTGGTTCTTGCAACCAGTAAAAGAGCAAGACAGCTGATTGCAGGCGCAGAACCGCTGGTACCTAACACTGCCGGTAAAAAACCTCTTTCTATAGCGATTGATGAGCTCTACAAGGGTGAAGTTAAGATCGTAGCTGCCTCCGGAGAGGAAGAAGATGCAGTAAAAACACAGCCGGTTGCAGAAGAGGCTGTTGAAAATATCGAAGAAACAACCGAAAACAACCAGTAAACCAGAGTAATCAGAAGACTTTATGTCTTCTGATTACGTCTATCAGGAGAATATATGAAAATATTATTTATATCACTGGGCTGCGATAAAAATCTTGCAGATTCCGAAGAAATGCTTGGACTGCTTACCGGAAATGGTCATGAAATCGTAGACTCTGAAGAAGAAGCAGATGCGATTGTCATCAATACATGCTGCTTTATTCATGACGCCAAAGAAGAAAGCGTTAATACGATTCTTGAAATGGCAGAATACAAAAAAACCGGGACATGCAAAATACTGATCGTAACTGGTTGCATGGCTCAGCGCTACAAAGAAGAAATCACGGAGGAAATTCCGGAAGTAGATGCTGTTCTTGGAACTACTTCTTATGGAGATATCGTCAAAGCATTAAATGAAGCAGAAGCCGGTCATGTTTTTCGGGAATTCAAAGATATTAATGCTCTCCCGGAAGATTCCGGTCGCAGAGTCATTACAACTGGTGGACATTTCGGATATCTTAAGATTGCTGAAGGCTGTGATAAGCATTGTACCTACTGTATCATTCCTTCGTTGAGAGGTAAATTCCGCAGTGTTCCTGAAGAGCGTCTTCTAAAGCAGGCCGAGTATATGGCTTCCCAGGGAGTCAGGGAATTGATTCTCGTTGCACAGGAAACAACCGTCTATGGTACTGATCTTTACGGCAAAAAAACTCTGCATATCCTTCTTAAGAAACTTTGCCAGATTAAAGGAATCCGTTGGATCCGTGTTCTTTACTGTTATCCGGAAGAAATTTATGATGAACTGATCCAGGTCATGAAAGAGGAAAAGAAGATCTGCCACTATCTTGACCTTCCAATCCAGCATGCAAGCGACCGTATTTTGAAACGTATGGGCCGCCGCACTTCCAAAGCACAAATTGTAGGAATCATTACCAAGCTGCGCAGAGAGATCCCGGATATCGTTCTCAGGACATCCCTTATCACAGGCTTTCCGGGCGAAACAGAAGAAGACCATCAGGAACTGATGGAATTTGTAGATGAAATGGAATTCGACCGTCTTGGAGTTTTCACGTATTCACCGGAAGAGGGAACACCTGCCGAAACAATGGAAGGACAGGTGCCAGAAGAACTTAAAGAAGAACGCCGTGATGAGATCATGGAACTGCAGCAGGAAATTTCCCTGGAAAAAGGAAATAACCGTATCGGTCAGGAATTACTTGTTATGATCGAAGGAAAGGTTTCCGGCGAAAGTGCCTATATCGGACGTACCTAGGAGATGCTCCGAAGGTAGATGGATATATGTTTGTTCAAACAGGAGAACTGCTTGTTACAGGCGATTTTGCAAAAGTAAAAGTAACAGGCGCAATGGAATACGATTTGATAGGAGAGTTGGCTGATGAATACACCGAATAAACTTACAATTGCAAGAATGATCATTGTTCCTTTTCTTGTAATATTTCTTCTGACCGGATGGGGCGGAGAAGCCAATCGTTACATTTCTCTGACTCTGTTTGTGGTCGCAAGCGTTACAGACTGGTTTGACGGATATCTTGCCCGTAAAAACAATCTTGTTACAAACTTTGGTAAATTTATGGATCCTCTGGCGGATAAATTGCTTGTATGCTCTGCAATGATCTGTATGATCGATCTCAAACGTCTTTCTGCATGGTTCGTCATCATTATCATTGCCCGCGAATTTATTATCAGTGGTTTCCGTCTTATCGCTGCCGAAAATGGTATTGTAATTGCTGCAAACTACTGGGGAAAATTTAAAACAGCTTCCCAGATGATCATGATCATTTTGCTGATACTTCATTTTGATGGTATCTTTGTTATACTTGAACAGATTTTTATCTGGCTCTCCCTTGCATTGACCATCATTTCTCTGATCACCTACATCTGGCAGAACCGAACTGTTCTGTCCATGCAGGAATAATATACAGATAACGGAATTCCCCCGGACGTTATATATGATCGTTCGGGGGATATTTATTAGTGTATCATGCGCATCAGATTTACAATACGGTCAATTTTGGACGCTTCCTGTGGAGTTTTTCCTGCTTTCATCACTTCAAGGACCGCTGAAATTTCATTTTGTGAAAAATGCAGTCCATTCTTTTTTCCGGAAGCAGCAGCACTCATTAAATATGGCATCATGTCTGACACGCTTTTTCCATTGCCCTTTTCTGCAAGGTTCTGCAGCATATCTAATTTGGTTTTGTCAATTTCTTTCAGCTTCGGATCGTTTTTCCAGTCATCATTCATCGCCATCTGATCACCTCCCCAGAAAACTGTTTATTCATTTATTGTCATCAACATCTCTAGCATCGCAAACATATTTACTGCCTGGTCCAGCTTTTTTCTGTTTTCTCCATAACTAAATTTTCGGATATCATTTAACAGTTCCATTGGGTTCATTGGCCTGGAACTGCAGATCTGCATATCGTTCTGTGGCCTGGAAAATAACTGAAGTGTGTTACACAGTTCCTGTGTTTTGGCGTATGCAGCAAGTATTCTCTGGCCTGAAAAAGACAAATAGGGAATCAGTGCTTTCAGCATCTGAGAATTTTCATCGGTGACTAGCTGATCCAACATGGTCTGTGCAATGGTTTCCTGTTCCATACAGCCACTCCTTTCTGACGATTATATGCTTTTGCTAATTATTTTATGACAGTGCAATAAGATTTGACATACTATAAATTATCTCAACAAATAAAAGGATTTTCTGAATATGAAAAAAGAAAAACTTATTATAAATGGAAATGCATTTTATGAAATCGATCTCGAGTGTTTTGAAAAGAAGAAAAAAGACACGAAACATTTTCCTGACAAAAAAGCAGGCATACATTCTTCACAGCATACACAGAAAAGGCAGAGGAAATAACCTCTGCCTCCAAAGATATCAGTAGCCACAACCGTTATTGCCACATCCACCACAGAGCAGGAGCAGTACGATAATGATCCAGCAGGAATCATTGCCATTGCTGCAGCCGCATCCGTTTCCACATCCATTGTTTCCGCACAGACACATCAGACAGATGATCCAGAGAATACAATTACAGGAGTTATCTCCAAAAAGACTGTTTCCATTGCCACAGCCACAGTTGTTATTACATCCGCATCTTTCATCACCGCATCCACAATTTGTAGCAGCTAAATCACTCATAGTAAATCCTCCAGGTTTTGTTTACACTTCATATTATGCAGTGAAAGCTTTATGCGTTACTTACAATTATCTGCGAAGAGAAACAATTTTTATTTCCACATAATTTTTATTCGCATATATATGAAAATTCTGTTGAAAAGGGAATTGAAATGAGCTATAATTCGAATGTTAATATTGCTTATAAAAGCAAAAAGCAGGAAAAGGAGAGGATAGAATATGCCTGATAAGGGACTGTTTGACATACATTGTCACATTGTTCCTTCGGTTGATGACGGAGCTTCGAGCGCAGAAGAAGCATACAAAATGCTTCAGATGGAATATAGACAGGGTGTACGCAATATTATTGCAACTCCCCATTACAGGCTTCAGATGTTTGAAACTCCCATTGAAACAGTGGAGCACCAGTTTTTGGTATTAAGACAGCTGGCTAGAAAAGTTGCACCTGATCTTCACGTATATCTCGGATGCGAATTTCATTCTAATATGGAAATGGTAGAGATGCTTCGCAGCGGAGAAGTACACACAATGGTCGGTTCCCGTTATGTTCTTACAGAATTTTCGGGAAGCACAAAAGCAAGCTATATCCGAGAACGTTTATATTCATTGCTTTCTCATGGTTACAAACCAATTGTAGCACATATCGAACGTTATGAATGTATGCGAAAAGATATCGGATTTGTTGAAGAAATGGCAGATCTCGGTGCGCTTATGCAGGTGAATGCCGACAGTATCATTGGAAAAGACGGATTTGGTACCAAACGATACTGTAAAAAGCTTATGAAACAGGATCTGCTCAGTTTTGTCGGTTCTGACTGTCATGGACCAAAGAACGGATATCACGAATTGGTGAAGCTTATGATTATGTTTCAAAAAAAGAAGGAGATTCTTATGCAAACCAGCTTTTCATAAGAAATCCACAAAAAATAATTGCGGATGCACAGCGTAGGAAGGGAAGATAAAATGGAACAGCAGAATTTACAAGACAATACCGATATTGAAATTGATGTGTTAGAATTATTCCATGTATTATTAAACAAGTTCTGGATCATTCTTCTGGCAGGAATCATTGCAGGACTTGCTTTTATTGGTGGAACAATTCTTTTTATTACGCCACAATATGAATCTACTACAAAAATGTACGTGTTAAGTAAGCAGGACAACAATACACTTACTCAGCAGGATATGCAGACAAGTTTGTCTCTGACAAAAGACTATGCAGAGCTGATCAAAAGCCGTACAGTTACTGAAGGTGTGATCGCACAGTTAAATCTTGATCTCACACATGAAGAACTTCTGAAAAAAATGGCAGTAGATTCTGCAACAGATACTCGTATTCTTTCAATCACTGTAACAGATGCAGACCCTTATGAAGCATGCAAGATTGCCAATGCTATCAGAGATGTTGCTGCAAACCATATAAAAAATGTAATGGATATTGATGCCGTAAATGTTGTTGAAACAGCAAATATTCCGGATCAGCAGTCAAGTCCAAGTATCAGTAAAAATGGTATTATCGGTGTACTCCTTGGCGTACTCTTGTCTGTTGCGATCATCTTGATCGCATATATTTCCAACGATACTGTGAAGACACAGGAAGATGTCGAAAAATATCTTGGTCTCAGTGTTCTGGGTACGATCCCGTTAACTGAAACAGATCGTAAAAAGAAAA
>ENA-OQCO01000114-OQCO01000114.1-human-gut-metagenome-genome-assembly--contig:-NODE-114-length-45064-cov-2.957852_pt1 | contig 45064 bp, 33 predicted proteins | sample MGYA00242500_ERZ504582 | MGnify/ENA primary metagenome ERZ504582 (study PRJEB26092, sample SAMD00036346) | human gut metagenome | host: Homo sapiens | study: EMG produced TPA metagenomics assembly of... | reverse complement strand
ATGAAAAATGGATAATAAAAATAAGTGGTGTTTAAAAGATTTCATCTAACCCCTCCTGAACGATACTATTTTCAGTATACCATGAGAGAAAAAACAGGGCAATGTTCAGAGAGAAGATTCTGCAAAAACAAAAAACTTGAAGAAAGAACGGATATGAGATAGAATAGTACGAATGAAAGGTAAATTTGTAATTGTTCAGAAAATGAACAGGAAGAAAAATACGAGGAGTACATAATATTATGATAAGAAAAATCTGTAAAAAGGCGACGGTATGGCTGCTGGCTGGTGTGATCGGTCTGTCAGCTGTCACGGTACAGGCGGCAGAGGTGGATAACGGGGCATCTTATCCGATCACAACAAATGCCATAGAAGGCTGGCCACAGGGACCGGATACTTATTCGGAGACAGCAGTGCTGATGGATGCAGATACAGGAACAATCCTTTATAATAAGGGAATGGATGAAAAGAGATACCCGGCGAGTATCACAAAGATCATGACGGCACTTCTGGCACTGGAAAACAGCAATCTGGATGATCAGGTGACATTTACAGAGGAATGTCTGGCAGATCAGACATCGGATAGTGGAAATATCGGCATGCAGGTAGGCGAGGTGCTGACGATGCGTCAGTGTCTGCTGGCATTGATGATACGGTCAGCAAATGATGTGGCGACGCAGATCGCGGTTCAGATTGCAGGATCGGTATCGGCATTTGCAGATATGATGAATCAGAGGGCACAGGAACTGGGATGTGTGAATACGCATTTTGTGAATGCCAGCGGGATGCCGGATGAGAATCATTATACAACGGCACACGATATGGCACTGATTTTCCGGGAAGCAATCAAAAATCAGGATTTTCTGGATATTATCGGTACACAGAGTTTTACGATTGATCCGACGAATATGAATCCGGAGAGCCGGACGTATTCCACACATCATGCACTGGTGGCACAGGGAGCACCGGAATATTATGAAGGATGTTTTGGTGGCAAGACAGGCGTGACGGAAGCGTCGAAGAATACACTGGTCAGCGGAGCGACCAGAGACGGCATGACACTGATCGCAGTGGCAATGCGGGCGGATGCCGGACAGGTGTGTCAGGATCATATCAGTATGTTTGATTATGGGTTTAATAATTTTCAGAAAGTAGAGGTATCGGGAGGAGCGGTTACGATACCGAAAGATGTACAGGTAAGTGATCTGACCAATACGGATAATTCCTATTATTATGGAACGGATTATTATGTGGGAAGCGGTTCCGAAGAGGTGCAGGCGGAAGAACCTTCGGTGATAGCAGCAGAAGAGACAACGCCGACACCGGAAGTAACGCCGGAATCTGCTGATTCGAACACGGGGCAGGATGAAAAAACGCAGACGGTATATCGCTATGTGATCTATATTCTGGCGGGACTGATCGCAGTTACTCTGGTAGTTACGATTGTTTCCGGAATTCGAAAACATATGAAAAAGAAAAAAAGAGGAAGAAATCCTGATGGATTTCTCCCTTCTTTTTTTCTTGATTTGTTTAAGCACCAGGAATCCATGCACCGGAACCGTTTACATAATAGGAACCGATACGGGTGTTGGCTGCCATAGCGCCGGAGCCGGTCAGGTAGTACCAGGTACCGCCGAGATTGATCCATCCGGTAGCCATAGCGCCGGAGCCAGTGAGGTAATACCAGGTATTGCCAAGTTTCAGCCATCCGGTAACCATCCAGCCGGACTGATCAAAGTAATACCACTGACCGTTAATATATTCCCAGCCATTGGTAGTGTATCCACCGCCTGAATGACGATACCACCAGCGGGAACCACTCTGAACCCAGCCGGCAGATACTCTCAGGTGATCAGGAACCCATGCACCGGAACTGTTGACATAACAGGAACCGATCCAGGTGTTGGCTGCCATAGCACCGGAACCATTCAGATAATACCAGGTACCGCTGAGATTGATCCATCCGGTTGCCATAGTACCGGATCCGGTGAGGTAATACCAGGTATTGCCAAGTTTCAGCCATCCGGTAACCATCCAGCCGGACTGATCAAAGTAATACCACTGTCCGTTAATATATTCCCAGCCATTGGTAGTGTAGCTGCCGTCCTGATGACGATACCACCAGCGGGAACCGTTCTGGATCCAGCCGGCAGTGTATTTTACTCTGCCGGAAACCCATGCACCGGATGCGTTGACATAGTAGGAACCGATCCAGGTGTCAGCAGCCATAGAACCGTTAGAATACATATAATAATAAGTATTATTTATGATATGCCAGCCGCCAGGGTACATGGCACCATTTCCACCAAAGTAGTACCAGCCATTGCCAAGATATGCCCAGCCGGTAAGCATGGCACCGGATGCGTCCATATAATACCAACTGCCTCCCAGGTGGAGCCAGCCGGTATGCATAGCACCATTCTCATTCAGATAATACCAAGTTTTTCCAAGTTTTAACCAATTGTTGCTGATCATATATCCACTGGCATTGAAATAGTACCAATGCCCATCGATACTTTCCCACTGACTGACAGGGTAAGTACCATCAGGACGCTGATACCAGTAACCATTGGTATCTTTTCTCCAGTTTTCGTTTTTGTAATATGGAATCCATACGCCATCAGCTCCGTAATATTTATTTCCAACCCAGGCAGATGTGACCATAGATCCGTCAGAATTGAAGGTATATTCGGAACCATTGATGGTATGTGTACCGGTGTACATAGCACCATCTGCCCCAAGATAATACCAGATATTATTAAGCTGAATCCATCCTGTGACCATGGCACCGGTAGAAGGATCAAGATAGTAATAATAGCCGTTAACATAGATCCATCCGGTGGTCCTCTGACCGGAGGCATTCACATAATACCAGGCATTATTATCCTCAACGAACTGATTAGTCAGCGGAGTTGAGGAATTTTGGAAATAATAATAATTGCCATAATTATCTTTTTTCCATCCACTGCAAACTGTTGGGAAACCATTCTCGTAATAAACAGAGACTGTGGAACCGTCAATATTGCCAATAGCTACCAGACTTCTTCCGGATGGAATGTTGTTGTCAAGAGACGGATTCAGATGAATCACAAGAGCGGGCTGACTGCCTGCGTACCATCCGGTAGCATATAGTGGAGTACCACGTTCACCCATCGCGAGCAGTGTGTCACGGGTACCGCATTCACCGTTGAAGGTTGAGTCGGTTACATAGGTATAGGTACCGGTCATAATTGCCATATCAGGCTTAAAGCACGAAGATAACTGTCGGTATTAGAACCGTAGGATCCATGATGACCAAGCTTTAATAGATTTATATGTCCCAACTTTTGTGCAAGAGCAGATTCCGTACGTTTGTTAGTAGTTCAAGTTGGAATCCAACAGCGGATAGTTATTGATGTCACCAGACAAAAAAGCGGTAGTTCCGGTTTGCATGGAAGTAACTTTTACACCAAGACTAAAATAATTTGCATCAGGCTGTGGACGTGAAACACCATAATTCATGATTTCTATTTTGAGTGTATTCTGATCTCCCAGATAGAAAATAGGTGTGGATACGTGTCCTGTTTCATTTTCATAAATACTGCGCTGTCCGGATGCTGCCTTTTCATCCTGATTTGCATTAGTCGGGTCACTGTCAGTTCCGGCAACTACGCGGTCGCTGGATGGAATACTGGAAGTAACCAGATTGTCTGAGGTACCGGAGAGTGAAGAACTTACATCTTCATCCAGAATACCACTGTCCAGGGGGTGGATATTCAGAGATTCTGCTGATGTAGAGGCTATTGTTTCAGCAGAAGCATCAGCGGGTGCACAAATGAAATCATAATCAGAATCTCCAAGTTTAGAGAAAGAATAACCATCCGCTTCCGGTGTAACGGTATACGTATAAGCAGATTTGGTATCATCGTATTTGGGAATGGACTGGAACTCATAGTCCCACTGATTCTCAGAGACTTTGGTAACAGATCCATGTTCCGATGTGGTATCGGAAGTTAACGTTACAGACTGGTTATCTCCCCAGGACAGAGTAACTGACATCGTATCCGGAGGGTTGATCGAGGCTGAATCATCATTCTGTGTGGAAGTTTCTGTGACCGGCGTTGCAGCTGTTGAAACAGTTGCAAGTGAAACTACATCACTCTGCGTTTCCGTAGAAGCAGAAAGATCTTTTATGGTTTCAGAAGAAGTTTCCGTGACAGTATCGTTGTTCTGCACAGCTGGTTCTTCGGTAGCAGCCGGTGCATCTGGTTCTGACTCGGATTCAGAACCAGATGAAGAATCTGATGAAATATCAGATTCAGTAGTATCAGGCTCCTGCGCTGGGACATCAGAATCATCATCCCCTTTAAGTTCGGTGTCTGCATCTGAATCGTTCGGGGTACTCTGTTCTGGTTTCTGAATTTCTTCGGGTTCTTCGGGGACTTCCGGCTCCTCCGGCACTGTCCAGACAATGCTTCCCTTTACTGTGACTGTCTCAGGATAGAGTGGTGCATCCGTATTAAAATACTGAATGAGTGTTGCCCCGGTCTCCTTGGCAGCGGCAACAGCGCGATCATAGACATAGAGATTATCCCAATAATGTGTGGAATCAGTGATATCGCTGTCTGAATAAGGTTCCAGATAGACACGTTTTGGATGAAACGCACGGATGATTTCATCTGCAGATCCGATATGATCGCTGTGAGGATGAGTGCTATATAGAATTCAAAGTTATCTTTTGTAACACCCATACTTTTCAGATAGGAAATCACCTGATTTTCGAATCCCAGTCCTTTGGTAATGCCTGCACGTAAAGGATAGCGGGGATCACTGCCATCTGGATAATCATTGTCTTCACCGGAGTCGACCATACCGAATTTTCCATCACATTCGATGAGAATGGCATCAGTATTGTGATTTAAGGTAAGAAAATGAATCGTGCCGTCTGTACTGTGAAAAGTAGAGTCTGTAGTAGCTGCCTGAACCGTACTTATCCCGGAAGGCGATGCAAACACCAGACTGCCCGCCATACAAAGTGCCGAAACGCCACACAGCAGGTGTTTTAATCTGTTTTTCATAATATTTTGTGAAACAACTCCTTTCCTAAAAAATAACACGCAGCAGAAAGAAAAAAATAAATAGGCAACGCGTTACATATAATCACGTTCATTATAACAGTTATAATAGAAAAATCAAGGAACGATAGAAAAACGTAAGAATGAAAACTTGTATAAAATAAGAATAAATGATATGATGAAAAACACGAAAAGAAGTAGTAAGAGGAAGAGAAAAATGAACAAAAAAGAATATAAAAAATGGTTGGGTCTGCTGTGTGCAATGATCGGACTCTGTGTAATCCTTTTGAGCGTTTATTACTGGAGAATCCGGGAAACAGCAAACAGCCAGCACTCCTATCTGCAGATTGAAGCATCAGAAGAGCAGTTTCAGGACAAAACAGGATATACAGGAGTCCGTGAAATGGAGCAACAGTTTATTGTTGATGAAAATGAACTGACAGAGTTTAATGTAATGTTTCGAAAACTTGAACAGCAGGCAGAGGAGCCTGTGCAGGTGGAACTTTTAAAAGCGACGGACAGAGAGCAGATCCAAAAATGGGAAATTGACGGAAATACGGTAGGGGATTACAGCTACCAGACATTTCATCTGAGTGTTCCACTGGAAGGAATTATGGGAGAAAAGTACATTATTCACGTAACAATCCCGGAAAATTCTGCTATTGTTCCGGCGGTGACGAATTATGAGGCTTATGGAGAACATGTAAAAACCGACGGGAATGACGAGACAGGGTGTATGGTTTTTAACTTACAGGCAACAAATGCATTTTTAAAGAATATATATGCATGTGTGGGCGTAATTCTGTGTCTCTCGCTTGCCGCATTTGGGCTTCTGCTCATGCGAAAAGAAAAGAGAGTGGAGTGGTATTTTCTTGTTCTGGGACTCTTTATGGGAAGTATGTATATTGTACTTTTTCCACCCAATACGGCACCGGATGAGCACAGTCATATAGCAACAGCATATTATGATGCGAATAAGATACTGTTTCGAAATAGCGTGGACGAAGAAGGATATGTTCTGGTGCGAAAGACTGATGCACAGATTCAGGATAAAATGGCGATTTCACTGGCAGATGCTTCCTATTATTATAATCAGCTTCTTCAAAAAGGGGGACAGGAACCAGCTGCATTGAATCGAGGACCATTGGCTGCACCATTTGTTGCGCATCTGCCGCAGGCTGTCGGAATTGCAATCGGTTGGCTTTTCCATGCAAATGGTATGATTACATTGTATCTGGGAAAAATCACAGCATTGTTGTTTTATCTGCTATGTGTTTTCTGGGCAGTTCGTTTTATGCCATGGGGAAAGATGGTAATGGCGGTGATTGCGCTGTTTCCGATGAGTCTGGAGATTGCATCGTCGTATTCTTATGACTGTACGGTAAACGCACTCAGTTTTCTTTTCATCGGTTATACAATGTACCTGATTTATGAGAAGGAGAGGGTGACGTGGAAAGATTATGCATTTCTGACTGTTGTCGGAATGTGGATGGCACCGTGTAAACTGGTTTATATTTTTGTATGTGGAATCATCTTCCTGATACCATCGTCCAAATCAAATAATCCGCGCGGTGTACTTGCGGGAAAAATAGGGATTATAGTTGTGATTGGAATGGTTACAATGCTTCTGAGAGGGGCAGTTGTAGCAAACCTGACGTCTACTCCGGGAACCGGATATTCGGATATTGAAAGAGGATGGACTCTTGCCAGATTCTGGAAGATCCGGTAAACAGTATGGGTGTACTGTTTAATACGTATTTTGAACAGGGAGAGTATTATCTGGGAACAATTATAGGACAGTCGTTGGGATGGCTTCAGGTGAAAATTTCCTGGATAAATATTACAGGATTTCTGTTGTGTATGGTATTTGCTTTATTTACAGATAAAAAGGCGGATTACATGACGAATAAACAGAAAGTACTGGTTGGCATGCTGTCATTGATTATGATTGGCGGAGTAGTGCTGAGTATGTGGCTTGATTTTACACCGCCTCAATGGAAAAACGTAGCGGGAGTTCAGGGACGATATTTTTTGCCATTTTTGCCAATGTTGGTGCTGATGTTAAAGGGAAAACAGACACTTCGAGTGGAAAGATACAGCAAAAGAATCATGATTTCCATGTATATTCTGGAAATCCTTACAGTTTTTGATGTATGGAAAGCAATGATTGTGTAAATCTGTCTGTCAGGAAAAAATCGTTGGAGTTGAAGAATAAGAACGATGATGGTATAATAAAACATCATGGAAATCAAAATTGATTCACTGGATCAATTATTGATATGCAATGCAATAAAAACAGCAGTATCCTTTATCAGGGTACTGCTCGTTTGTGTTAAAAACCTGCTTGCAGGAAAGAATATTTTATTAAAGAGAGGATAAAAAAATGGGAAAAATTACAGTAGAAACATGTGAAATTGAAGGACTGAAAGTAATCACACCGACAGTGTTTGGCGATGAACGTGGATATTTTATGGAAACATATAATTATAATGATTATAAAGCAGCAGGCATCGATATGGAATTCGTACAGGATAACCAGTCAAGCTCCAAAAAAGGAGTTTTAAGAGGACTGCATTTTCAGATTAATTATCCCCAGGACAAACTGGTGCGGGTAGTTAGTGGGGAGGTCTTTGATGTGGCAGTGGATCTGCGCCCGGGTTCTGAAACATATGGAAAATGGTTTGGTGTTGTGCTGTCCGCAGAGAATAAAAAACAGTTCTTTATTCCAAAGAATTTTGCGCATGGATTTATCGTACTGTCCGAGTCCGCAGAATTTGCGTATAAATGTACCGATTTTTATCACCCAAACGATGAAGGCGGACTGAAATGGGATGACCCGGAGATTGGCGTAGAATGGCCGATGCCGGAGGGAATGACAAAAGAAGAACTGACCATCTCTGACAAGGATCAGAAGTGGGGAAGCTTTGCGGAGTACAAAAATCGATAAGAGGGAAATGAAATGGGAAGAAAGAAAAAGATTCTGGCCGGTATCTGCGTGTTGTGTTTACTGGTTTTAAATGTGCTGATCGTATGTCACAGAGGAAGTGTAGGCGGTAATTATGAGCTTCATCTTACGATGAACAGCGATAAGGAACAGGAGATTCAGGTCTATTACAGTGCGGCCGGAGAACTTTCAGAAAAATCAAGTCAGGTCAAGACGTATGATCAGGTTGGAGAAAGTCAGGAACTGATTTTTTCTGTTCCATTTCAGTTTAATATGGTGCGTCTGGATCTGGGCACGCAGCCGGGAACGTTCACGATTGAAAATGTTTATCTTGGATGTAAAGATACGAAAACAGAGATTCCGGAGATGACGAATCCGAAGCTGATCGAAGGTCAGCAACTGGAGAGCCTGGAAGCTAATGACGGAACATTAAAAATCTGGACGAATGGAACAGATCCTTATGTGTGGCTGCATCTGGATAAAGAAGAACTGTATCCGGTTCTCGAGAAAGATTATACACAGAAATTGTGGATCAAAAATATTCTGATGCTGTTACTGATTGACGGTGGAGCAGTGGTTGCGTTTGTTTTCCGGAAGAAAGTATTGACACTTCCAATCGAGCTTTTACAGAACAGAAAACTGATTATGAATCTGGCAAAGAATGACTTCAAAACGAAGTATGCAGGGTCATATCTTGGAATCGTATGGGCGTTTGTACAGCCAATCGTTACGATTCTGGTATATTGGTTTGTCTTTTCTGTCGGTCTGAAAGCAGGAAATGTATCGGATTATCCATTTGTTCTATATTTGGTATCTGGTATTGTGCCATGGTTCTTTTTCCAGGATGCATTGAATGGTGGAACCAATGCACTGATGGAATACAACTACCTGGTTAAAAAAGTAGTGTTTAAAATCAGTGTACTGCCGATCGTAAAGATGATTTCCGCTTTATTTGTACATGCCTTTTTCGTTGTGTTTTCACTGGTTTTATGCAGCCTGTATGGCTATACGCCGTCGCTGGCAACATTGCAGATCTTTTATTATTCGCTCTGCACATTTATGTTTACACTGGGGCTGGTATATGCGACCAGTGCGATCGTTGTATTCTTCCGGGATCTGACACAGATCATCAGTATTTTCTTACAGGTAGGTATCTGGCTGACACCAATCATGTGGGATGTCAACATGCTGGCAAATTATCCGTGGCTGATCAAACTGTTCAAATTGAATCCGATGTACTATATTGTCACCGGATACCGTGATTCCATGCTGGGTCACGTATGGTTCTGGAATCACTGGGGATGGACCGTATACTTCTGGATCGTAACAGTAGTATTGTTTGCACTTGGTTCCTGGATCTTTAAGAGACTGAAACCACATTTTGCAGATGTACTTTAAGAGAAATCAAAGAGAGGTTTACAGATGTCAGAGATTGCAATTTCAGTGAATAACATCAGTAAGATGTATAAACTGTACGAGAATCCGATGGATCGGTTAAAAGAATCCCTCGGATTGACAAGAAAAAAAAGATATAAAGAACATTATGCTTTGAACAACGTAAGTTTCAGGTGAAAAAGGGGGAGACCGTGGGAATTATCGGAACGAATGGTTCCGGTAAATCCACGATTTTGAAAATTATCACCGGCGTACTGAATCCCACACAGGGAGAAGTGGTGGTGGATGGAAGAATCTCCGCGTTGCTGGAACTGGGAGCCGGATTCAACGGAGAGTATTCCGGTATCGAAAACGTGTATTTGAACGGTCAGATGATCGGATTCAGCAAAGAAGAGATCGATGCAAAACTGCAGGATATCCTGGATTTTGCAGATATCGGAGATTTTATACACCAACCGGTAAAAACGTATTCCAGTGGTATGTTTGTGCGATTGGCTTTTGCGGTAGCTATTAATATCGAACCGGAAATTCTGATCGTAGATGAAGCACTTTCCGTAGGAGATGTCTTTTTTCAGGCGAAATGTTACCGGAAGTTTGAAGAATTTAAAGAGATGGGAAAAACCATTCTTTTTGTAAGTCATGACCTGAGCAGCATCGGGAAATATTGTGACCGGGTTGTTCTGTTAAACAAAGGAGAAAAACTGGCAGAAGGCGATGCGAAAGAGATGGTCAATCTGTATCGTCGTGTTCTGGTGAACCAGTATGATGAACCAGGGGAACAGAACACTATGCAGGAAGAAACGCCAGAGGTACAAGAAGAAAAGAGTACGAAAGATCAGTTAAATCTGAATCCAAAAGTACTGGAATATGGAAGTAAATTAGCAGAAATTCAGGACTTTGCAATTCGTGATAAGTCCGGAATGGTTACGAATGTGATTGAAAAGGGAGAAGAATTTTCCGTGGATATGAAGATTCATTTTCATGAAACGATCCAGGAACCGATTTTTGCTTTCACGATCAAAGATCTGAAAGGAACGGAGATCACCGGAACCAATACGATGTATGAGAATACACCGGTAGGTACACAGAAGGCGGGAGAAACCAGACGGATCACCTTTACACAGAAGATGCCGTTAGAGGCCGGAGAATATATGCTGTGTCTAGGATGTACCGGTTACCGAGATGGCGATTTTACCGTATTCCACCGGTTGTATGATGTATGTAATCTGACAGTCATTACGGATAAGAAAGCTGTCGGATATTTTGATCTGTTCTCAAAGGTCACGTTAAAGTAACTGAGGAGGAAAAGAATGGCAATACTGAACTTAGAGTATTATACGCAAAAAGATCTGTATTCAGATGGAGATATTGAAGAACAGATGCTTAAGATGGCAAAAGAAGGAGTAACCTGTGAGGAGCTTTCCAGTGAGCAGGTTTCTTTTCCTGTGATCTATCACTTCTCAGATCTGCGAGCAAATATACTGAACTGGTATCCGATCAAAAAATCGGACAGTGTTCTGGAGATCGGTGCGGGCTGTGGTGCAATCACAGGTACGCTCTGTGAAAAAGCAGGTCAGGTTACATCTGTGGAACTCTCGAAAAGAAGAGCACAGATCAATTATTACCGCAATGAGAAAAAAGATAATCTGACCATCATGGTGGGAAACCTCAATGACATGGATCTGGGGCAGCAGTATGACTATGTGGTAGTCAACGGAGTACTGGAATATGCCATGAGCTTTACAGAGGGCGATACACCGTATGAGACATTTTTAGGAAAAATGGGTTCTTACTTGAAAAATACAGGAAAATTACTGATCGCAATTGAGAATAAGCTGGGAATGAAGTATTTTGCCGGGGCCCCGGAAGATCATACGGACATTCCCTTCTTTGGAATCAATGGTTATCCGGAAAATCACAGTGTCAGAACATTTTCCAAAACAGAATTGCAGGAACTTGTGAAAAAAAGCGGATTTCCTTTTCAAAAATTTTATTACCCGTATCCGGATTATAAATTTCCAACGGAGATCTTTACGGATGCGTCACTGACCACTAATCATTATGGGAAAAATTATCCGATCTACACGGACAAAACCGTGGATCTGTTTTCAGAAAGCGCCGGTATCGAGGCAATGAAAAAAGAACAGATCGCGGACCGTTTTGTGAATTCTTTTCTTCTGGTTGCAGGAAAACAGGAACTTGAAGAAAAAGAAGAAATTCTATATGTAAAACTGAATCAGGGCCGCAGGAAAGAGTTTCGAACCCTGACCCAGCTGGTGCGGAAAGAGGAAAGTGTGTGGGCAGAGAAAAAACCACTGTGCCCGGAGGCAGAAAACTTTATAGCAGGACTGAAAAAAACAGGAGCGCAGAAACCAGGAAAAGGTTTTCGTAATCTTCCGTGCAGATATGAGAATGGGGGAATCGTGTATCCGGTATTGAGCAGGAAAACACTTGAAGACAGAATTCGTGATCTTGTGGAGAAAGAACAGACAGATGAGATTCTGAGAACCCTGAAACATGTATATGAGCATGTGTTCGCACAGCGAAAAAAAGAACCGGAGTACCAGACGAAAGTTTTTAAGGAAGTGTTTGGAGAACATCCGGGCAAGGAGTATTATGAATGCGTAAGTCCGGCAAACATTGATCTGATCTGTGCGAATATCTTTGAGTTCGGAGATGATTATGGAATCATTGACTATGAATGGACTTTTGACTTTCCGGTTCCGGTTGCCTTTATCATGTGGAGAATGATCCATGAACTGTATTACCGAATCCCGAAACTGGGCGCGCTGTATACACAGGACGATATGAATCACGAATTCGGTATAGAGCCATCGGACAGTGAAATTTTCCTGGCATGGACAATGCATTTTACTTATGAATATGTTGGCAGCGATTCGCTGGATGTATACCGGAAAGAGAGAATTCCGGTGGATCTGTCAGAAACTGTGCGCGCATGTCAGGAGAAAAAGCGATTTCGCAGCAAACTGTATTATGATACAGGTTCTGGGCTGTCGGAAGAGAACAGTATTGAGACGGCGGTGGAATTGGATCGGGGAAGATTTCAGGTTACGTTTGATCTGCAGAAAGTAGAAAATATCTGCGGAATCCTCTGGAATCTGTTAAGTGAAACGTTCTGTGAGGTGAAAGTGGAAGTACTTGACTGTGGATGCCATGGGGAGCTAATTCCGTTTGGTATGCGGATCGACAAGGCGGCGGATGCGGTAGTGTTCCTGAATCTGGCAGGCGGATATTTTATCCATGTGACGGATCCGTCAGAATTGAAGAAAATTACAATTTCCGGTCAAATTCGTTTTCTGTCGCAGAAAGAGATCGCAGAAGAAATCCAACTGGAAGAGGATCGAAAAGAAGCGGTACGTCGGGAAGAAGAAAGAAAACTTCAGCAGCGGATACAAAAAGAAGAACGGATAGCAGCGAAAAAAGCCGAAGAAGAGAGAAGGCAGGAAGAACTTCGGGCAGCCATGGAATTTCAGCATCGACCGAAACAGAGAGCAAAACGTCTGGTGAAGAAGATGCTTGGACGTCCTGTGGCCCCACTGGTTACAGAAAATCAACAGACAGAACAGCCGGTATCGAGCTGTGTGGGAAGTATCGACAGCTTCAGCTATGAAAATAATGTGCTGCAGATCATCGGCTGGGCATTTGACCGTGCGTACGCCATGGAGAACACGCATCTTGCTTTTTTACAGAACAGGGAAGTGGTGGCGGAAGAACCGATTACTGTAGTATATCGAAGCGATGTGGCAGCTGTTTTACAGATTCCGGAGGCAGAATCCTGTGGATTTTCCTGTGTGCTGGTGGTGCATTCACCAGTGGAAACGGAAGTGGCAGTTGTTTACGACACCGTAGACGGAGAAAAAGCATATCCGTTATGCAAGATCCCTGCAGATCCGGGGTGTAATGAGATACAGGTGTATACCCTGGAGGGACAGGAGAGCATCGGCAATATTCGATATTTTAAAGAACGTTATCTGGAAGAAACGCCGGTATTTGATGCGAAGCTTCCTTCGGATGAAGTGATAGATATTATTATCCCGATTTATAACGGCTTACAGTATTTTGACAAGCTGTTTGCGGGGATTGAAAAGACAAAGATGAAATACCGTCTGATTCTGGTGGACGATCAGAGTCCGGATCCGGCAGTACGGGAATATCTGGAGAGATACGTGGCAGAACATGAGGGAACGGTTCTGCTTCGAAATGAGAAAAATATGGGATTCCTCCCGTCCGTAAACCGTGCCCTTGCAATTGCAGAGCATCATGTAGCACTGGTCAATACCGATGTGGAAGTGCCGGAGGGATGGCTGGAGAGACTGATGTGGCCGATCTTTACAAAAGAAAAAGTAGCATCCTCCACACCGTTTACGACCTGCGGAACCATCTGCAGCTTTCCTAATTTCTGTGAGGATAATGTGATCTTTGAAGGCATGCCATTATGGCAGATCGATGATGCTTTTCGCCAGATCCGTCCGCAGTATGCGACCATGCCGACCGGTATCGGTTTCTGCATGGGTATGAATCTGGAAGCAATCAGAGAAGTAGGTCTTCTGGATGAGGAGAACTTTGACAAAGGATACGGAGAAGAAAATGACTGGTGTCAGCGGGCAATCCAGGCAGGATATACCAATGTACAGGTGGAAAATTTGTTTGTTTATCACAAACATGGCGGAAGTTTTTCTTCCGAAGAAAAATTACGGCTGTTAAAGAGCCATCTGGAGAGACTGGCGAAGAAACATCCGAATTATAACAGCGATACGGCAGCTTTCTGTCGGAGAGATCCGGCAAGAACGATCCGACTGTATGTGGAAACACAGCTGTTAAATCAGTTGCTGGATGTACCGACGATTGTTGCCTTTGATCATAACCTCGGCGGTGGTGCCACGGAATATCTGATTGAGAAACGTAAACTGGCACTGAAAGAAGGAAAACGTTTCCTGACTGTCCGGTTTGACATCGATAATATGCGCTATTATCTGGAATATGAATACAAAAAATATAAGGTTCAGTATTTTGCCAAAGATCTGGTGATGATCCTTGATGAGATTCCGAGAGTGGATGAAATCTGGATCAACGAACTGGTAACTTATCAGAAAATCTATCAGGTTCTGGATCAGATTCTTGAACTGAAAGAAAAACATCAGGCACATCTGAAGATGTTGCTTCATGACTTTTTCTTCATGTGTCCGGCGGTAAATCTGATGGATGCTCAGGGGAAATACTGTCATGGCGCGGATGCACAGATTTGTAACCAGTGTATCCCGGCAAACCGAAGCAATGCATGTCTGGACTATGAGTCCGGAACCGCATGGAGAACACACTGGAGGGAGTTTTTATCCCGGTGTGATGAGATTCTGGCATTCTCTGATGATACGGCACAGATATTTAAAAAGACCTATCCTTATCTGTATCAGTTACATGTGCTGCCACACAAACCGCATTATGTGACGGCACTGGATAAGAAGGTGAAGACGACCAGGACACTGAACATTGGTCTGCTCGGTGTGCTGTGTTATAAAAAAGGCCTGGATGTTGTCAAGGAGATGATAAAAGAGATCGAGATGCAGAACCTGAACATCCGAATGAAACTGATCGGGGTGTCGGATGAAGAAATCGACAGTCCGGTATTCTCCTGTACGGGAAGATATACCAGAGATGAACTTCCAAGACTGACGATGGAAGAAGATATTGATCTGTTCTTTATCCCGTCTATCTGGCCGGAGACCTTCTCGTATACAACTTCAGAGATTATGTCCATGCATATGCCGGTTGCTGTATTCCCGATTGGTGCGCCGGTGGAGCGTGTAAAACATTACGAAAAAGGTCTGGTTCTGAAAGAGACGGATGCAAAATCGGCTCTTAAAGAATTGCGGGAGTTTGCAGAACATACACTAAAGTGGCAACAAATACCTGTACGCGAAAAGAAGATCCTGTTTGTGGGTGAGGAAATTTCGTTTGCTTCCCGTTACCGGGTGGAGCATTTCCGGGAACAGCTGCATTATCAGGGTTACGGATCGGATTTTTATCAGGTGGATGAGGTCAAAGATCTGGACTGGGATGCGTACCGGGCAGTTGTATGTTACCGTTGCAGCCGGGAAGATGTGGTGTGCAAGGTAGTGGAACAGGCGAAAAAAACCGGATTAAATGTATATTATGACATTGACGATCTGATCTTTGATTACGAAAGAATCTCTTATCTGCATTTTCTGACCGGAAGTGAGTATAAAGATTTTAAAAAGACGACGGAACAGATCCATTCCTGTATGGAACTGTGTGATGGCTATTTTACCTCTACTGATACACTGGCGGGAGAGATCCGAAGAGAATTTCCGGGAAAACCAGTGGTGATCAACCGGAATTGTGCAAGCATGGAGATGCAGATTCTGTCCCATGACGCAGTAGAGCAGGTGGAAAAAGACCCGGAGCATATTTTCATCGGTTACTTCAGCGGATCGAAAACTCATGATCAGGACTTTGAGGTGGCGGAAGAAGCACTTCTGGAAGTGATGAAGGAACATCCGGAGGTACGGCTGAAGCTGGTTGGTGTACTCTCTGACAGAAAAATGGAAAAATTCGGAAATAAGGTGGAAAAACTTCCGTTTATGGACTGGAAACAGTTACCTTCTGTTATGGCAGGTATCGATATCAATCTGATGCCGCTGGAGGACAGTATCTTCCATTGTAGTAAGTCCGAAAACAAATGGATGGAAGCCGCACTGGTGAAAGTGCCATCAGTGATGAGCAGAAACCGGGAGATGAAAGGCGTGATCGAAAATGGTGTGGATGGCTGGCTTTGCAGTGACAAGGAGGAGTGGAAAAAAGCGCTCACAACGCTGATCGAGGAGAAGACAGCCAGAGTACAGATGGGTGAAAAAGCCCATAAAAAAGTGATGTGTCAGTATGTAACTCAGAATACAGGAAAAGATGCAAGAGAGGAATTACTATGCAGCGAGAAGTATTCGTAGTAGAAAAAGAAAGATTTGATCTTTCAGATGAGAAAATCTATCATCTGCAGGGCACCTGGCCCAAGGAACATACCGCGGCAGCGGAACTGGACGGGAAATCACTGGAGGTAAATCTGAAGCAGCAGGAGCGCATCAGTGCCCTGGAACGATTTCAGGATCTGGATCTGGTGGATGCGATCCGTGTTCAGATGGAGATTGTACTTCCAGATAAGCTGGAACAGTATAAAAAGTTAGTGGTTTATGCGAAAGAGAACGGGAAAAAAGAGGTCTGGTTTTCAATTCCGGTAAAACAGCTGATCAGAAGACAGGGTATGCCTCAGTATTTCATTGAGAGTTCCGAAGTGGACCGGAAACTCGGCATCTGCCGGGTGCGTGGCTGGGCAGCTTATACGAAACCGCTAAAAGTTTATCTGGAGAATTCCCGCGGAAACAGAATTCCATGTGAGATCCAGCACCTGAAACGTGTCGATGTACAGAACCAGTATCCGGAGGCAGAGGTAGGAGAAAAATGTGGGTTCTTTTTTGAACTGCACTACCAGCAGCTGAAAGAATTTTATATTGTTTTTGAGGCAGGTTCGATACGGGTGAGAAGACAGATTCACCTGCAGCCGGTACAGCTTGCCGCAGAAAAGATGAATGAATACTGCAAAAAGGGCAGCCGTTATCTGAAACTGCACGGTCCGGCAGCACTTGCCCAAAAAGTGGTCGGAAAAGTGAAAAATAAAAATAAAGCCGCTGTGATCTATCAGAAATGGCTTCCGAAACATCTGCCAAGTAAAGCAGAACTGGAACACCAGCGAAAAGAACATTTTTCCTGGGAACCGACATCAGTGTGGTTGTACCGCTTTATAAAACACCGGAAAAATATCTCCGTGCGCTGGTGGAATCTCTGCAGGCGCAGACTTATGGTAAATGGGAACTCTGCCTGTCTGACGGAAGCGGTGCGGATTCTCCGATTCGGGAACTGTTAAAACAGTTACAGAAGGAAGAGAGCAGAATCAACGTCATCGATCATCAGGAAAAGTTACAGATATCAGAAAATACGAATGCTGCGATCGAGGCGGCAACGGGTGAGTTTGTGGTATTTGCGGATCATGATGACGAACTGACGGCACATGCCCTGTATGAGTGTGTGAAAGTACTGAATGAGAAACCGGAAACAGAGGTTCTATATTCGGATGAAGATAAGATGACGATGGACGGACACAAGTTCTTCCAGCCACATTTCAAACCGGATTATAACGTGGATCTGCTGTGTACGGTCAATTATATCTGCCATTTGTTTGTGGCGAAGAAAACGTTGATTGATGAGGTCGGAATGTTACGCAGAGAGTTTGACGGAGCGCAGGATTATGACTTTATCTTCCGTTGTGTGGAACATGCGGGAGCGGAAAAGATCCATCATATTCCGAAGATCCTGTATCACTGGCGATGCCATGAAGATTCCACATCGGAGAATCCGGAGAGCAAGCTATATGCATTTGATGCGGGACAACGGGCGGTGCAGGCGCATTATGACCGGATCGGTGTTAAAGTGGAAGTGAGCAAGGGAGAGTTCCTGGGACTCTACCGGACAAAATTCCTGCGGGATTATGACCCACTGATCTCGATCATTATTCCGAATAAAGATCATATTGATGATCTGAAACGTTGTATCGATTCAATCGAAGCAAAATCCACATATACCAATTATGAATATATTATCGTGGAGAACAACAGCGAAGAAAAAGAAACTTTTGCATATTACGAGCAGCTTGAAGCGGTTAATCCGAAAGTGCATGTGGTGTATTATAAAGGCCACTTTAATTATTCTGCGATCAATAATTTCGGTGTGCAGTATGCCAAAGGAGAGTATTTCCTGCTGCTAAACAACGATACCGAGATCATCAACGACGATTGTTTGGAGGAACTGCTTGGTTACTGTACCCGAGAAGATGTGGGTGCTGTGGGTGCGAGACTGTATTACGAAGATGATACGATCCAGCATGCCGGCGTGGTCATCGGTTTCGGTGGAATCGCCGGACACTGTTTTGTACAGCAGAAGCGTGGATTTACCGGGTACTGCCACCGGATCATCTGTGCACAGGATTACAGTGCGGTGACTGCGGCTTGTATGATGGTAAAACGGGAAGCGTTTGAGAAAGTCGGTGGTTTGAGTGAAGAACTGCAGGTGGCATTTAACGATATTGATTTCTGTATGAAACTTCGACAGGCAGGATATCTGATCGTGTACAATCCATATGCGGAACTGTATCATTACGAATCCAAATCCCGAGGACTGGAAGATACTCCGGAGAAAGTGGCAAGATTCAATCAGGAGATTGCTACGTTTGAGAAACGCTGGCCCGATATCCTGAAGAACGGCGATCCGTTCTATAATCCGAACCTGACCCTGGATAGCCAGGATTTTTCACTGAAACGATTATAAACAACCAAAAAAGCGGGTGCATGGTGGAAATGTACCTGCTTTTTTAAAAGAAAGGTGGAAAAGATGAATATAGAAAAGCTATGGGACAAGTACAAAGATATTATTCCGTACGGTGTCTTCGGCGTTCTGACAACGCTTGTTAATATTGTGAGCTATTGGATCTTTGCGCATCCGTTTGGCTTATCGGTTATGGTGAGTACTGTACTTGCATGGATTTTATCAGTTCTGTTTGCATATCTTACTAACAGAAAATGGGTATTTCACAGCGAAGCCAGTACGAGTGAAGAAATAGGTAAAGAAATAGTTTCGTTTTTCTCCTGCCGTCTGGCTACGGGAATACTGGACTGGGCATGTATGTTTATTTTTGCTGATCTGTGCGGATTCAATGACGTACTGATTAAATGTGCGGCAAATGTACTTGTAATCATCTTGAATTATGTGGCAAGCAAACTGGTTATTTTCAGGCATAAAGGGTGATGGAATGAAAAAACAGTAAAAACAGTGAAAAAAGAATATGCAATATGGATTTTTGTACTTCTGGTTTTTGTATTTTATCTTTCCTGGGCGCTGGCGGCACCGTTCGATGCCTCACCGGATGAAAGTATGCGCTACCAGATCGTCGAATTTATTGTAAAGCATGGAACCTTGCCGGATGGACGGGATCCGGAGATACGGAATGCCAACTGGGGCATCTCCTATGCGTTTAATCCAATTCTTCCTTATATGGCAGGAGCAGTATTTGCAAAGGTTGTGCAGGTATTTACGGACAGTTTTCGGGCTACGGTGATTGCGGCGCGTATGGTGAATGTCCTTCTGGGATGCGGAACGGCATGGTTTACCTGGAAGATAGGAGAACTGTTATTTCGGAAAAAAGAGACAGGGAGGCTGTTTGCAGTTCTGGTGTGCTTTCTTCCGGGAACCTGTTTTCTGTTTTCTTATATCAATACGGATGGACTGGCACTTTTTACGACAGCCTGGATCCTGTACTGCTGGTGCAGGGCGTGTAAGGAAGGCTGGACCCTGAAAGTCTGTGTACAGATGGGAATTGCCATGGGATTGTGTATGTTGTCTTATTACAACGCATATGGATATCTTCTGATGAGCGCCGTATTTTTTGCAGGCGCATGATGAAGTGTGGAGAGCAGAAATGGGACTGGCAGCAGCTGCTGAAGAAAGGCTGCCTGATGCTGGGAATCGTCTTTCTTGTGGCCGGATGGTGGTTTATCCGGAGCGGAATCCTGTATGACGGAGATTTTCTGGGAATGAAAACCTCTTCCATCTATGCGGAAAAATATGCGATCGATGAGTTAAAACCCTCCAATCGGGTGCTTCCGGTGAATATGGAAATGAGCGTTCTGGATATGATATGGTGGGTACCTGGAGAATGGCAGCATAACTGGCTGGTTACGGTACTGGTAAGCTTTGTGGGAACATTCGGACATCTTGATATTTTTATGCCATATCTGTGGAGTAAAGTGTATCTGATCGTGTTTGCAGTGGGAATTCTCGGAAACAGCTGGAGACTGCGTCGGGAATTTTGTCTGACCACGGAATTTGTAAAAAAAGAGAAAAAAGCCGATGCAGATGGAATTCTTATCACTGAGATATGGAGAAAAAACAGATGGTGGAATATGAGAAACTGGATGCATATCTGTATGGTGGGAGCTATGGTGATACCGGTTGGATTGCTGGTGTATTATGCTTATGCAAGTGATTTTCAGGCGCAGGGACGCTATATCATGCCGATGGCGCTTCCATTTTTCTATTTTGTGACACTGGGATATGAAAACTGGAGTGAAAAACTGATCAGAAATGAAAAAATAAGCATATGGATCTGTAGGATCGGACAGGGGACAGCAGCAATTTCTGCATTGCTGACGTATGTGCTGGTATATCGGGCGGCTTATTAAGAATAACTATAAAAAATGAGCTTATACAGGAAAATGATTTCTGTATAAGCTCATTTTTTGTGCTTATTTTGTTTTTGGATAGTCAGGCATCTGGTTACGATAAAGGACTTCTTTTCCATCCAAAGACGGGATGGTCATAGAAGTGAAAAATTCATCGGTAACCTGATCCAGTTTTTTTCTGGACGGACAGGAGATATAGTACAGTGCCACATAAGGATTCGGTCCGTGGGCAATGACAGATTCTCCTTCGTGATAAAAAATCCATGGCTTTTCTACCGCAGAATGAGATGCCAGTTTCTGCGGAACGGAAAGATCACGAATCTGTAACAGGCGTCCCTGAAAATACAGGACAGCTCCGTGGCAAATCGGTTTTCGTGGATCGTGCTGATCCAGCATCTGTTCCAGTGAGGGAACATCATACAGGTAATTTAACAGCAGATCCTCGATGGAGAACCCGTATACCATATCGGTCAGTTCGTGTTCGTAGCCGAAGAATCGGGCTGCAATCTCACAGACCTGGATGCCGTTTTCCGGTTTCCAGAAAAACTGCATGGATAACGCCCCCTCTTTCTGCCCGGTTTTGTCGGCGTAGCACTGTAAAAGATCGGTTGCCGGAGTAACCACCTGTTCATACAGGCAGGATGGATAGACATTTCGGGTGCTGATCGGGATCTCACCCGGTCCGATGTCCGTCTTTTCGCGATCTGCGATGCTGATTACATGGACTTTTCCTTTATGTACCCAGGTCATCATATTGAATTCGTAACCGTCGTTATATTCTTCTACGAGAATCTCAGGAAGATCGGTGAAAGAAGCGGTCTCAGTGATTGCCTGTTTCAGTTCTTCAAGATTGTGTACCACATAGATGCCGCGGGAGCCGTATTTATCCAGTGGTTTTGTCACCAGAGGAAAATGCAGGTGAGCGATCAGCTCCGGATCCAATCCGGAAGTGGGGATTTTTGCAAAACCAGGGGAGGGAAGACCGAGTTCTTCGAGCAGTCCCCGGGTGGCGGATTTGTCACGATACCAGGGAAGCTGTTCCGGGTTCAGATAGCAGGGAAGACCTGCTTTTGCGGAAATCTTCACCATACATTCCAGCAGAAGATCGGAAAACGAGGTGAGAATTCCGTCCACCTGTTTTTCTTTACAAAGGGCGGCGATCCGGTCCGTATCGGTAACCGGGATCACATAAGATTCGTCTGCAAAGGCACGTGCCGGACCGTCCGGGTATCCGTCACAAACGATGGTATAGATGCCCCGGGCTCTGGCTTTCTGCACCAGCTGTTCAAATTCCCAGAGGGTTCCGAGAATCAGTAAACGTTTATTCATAATAATCCTTTCTTCTAGAGCGTGTCTGAAAAAGGCTTTTCGCAAACTGGGGTTTGCAGATTGCGAAAATGATTTTTCAGACACGTTCTAAGGTTCCAGTGCATGGATCACGTCTGCGATTCGCTGCATCTCTTCGTTTCCGTAACGCTGGTCGCAGGGGAGCGGGAGAATGTCTGCCGCCCACTGATATTCGTAAGATTCGGGTGCACAGTCCCGGATCACGTTGGACCAGTTGGTTGGAACAAAGATTTTTTCTTTCGCCAGGGCTTTCCGCAGTGCAATTCCGTTTTTATGATAATAAGGATAGGCGAAGGGTCCGTCCGGTGTCACGCGGGTAAAAGGTGAATCGGAGGGAAGCAGTTCTTTCAGAAATCTGTAATTTTCATTCCGTTTCTGACGGATCTGTTCGTAGTCGATGGCTTTTAACAGATTCTGTGTCAGGCGGGACATAGTGAGAATCTTCATATGATGATAGGTCGCAGCGTTGTCTAACATTTTCTGATAATACGTTCCGGCATCTTTTTCGAAACGGCCGAGAATATGTCCCATACGTTCCGCAGAGACATCCTGCTCTTTTCCGGTAGTGAGCGTGGCATCTGTGGAAAGATAGGCACCGTCACTCAGCCCGAAAAATTTGCGACAGGAATACAGAGTATCCACGCCGGGAAGCGGATGCTGAAAAAAGGCGTGGGTGTGATCCACGATAATATTTTTATAGTATTTTTTATAATAAAGAATCTTTTCATCCGTCAGCTGCCCGTAATAATTGACCAGATAGAGGTATTCTCCTGGATGAAGGGAAAGGTCGGGAGAAAGAGCCGGCGTAAGATCCTCATTCAGCGAATAGAAGTTCACGTGGATTCCCTGCCTCAAGCAGGTATCAATTACGGAGTCACAAAGGAAAAACGGAAGATAGAGCGTTTCAATCTTCCGGGATTCCAGCAGCCAGCAGAGGCTGTACGCCCAAGATTCACTTTTACAAGATCAGGATAGTATTCTTTCCCGTGGAAAACTTCCAGTTCCAGATATCCTCCAATTTCCTGTTTCATACAATCCTCCTGTCAGACATCTTTTCTACGGATGACATAATGCGGCATTTTCTTGGATTCGTTCAGAATATTCATCAGATAAATCCCCATGATTCCAATGGAAAGCAGGGTGATACCGAAAAATGCCAGCAGTACGAGCATCAGGGAAGTCCAGCCTTCCACGGAAATACCGTAGAGGAAATAGCGGATCAGGAAAAAGATTCCAAGTGCCACACTGACCAGAAAACTGCAGATGCCGAGATCACGTACTAAAAGCAGCGGGAATGCTGAGTGGGAAGTGATATCGTAAAGCAGGTCTCTGACCAGACGGCGGAAAGAATAACCGCTTTTTCCGTAGGCTCTTGCATCATGATGCACCGGTACATTGATGATACGGTTGGAACTTAACACCAGAAGATTGCCGATCTGCGGAAGATAGGTGTTTGTCTGCAACATGGCTTCCACGAGGAAACGGCGGATCAGACGAAAACTGGTGATCTGCAGATTCGGGTCTTTTCCAAGCATTTTGGAGGTGGCCCAGACAGAAACTTTGGTTCCGAGACGGCGGATCGGTCCGTGCTTTCTGCCTTCATAGCTGGCGATGATGACATCCACATCGTCCCGCTCTCTGATGGTGTTGATCAGCTTCGGGATCTCTTCCGGGGGATGCTGAAGATCATCATCCATGGTAATGATGAAATCTCCCTCCGCATGAGAGAATCCACACAGAAGAGCCGGATGCTGTCCGAAGTTTCTAGCCATCTGGATGATCTTCACACGGGGATCTTTCTGTCGAAGTTCTTCCATGATCTGGTAGGATCGGTCTTTGGAACCATCATCCACAAGGATCAGTTCAAAGGGTTCCTGCACGGTTTCACGGAAGACTTTCTCGAGACGTGTATAAAGTTCCGTTAAGGTATGTTCCGAATTATATACCGGAACAACAACAGAATATAAACTCATAGTATCTTGTATTTCCTTTCTTAAAGGGTTGTGTTCTGTGCTTCATCATATCATTTTCAATCCTTTATTTCAAGGTTTTCCGGGGAAACGGCTCGCCTTGACAATGGATTTTACAACAGATATAATGGTGCAAGATCAACGCAGAAAAAAGTGGGGAGGAACAGTTTTGCAGTACAGAGAATACGATACGGAAATATTGAATCGAATCAAGGATGTGGAAAAACAGATTTTATGCAAATATATCGAAATCTGCGAAAAATACCATCTGCGTTATTTTGTGGCGTTCGGGACACTTCTCGGAACGGTGCGGCATAAAGGATTTATTCCCTGGGACGATGATATTGATGTGGGAATGCCGAGAGAAGACTATGAGAGATTCCTTCAGATTGCACAGAAAGAATGCGGGGAAGAGTATTTTCTTCAGACTGTGGATACGGATCCGGAATATCATCTGTATTTTGCAAAACTACGCATGAATCGCACTCGTTTTGTGGAAAACAGTCTGCAAAAGTCGGGAAGCATTACCGGATTCTATATTGATATCTTTCCTTACGATGAGATTTCTGATGATGAGGCAGAGATGGAAAAACAGCTGAACCGGGCGGTGCGTTGGGGCATGATCCTGAGTATCTATAAGGTCAAAGAACCACAGATCGGCCAGTACGGACCGGCAAAAGACTTTGTAATGCGATCCATCTGGCATATTCTGCATGGCGGAATGCATCTGTGCGGAATCTCTGCGGGAATGGTCTGGAAAAAGTGTAATCAGGCATTTATGAAGAAACCGGAGAAAGGAAGTTCTCGGATGACAACCTTTGCCGCAGATGCAAAAAAATGGATCATTGAGAAAAAAGAGATTGAACAGCTGGTGGATGTGCCGTTTGAGAATATCACTGTGAAGATTCCATGCGGATATGATGCCATCCTGACTAGATGTTACGGAGATTATATGAAACTTCCGGATGAAAAAGACAGGGTAAATCATATGCCTGTAGAGATTCAGTTTCCGGGAGAAGAGGTAATGACATTTGGAAAATGAAAATAAAGACCCCATCAGAGTATCGGTGATTGTTCCGGTTTATAACGCGGAAAGCTATCTTCGCATATGCCTGGACTCAATTTTACAGCAGTCCCTTGAGGAAATCGAGATCCTTGCGGTGGATGACGGAAGCAAAGATCACTCGGCGAAGATACTGAGAGAATATGAAAAAAAATACCCGGATAAAATACATGTGATTTATCAGGAAAACCAGGGCCAGTCAGCGGCGCGAAATCATGCACTGGCGATGGCATCCGGAGAGTTTGTGGCATTTGTGGACAGCGACGATTACATAGGAAAGGATTTTCTGAAGAGAATGTATAACACTGCCATAGAAAAGAAGTCAGATATGGTGATGTGCAATTATACCAAGGTGACAGAACGGGGCGAGATCATTCAGAAGTATGAGATCAATTATCAGGAAAAAGGGATTCGGATTCCATCTTATCTTTGCTGTAACCGTCTGGTTCGAAGACAGTTGTTTGACACCTGGAAGATCCGTTTCCGGGAAGGTGTGATCTGTGAGGACATTCCGCTGATTTTAAAACTGGAAGCCGTTGCCGCCAACATTCAGACCATTGAGGACGGAGAATATTATTACCGTGCGAATCCTCAGTCGACAACTTCGACGATCAAAAACCGGAAACTGGAGATGTGGCAGCTGCCTTTTGGAGAATTGCGGGATGCCATTGCATTCTGTACAGATAAAGAGCATCCGATGGATCCACTGAAACTGGAATTTTTTATCAGCAGGATCATGACGAGTCTGTTGTTTGATACGGGAAGAGGATGCCGCAAAGAGGTGAAGGACGGGATGTGCCGGGAAGTACAGGAAATCATGGAAACCTGTTTCCCGCGATGCTATAAAAATTCCTACATAAAAGTGGGATATTTTCACCAGCTTCCGGCGGTACAAAAGATCGGACCGTGGATCTTTGTGTGTGCACTCCGGGTGCACGGACTGAAACTTCTGGCAAAACTGGTAGGCTGAACAAGAAGGAAAAAAATGGAAGAAAAAAAAGTATCAATACAAAAGAGTATTATCTGGAACTCGGCGGGAAGTATGGTATATTTGATCACGCAGTGGTTGATCAGTGTACTGGTGGTCCGGCTGTCTGGAGTGGAAACAGCGGGAATCCTTACCCTTGCCATGTCGGTTAACAATGTATTTACAGCATCGCTATGCAGGGGATCCGCAATTATCAGGTATCGGATATGAAAGAAAAATATACCTCCGGTATCTATGTGAGCAGCCGTCTGATCATCTGTATCCTTTCATTCTTGGTCTGCGTGGGTTATGCACTGATTGCCGGATACAGCTACGGATCGAGTCTGTGTATCGTTGCATACTGCCTGTTTAAGATGGCGGAGGCGTTCTACGATGTCTATGCCGGAATCTGTCAGAAAAAATGGCGGATGGACTGGATCGGAAAGTCCTGGATGGTGAAAGGAATCCTTTCATTTGTGGGATTTGTGGCGGTACTGGCAGTGACACAGAGTCTGCTGGCAGCCATTCTTGCTATGGCACTGGTTTCCTGGCTGGTGATCTTTTTGTATGATATTCCTCGGGCAAAGAAGCTGGATACCATAAAGATCCATCTGAAAGAGAAAAAAAATATAACACTGATGGCAGAATGCTTTCCGCTGTTATGTTACCAGACTATGTCATCGGTCATTCCGACGATCCCGCGTCTGGTCATGGAAAAACTTCTGGGAGGTGCAGCACTCGGTATCTATGGGTCAGTCGCAGCACCCACAATGATCGTTCAGATGGGAGCATCCTATGTATTTAACCCGTTTATCACGCTGTTTGCCGAACAGTACAGCAGTGGAAATATCCGGGATTTCTGGAAAACCTTTCGCAAATGTATGGCAGCAATTTTGCTGATCAGTGTTGTCGCTCTGGGAGGAGGAAAGATCTTCGGACACTGGGGGCTGGAACTTTTGTACGGGGATGAGGTGGCAGCGCATGAAGATCTGCTGCTTCCACTTATAGGCTGTACGATTCTGACTGCCATCGTGTGGTTTTTATGTGCACTGCTTACGGTAGTAAGAGAAATCAAAGGACTGGTTATATGCAATGTGATCATACTTCCGGTCAGCTATTTTGGTGCGTATTTGCTGATACAGCAATATGGAATGCAGGGCGGAAGTATTTCTCTGGCAGTGAGTTATCTGATTGAAATCGGCGCACTCTGGTTCTGGCTGTTACGGAAGATCAAACAAAGAGAAAAACAACATATGGAACAATAAGAAAAAGTGCCTGTTACGAGGCACTTTTTTGCCTGTAATGCATATCAATAATTGCCAGTGGCCCCAAGTTGATTGTAAGTGTAAATTGCAATAGAAAAGTATTCTTGAAGCGAAAGTATAAGAATGGTATAATAAGATGATATGGTATCGCTCGTAAAGACGATATACAAAAAGAATAAAAGGAAAAAACAATGGAAAAAGTAAAGAATTACATACAGCTTCACCTGAATATTCTGCTGTTTTCCCTGACCAGCGTATTTTCAAAGATGGCATCCGTGCAGTATAACCGGCACGGGCTGGGAAGTATCTGGCTTTATGTGTTCCTGGCACTGATGATCGGAAACTGCGGAATCTATGCCATTGCATGGCAGCAGGTGATAAAGAAGTTTTCCTTGTCCACAGCGTATGCCAACAAGAGTGTGTACCTGTTGTGGTCGCAGATCTGGGCAGTGGTGATCTTTCATGAAAATCTGTCGGTACGGAATATTATCGGTATCCTGGTAGTTCTCACCGGCGTATGGGTGGTGCAGCGCTATGAATAGAATGTTTATGTTACTGATGCTGGCAGGCACATTTTTTACTGCCATCTCCCAGGTACTCTTAAAACAGAGTGCCAATAAAAATACAGCAATCCGCTGCTGGAATATCTGAACTGGCGGGTGATCGTGGCGTACGGGATCTTTTTCGGCGTATTGCTTCTGAACACCTGGTGTTATACAAAAGTAGATATGCGGTTTGGACCGGTGATCGATACGGCTGCGTATGTATTTGTTCTGATCTTTTCAAGAGTGATCCTGAACGAAAAGATCACAAAAGGAAAACTTGTGGGAAACTGCTGATCATAGCAGGAATTTTGATTTATACGATGTGAGATGATACAAGAGTCAAAAGTACGGAACAATCCGATATCAAAGCAAAACAATAACAGGAGTGAGAAGAGTGAGAATCAGTTTTAACCGCCCACCGTTTGTGGGAAAAGAAACAGAATATATTAAAGAAGCCGTAGAAAAAAACGGTATGATCTGCGGGGACGGTCCATTTACCAAAAAATGTTCCCAGTGGATGAAGGACAGGTTTCAGACAAAAAACGTATTGCTGACAACTTCCTGTACCCATGCACTGGAGATGGCAGCGTTTCTGGCGGATATTCAGCCGGGAGATGAAGTGATCATGCCGTCGTATACCTTTGTATCCACCGCGGATGCCTTTGTTTTACGGGGAGCCACCTGCGTGTTTGTGGACATCCGTCCGGATACCATGAACATTGATGAGACAAAAATTGAGGAAGCAATTACAGAAAAGACCAAAGCAATCGTGCCGGTTCATTATGCAGGCGTCAGCTGTGCAATGGATGAGATCATGGCAATTGCGAAAAAATATAACCTGAAAGTGGTGGAAGATGCCGCGCAGGGAGTAAATGCTTTTTATAAAGGAAAAGCACTGGGAACAATCGGTGATTTTGGCTGCTACAGTTTCCATGAGACAAAGAATTATTCCATGGGAGAGGGCGGTGCGATTCTCTTTCAGGATGACAGATACCTGGAACCTGCAGAAATCTTACGGGAAAAGGGAACAAACCGCAGCCAGTATTTCCGTGGACAGATTGATAAATATACCTGGGTGGGCTATGGATCGTCCTATCTGCCAAGCGATATGAATGCCGCTTATCTGTGGGCGCAGCTGGAAGAGGCAGACAAGATCAATGATAAGAGATTGTCCATCTGGAACTTCTATCACGAAGAACTGAAAGAACTGGAAGACAAAGGGGTGTTGGAACGCCCGTATATTCCGGAGTATGCCACACACAATGCCCACATGTATTACATCAAAGTAAAAGATCTGAGGGTGCGTACAAAGCTTCTGGCTTATCTGAAAGAGCGTGGGATCCTGAGTGTTTTCCATTATGTTCCACTGCACTCTGCAACAGCCGGAAAGAAGTTTGGACGGTTCCATGGCGAGGATGTCTACACGACAAAAGAAAGCGAACGTCTGTGCCGTCTGCCGATGTACTACAGTCTGTCTCTGGAAGAAGCAGCGGAAGTGGTAAAGGCGCTGAAAGAATTTCCGGAGTATGAGACGATAGAAGACAGGTAGCTATTCAGAGGGCAGAAACTGTTAACCGGGAGGACACTGGACAGTTACGAAAGCAGATAAGAGGCAACAGAAAGGAGTATCGATGAGTTCAGGAAACTGGATGCGTTATCTCAAAAAGATAAAACCGTATACGATAAAAAAGGGGATCCGCTATCTGAAACATTACGGACCGAAAGAGTTCTGGGTGCGTCTGTGTGAGCGGATGGAGCCGGAAGAAGTGCCTTATGGTCCATGGTTTGAGAATCACAAACCTTCGGAAAAAGAACTGGAAGGGCAGAGAAGGAAACAGTGGAAAAAACAGCCAATGATCAGTGTGGTTGTCCCGGCATATAAAACACCGGAGAAATTCCTGCGGGAAATGATAGAATCACTGGAGGTGCAGACATATACAAACTGGGAACTGTGTATCGCCAATGCAAGCCCCGAGGATGCAGCGATGTCGGAAGTACTCCGGGAATACACCTCGAAAGATGCCAGAGTAAAAGTGGAGAATCTGAAAGAAAATCTCGGAATCGCGGAAAATACGAACGCAGCGATGGAGATGGCAGCCGGAGAATATACCGGTCTGCTTGACCATGACGATCTGCTGGCACCACAGGCACTGTACCGGATCGTGGAGGCACTGAATCAGAGTTCAGAAGAGCCGGATGTTTTTTATTCGGATGAAGATAAAGTGACTACAGATCTGAGCGAACATTTTCAGCCACATTTCAAACCGGATTTTAATGTGGATCTGTTAAGATCCAATAATTATATTACACATTTCTTCGTGGTGAGAACCAGTCTGATCCGTCAGGTGGGCGGGTTCCGCAGAGAGTATGACGGGGCACAGGATTATGATTTCATCTTCCGTTGTACGGAGGCCGCGAAGAAGATCTGCCATATCCCGGAGGTGCTGTATCACTGGCGGACGCATCAGGCATCTACGGCGGATAATCCGGCAAGCAAGATGTATGCGTTTGAGGCGGGAAAGAGAGCTATTGAAGCACATCTAAAACGACAGGGTGTGGAGGGAACCGTGAGTCATACGAAAGATCTTGGTTTCTATCAGGTGGAATATCCGGTGCAGGGAACCCCGCTGGTGTCGGTCCTGATCCCGAACAAAGATCAGAAAGATACGTTGAAACAGTGTCTGGATTCGGTATTTTCCAAAACTACATATTGCAATTACGAAGTAATCATCATAGAAAATAACAGCCAGGAGAAAGAAACCTGGGAATATTATGAAGAACTGAAAAAACGGAATAACGTAAAAATTGTGATCTGGGAATCCGGATTTAATTATTCAGCCATCAATAATTTCGGAGAAAAATCGGCTTCCGGAGAGTATCTGTTGTTTTTGAATAATGATGTGGAAGTGATCAATCCTCACTGGATGGAAGAAATGCTGGGGAACTGCCAACGGAAAGAAGTGGGTATCGTGGGAGCAAAACTGTATTATCCGGACGATACGATCCAGCATGCTGGAACAATCATCGGAATCGGCGGGATCGCCGGTCATGCATTCTTAAATATGCCACGTTCGAGAAGTGGGTATCTTCACAAAGCATCTTTGCAGATGGATCTGAGCGCAGTGACTGCCGCATGTATGATGATGAAGCGAACTGTTTTTGAAAGTCTGGATGGATTTGAAGAAGCACTGACAGTGGCGTTTAACGACGTGGATCTTTGCCTGCGGTGCGTGAGAGCAGGATATCTTGTGGTCTATAATCCGAGGGTGGAATTATATCATTACGAATCCAAATCCAGGGGATCGGAGGACAGTGAAGACAAAGTGCGCCGGTTCCAGCAGGAGATAGAATTTATGCGGACCAGATGGATCGATTTGTTAAAGCAGGGAGATCCTTATTATAATAAAAACCTTACGTTGAGCAAATGGAATTATTCGCTGCGTGCGTAAGGAAGGAGATACCATGAAGAAGATAACTGTTGTGATTCCTAATTTTAATGGGATACAGTATGTAGAACGTTGTCTGGACAGTTTGAAACGACAGACTTTTTCTGAATTCGATGTGATATTTGTGGACAATGGTTCCGTAGATGGGAGCAGAGAACTGACAGAAGAAAAATATCCATGGGTACGGGTAATTGAACTTGCGGAAAATACTGGTTTTTGTAAAGCTGTGAATATCGGAATTGAAGCAACACAGACACCATATGTAGTACTGTTAAATAATGATACAGAGGCAGAGCCCGATTTTCTGCTGGAACTGTATCGGGGAATTGAAAGGAAAAAGGATGCTTTTTCTGCAGCTGCTCGAATGCTGCAGTTTCATGATCGGGGAAAGATAGACGATGCCGGAAATTATTATAACTGTCTTGGCTGGGCGTTTGCGCTTGGGAAGGGAAAACCGGAAGAAAGATACAGAAAAGAGCGGAAAATATTTGCTTCCTGTGGCGGAGCTGCTATTTATCGGACAGAACTGGTAAAGCAGCTGGGAGGATTTGATGAGGAACATTTTGCGTATCTTGAGGATATTGATCTTGGATATCGGGCACAGATAGCAGGGTATGAAAACTGGTATTTGCCGAAGGCAGGGGTGTATCACGTTGGAAGCGGAACTTCAGGATCACGCTATAATCAGTTTAAAATCAGATATTCTTCCAGAAATAATGTTTATATGCTTTATAAAAATATGCCATTGCTCCAGATTTTACTGAATCTGCCTTTTCTGGTGCTGGGATTCACTGTGAAACTTATATTCTTTGCTTCAAAGAAATATGGGCGGGAATATGCAGCAGGGATTAAGAATGGTTTTTCACTGTGTAAAAAAGATAAAAAAGTACCGTTTTTTTGGAAAAATCTTCCTAATTACGGGAAGATTCAATTGCAGTTGTGGATCAATGTGATACGGAGATTTGACGTTACTGTTCACTGGTAATATCCCGCGAGGTGTTTTTGGTGAGCGAAGGTCACAGAAAACCCGAGACATATCGCGCGAATTTATGCGATTAGCATAAATTCTGTGCATCGCGCAGCGTGTTGCTGGGCACGGAGTGAACAGTAACGATTTGGCTGAAAGAAACATTGGAGAACGTAAGTTTTGTTGACAGGAAAATATATCCTGACTATAATATGTAAGAAAAGTGTAAGCTAATTAACAAAATGTTTGGTTGTGGTTTTGTATATTGCGTATTATAGTAATATGGTAAATACAAAACATACCAGAAATACTAAAAGGTGAAAATATTGATTAAAGATAATCAGAAGTACTTTAATCGTATGCATGCAGTGATTGATGCTGTTGTGATCATTGTTTCTTATCTGCTGGCATGGACATTAAAATTCGTGGGTCCCTTTTCAGTAGATGCGGTCAGAAGTTTATCTTTTGAATGGTATATGACAGCGCTGGTTGGAATCGTACCGGTTTATCTGATCCTGTATTATGCGTTTAATCTGTATACACCGAAACGGGTGCAGGGACGCAGACTGGAATTTTCTAATATTGTAAAAGCCAATACGGTGGGAATATTGTTGATCATCGGGTGCATTTATGTGTTGCTCAAAGAAATCAACTTTTCCCGTGATATGTTGTTTTTCTTCTATTTTATAAATATGTTCCTGGAAGAATTGGTCCGTATCACGATTCGTTATCTGTTGCGGGATATCCGTAAACGAGGTCTGAATCAGAAGCATATCCTGTTGGTTGGTTACAGTAAGGCAGCAGAAGCATATATTGACCGGATACTTGAAAATCCACAGTGGGGATATCAGATCCGTGGAATCCTCGATGATAATGTGGAAGCCGGAACTATGTACCGCGGAATTAAAGTGCTTGGAAGAATCGCAAATCTGATGGTGATCCTGCCGGAAAACAGGCTGGACGAGATTGCAATCACTTTGGGACTGAGTGAATATTACCGGCTGCAGGAAATTGTGGCAATGTGTGAAAAGTCAGGAGTACACACGAAGTTTATTCCTGATTACAATAATATCATTCCGACAAAACCATATACAGAAGATTTACTGGGACTTCCGGTCATCAATATCCGTTATGTGCCGCTGACTAATACGTTCAATGCGGTGGTCAAACGGCTAATGGATATTTTCGGATCGATCGTTGCAATTATTCTGTTTTCTCCGATAATGTTGTTTGCTGTGATCATGATCAAGCTGACTTCTCCGGGACCGCTGATATACAAACAGGAGCGGGTGGGACTGCATAATCATACATTTATGATGTATAAGTTCCGTTCAATGGAAGTACAGTCGAAGGAAAGTGAAAAGAAGGCATGGACCGTCAAAAACGATCCAAGGGTAACCGGAATCGGAAAGCTGATGCGACGGACGAGTATCGATGAGCTGCCACAGCTGTTTAACATTCTCAAAGGAGATATGAGTCTGGTGGGACCGAGACCGGAACGGCCGTTTTTTGTGGAAAAATTCCGGGAAGAGATCCCGAGATATATGGTAAAACATCAGGTACGTCCGGGTCTTACCGGCTGGGCGCAGGTCAATGGCTACAGAGGAAATACATCCATTCGGAAACGAATAGATTATGATCTGTATTATATTGAAAACTGGTCTGTCGGACTGGATGTAAAAATTATTTTGCTGACGTTTTTTAAAGGCTTTATTAACAAGAACGCATATTAGGAAGAGGGTCCGCAAGATAGGAAAACAAAGGAATAAGGAGTAAATACATGGCGAAAAAGAAAAACCTGACGGACAGACAGAAAAGAATCCGACGCAGACGCCGGAAAAGTACGATGAGCAGAGTAGTGTTTGCGCTGGAAATTATCATTCTGGTCGTTCTGATGGGCGGACTGTTTGTATATGCGAAACTCGGAAATATGAATTATGAAGACCTGAATTTTGAAAATGTGGATGTGAATCAAAGTGTGGAAGAAAATCAGGTTATGAAAGGTTATACAAGTATTGCACTGGTTGGACTTGACAGCAGAGAAGGAGAACTGGATGGTGATGTCAACAGTGATACGATGATCATTGCGAGTATCAATAACGATACCAAAAAGGTAAAACTGGTTTCTATATACCGTGATACGTATCTTCGGGTTGGAAGTAATTCGGACGGCGAAAATGTATACAATAAGGCAAATTCTGCGTTCTGTACAGGTGGTCCGGAAAAAATGATGACCATGATGAATAAGAATCTTGATCTTAATATTGTTGACTATGTAACGGTTGATTTTAAAGGTGTTGCAGAGGCGGTGGAACTGCTTGGCGGTATCGATGTTGATCTGAAAGAAGAGGAGATTGAACATCTGAACAATTATTGTGTAGAGACGTCAGAAGTTACCGGTATGGATTATACACCACTGAAAAAGGTTGCCGGAGTTCATCATCTAAACGGAGTACAGACTGTAGCGTATGCGCGAATTCGTTATACAGCGGGAAACGATTTCAGACGTGCGGCAAGACAGAGAGAGGTTATATATAAGATTGTAGAAAAGGCAAAGAATTCCAGTATCAGTACTCTTAGCAAAGTTCTGGATAAAGTGTTCCCACTGATCAAAACCTCGCTGACGAAACCGGAGATTTTGCAGATGGGAATGAGTATGCTCTCCTATGATATTGAAGATCAGACAGGTTTCCCATTTGATCATTTATATGGAGGGGTAGTAGAAGACGCAATGGACGGTCTTGACTGTGTACTTCCGATTACTTTGGAATCTAATGTAATCAAACTGCATGAATTTCTGTATCCGGAAGACAGTTATGTTCCTTCGGATGAGGTGAAAACATACAGTCAGAAAATTATAGAAATCAGTGGATTTGGAGAAGAATCCAGACTGGATCATTCGGAGGATGGTTCACTGGCAGCTTATCATGAATCAGATACAGAGTCTGCGAATTCGGCAGAGAATTCTGCAGATCCGCAGGAAGAAAGCCAGACAGATGTAACAGATGATACACAGGGATATGATGATTCTTCCCTGGAACAGTAAACCTCAGGGGATACGAAAGAGGGAGGGAAACCTATGTCTAAAAAACAGCCGTTGACCAGAAAACAGAAGAGATTATTAAAGAAAAGAAGACGAAGAAGAATTCTTTTCGGAATCGAAATTTTTATTCTGCTGATTCTTATTGCAGGGGTTTTTATATATGCAAAACTTGGCAAGATGAATTTTACGAGTCTTGATTTCAGTAAGATCGGAGTTAATTCCGGCGTCAGCAATAATAAAGTTATGAAAGGGTATACGACCATCGGCCTGGTTGGTCTGGATAATCGCAGTACTAAATTAAAATCCGGTAACAGTGATACTATGATTATTGCAAGTATCAACAATGATACCAAGAAAGTGAAACTGGTTTCCGTATATCGTGATACATATCTGCGGATTGGCGAAGATTCGGAAGGAAATGGTCAGTATAGCAAAGCGAATGCTGCATATGCAAAAGGCGGCGCCGAACAGTTCCTGAATATGCTCAATACCAATCTGGATCTGAATGTGACGGATTTTGTAAGCGTAGATTTTCAGGCAGTTGCGGAAGCCGTGGAACTGCTTGGCGGAATTGATGTGGAACTGAAAGAAGAAGAAGTGTTTCATCTGAATAATTACTGTGTGGAAACATCAAAAGTAACAGGTATGGATTATACGCCACTTAAAAAAACAGCAGGCGTACATCATCTGAATGGTGTGCAGACAGTAGCATATGCACGAATCAGGTATACAGCAGGAAATGATTTCGTCGTGCGGCAAGACAGAGAGAAGTTATCTATAAAATCGTAGAGAAAGCGAAAAATGCAGATGTCGCTACATTGAGTAAAATTCTAGATAAAGTATTTCCAAATATCTATACATCTTTTTCGAAAGCAGAAATTCTGCAGATGGGAATGAGTATGTTATCCTATGATATTGAAGATCAAACTGGTTTTCCATTTGATCATCTGTATGGACAGCGTGTGAAAGATGCGGTTGGAATTGATGTAGTACTTCCGGTCACACTGGAATCAAATGTGATCAAACTGCATGAATTCCTGTATCCGGAAGACAGTTATACACCTTCCGAAGAAGTGAAGGCATATAGCCAGCGAATTGTGGATAAGAGCGGATTTGGAGAAGAGTCAAGACTGGATCATTCGGAAGATGGCTCCCTTGCAGCTTATCGTGAGAGTGATACGGAGTAAGAAGAAAAGATGGAAAATAAAGAACTGTCGTGAAAAGTGCGACAGTTCTTTTCACATATATAGAAAATGGAGCAGATTATGGAAAAGAAAACGGTAGATGTGATTATCCCGGCTTATCGTCCGGGAGAAGGGTGGAAACAGATGCTGCGCGGACTGGAAGGACAGACCTGGCCGGTACACCGTCTGATCGTGATGAATACAGGAAAGGAAAACTGGAAAGTAGCTTATGAGAAAACGACGATTCCGATGGAAGTGCACCATCTGACCAGAGAGGAATTCGATCATGGAAAGACAAGGGATCAGGCGGCGCGGATGAGCCGGGCAGATTATCTGCTGTTTATGACCCAGGATGCATTGCCGGAAGACTGCCATTTGATTGAAAAGCTGGTGGAGGCGATGGAACAGGACGAAAAAATCGGAGCTGCCTATGCCAGACAGCTGCCACGGGAAGACTGCCGGCTGATGGAACAGTATACGAGACAGTTTAATTATCCGGAGGAAAGCCGGGTGAAATGGCTGGCAGACCTGCCGGAACTCGGTATCAAGACGTATTTTTGTTCCAATGTGTGCGCAATGTACAGGCGTGAGCTGTATCTGCAGTTGGGGGGGTTTGTACAGAAGGCCATTTTTAATGAAGATATGATCTTTGCAGGAGAACTGATCCAAAAGGGATATGGAGTGGCTTATGCGGCAGAGGCAAAGGTGGTACATTCCCACAATTATTCGGCAATCCAGCAGTTTCACCGGAACTTTGATCTGGCAGTTTCACAGGCAGACCATCCGGAAGTTTTTGCCGGGATCCGATCGGAAGGAGAGGGGATCCGTCTGGTGAAAAAAACCGCCGGCTGGCTCTGCAGACAGGGAAAACCATGGATGGTGATCCAGCTGGTATGGCAGAGCGGCTGGAAATATCTGGGCTATCTTCTGGGAAAGAGATATCAGAAGCTTCCAAAGTGGGTGATCCCTCGTTGTACGATGAATCCGAAATATTGGGAATAAGCGGGAAAGTTCACAGTTTTAACACAATTTTCGGATATGATAAACAGATACACAAAACGTGAAAAAGAATGTGAAGACATATAAAGGACAGGGAGAAAAACGATGAATGATGAATGGAAAATGCCGGGAACAGAACAGGAAGAAAATCAGCAACCGGTCGGTGAAGAATCTGAAGTGACAGAGGCGACAGCTGTAAAAGAACCGGAAGCAGGGGAAACCGCAGAAGCAATGCCGGAGGCGACAGAAAGTCAGGAACCTGAAGTATCGGAGCGGGTGGAAGTGACAGAAACGACGGAAGAAGCAGCGACAAACGGTGACGGGCAGGTTGCAAAAACAGAGGAAGAAAAACCGAGATATCCGTGGGAAGCAGTGTTGGGGAAAGAGGAGAAGAAAGAACAGTCGGCGGATGTGACGGATACTCCGGTACAGCCACAGGAACAGCCGGTGCAGCAGAGTGGTGCACAGCCGGAGAATTCGCGAGAAGCAGCTTCTTATCACTGGGTAAACCCGGATTATCAGAAACGCCAGAACGGAGCGGACGGCGGGGAACGTGCCAGCCAGAATACGTATGAGAATCAGAATTACCGGGAGGATGTCAGCGGGACTGCGGATACACAAAATTACACAGAGACAGCAGCCGAATCACAGGATAACGGAGGCTGGGGACAGCCGGTCGGTGGAAATCATACAACAAAAGAGACGGAAAACAGCAGTCCTTCCGGACAGACAACCGAGGGCTATCAGAATGGTAACTGGGGATGTGCGGGAAACAGCCAGAATAACCAGAATACACAAAATGGCGGAGCGTATCAGAGTGGGAATTCCTGGACGAGCCGGGAACAGAGTACGCAGAACGGTCCGGTGACCGGCCAGAGAAAGTACGGAAATTATACGTATTACCAGCCACAGCAGGATCCGAATCAACCACAGGACCACAGAAAACCGGGCGGAACAGGAAAAAAAGTAATAGTAACGCTTGGCCTGGCGGTACTTTTTGGTGTAGTTGCCGGCGGTATCATCATCGGATCCAGTATGATCGCGAATAAAGAAATTAAAAATGAACAGAAAACAGAGTATCAGCTTCCGACCACGGAACTGCCACAGCAGGAGAATGCTGCCGGGGACAGTAACAGCGCAGCAGGAAGCGGAAGTGATGCAGCGGAGGAAGTAAGCGCAGGCACAACGGGAGAATACACCGTTGCGCAGGTGGCCAAAAGTTGTATGCCGTCTGTTGTATCTATTACGAATGCGTCTGTAAAAACGGTACAGGATTTCTTTGGCGGCGTGCAGCAGTATCCGAGTGAGAGTTCCGGTTCCGGTATCATTGTAGGACAGAATGACAGTGAGATCCTGGTAGCAACGAATAATCATGTAGTAGCTGATGCAGATACTATTACGGTCGCTTTTGATGATGATGCGGTGTATGAAGCTCAGGTCAAGGGAACGGATTCCGACAACGATCTGGCGGTAGTCGCTGTGAAAATTTCGGATATGAGTGAAGATACTCTGAAATCCATTAAAGTAGTAAGCATCGGCAATTCCGATGAGCTGGAAATCGGGGAACAGGTAGTTGCCATTGGTAATGCACTGGGATATGGACAGTCCGTAACTTCCGGATGGATCAGTGCGGTGGATCGTGAAGTAACCGACGAAGAGGGAAAGACAACCGGGAAACTGATCCAGACAGATGCAGCAATCAATCCCGGCAACAGCGGTGGGGCACTGCTGAATATGCAGGGAGAACTGATTGGTATCAACTCTGCGAAAGCGGCAGCCACCGAAGTAGAAGGAATGGGTTATGCGATTCCGATATCTGTGGCACAGCCAATCCTGGATGAACTGATGAACCGCGAGACAAGATATAAGGCGGATGAAGATCATGCGGGTTATATCGGTGTGACTTGTCTGAATGTAGATTCTACTTCTGCACAGACTTACGGTATCCCACTGGGTGCCTTTGTAGATTCTGTGGAAGAGGGCGGACCGGCACAGACAGCAGGTATCCAGAAAGGTGACGTGATTGTCAAGTTTGACGGTATGACGGTTTCCGGCAGTTCGGATCTGGTTGGAAAACTGGAGTATTATCAGGCAGGAGAGACTGTGGAGGTTGTGATCAGCCGGGCACAGAACGGGGAGTATCAGGAACAGACGGTTTCGGTTACTCTTGGAAAGAAGAGTGAGATGAAGCAGGCAGATCCCCAGCAGGGTAAGTAAGAGAATAAGTAATATCATAGACGGACGCGGCAGGGGTTCCCGTCAGAGTCCGGCAACGTGGGGCAGAGCAACTTTAAGCGCCCACACAGTGTTGCCGGACCCTGGCGGGAACCCCTGCCGCTGTGTGTTAACGGTGGGAGAAAGTTGAAATATGGTGGGAATGGCAGGAAATAAAAGGAATGAAGGGATAGAACTTATTCAGAGGGGGGAACAGAAGGAAAATAGGGGGAGACAGGCTGAAAGCTGTGTTTAGAAAAAGTTTACTTGAGGGCAAGAAGATTCTGTTTTATAATATAGGGTAAGTAACCGGAAGTACATAGGAGTGACAGGTGGTTTCGGGGACAGTGTCTCATAAAATGTGGAATGAGAAAGGGATAAACGGATGTCAGAAGACAAGGATTTACTGGAAAAAGAAAAGCAGGGGCGGGAGGCTTCTGATGAAAATATGAAGGAAGATGAATACGAAAAAGTCTGTTTTCTGTGTCGGAGACCGGAGAGCAAGACAGGACCGATGATCACGCTTCCTCAGAATATACATATTTGTACAGAATGTATGCAGAAAAGTTTTGATACCATGAATAACAGCAATATGAATTACGGGGAGCTGATGAGCCACATGCCCAATATCAGCATGATGGATCTGTCGAGTATTCCGAATCAGGTATCAGAGAAACAGAGAGTGAAGAAGAAAAAGAAAACGGAAGAAAAGAAGCAGGAATTTACCATGAAGGATGTTCCGCCGCCACATAAGATCAAAGAAAAATTGGATGAATATGTGATCGGTCAGGAACATGCGAAAAAGGTGATTTCGGTTGGTGTGTACAATCACTATAAACGAGTACTCAGTGCAGAGCAGAAAAGTGGTGAAGTAGAGATTGCAAAGTCCAATATGTTGATGATAGGACCGACCGGAAGTGGTAAGACCTATCTGGTGCAGACACTGGCGAAACTGTTGGATGTGCCACTTGCGATCACGGATGCGACTTCGCTGACGGAAGCAGGTTATATCGGTGATGATATCGAAAGCGTAGTTTCCAAACTACTTGCGGCAGCAGACAATGATGTGGAGCGGGCAGAGCATGGAATTATCTTTATCGATGAGATCGATAAGATTGCAAAAAAGAAGAATACGAACCAGAGAGATGTCAGTGGTGAGGCGGTACAGCAGGGGATGTTAAAACTTCTCGAGGGCAGTGATGTGGAAGTGCCGGTGGGAGCGAACAGTAAAAATGCCATGGTACCACTGACTACAGTAAATACCAGCAATATTTTATTTATCTGTGGCGGTGCATTCCCGGATCTGGAGGAAATCATCAAAGAACGGTTAAACAAAAAGGCAGCAATTGGTTTTCAGGCGGATCTGAAAGATAAATATGACAATGATAAAAATCTGTTGAATAAGGTAACGGTGGAGGATCTGAGAATGTTCGGTATGGTACCGGAATTTCTTGGAAGACTGCCGATCATTTTCACATTGCAGGGACTCGATGAAGACATGCTGGTGAAGATTCTTAAAGAGCCACGCAATGCAATCCTGAAACAGTATGAAAAACTACTGGAGATGGACGAAGTTAAACTGGAATTTGAAGAAAATGCGTTGCGTGCAATCGCAAAAAAAGCACTGGAAAAAGATACCGGTGCGAGAGCACTGCGAGCGATTCTGGAAGAATACATGCTGGATATTATGTACGAGATTCCAAAGGACGACAGTATTGGAGAGGTGATCATCACCAAAGAATATATTGAACACACCGGTGGTCCGAAGATCCTTTTAAGAGGACAGGAGCCGCTGTTGTTGCAGTAAAACGGATACAAATGGGTTTTTATATTCAAGGAGGTATGACTTATGAACGAAGATTTATTTGGCAGCATTAAACAGACGATTACAGAAACAGCAGGGGCTGTAGGAAAGAAAACAGAGGAATTTGTTGAGACACAGAAGATGCGAAACAAAGTGCGGACACTGCAAAGAGAAATTCGGAAAAAATATGCGGATGTCGGTGAAATTGTGTATAAGCGCTATGTAGACGGAGATACCATGGATGAAGAACTGGCCGGTCACTGTGAAGTGGTGATGGGTCTGCAGAAAGAACTGGCAGAGTGTAAAGAGAGCATGGCTGCAAAACAGGGAAAAAATGTATGCCCTGCCTGTGGAATCTCCAATCCGAAAGATGCCGTATTCTGCATGTACTGCGGTACGGAACTTCCGGGGGAAGAGGAAGAAAAAGAAGAGGAATGGTTTACCCAGGGACCGGTAGAGGAGACGGAAGACCAGGAAGAGAAAGAAGAGAAAGAAGGCGAAGAGCCGGAAACAGAAGTTGAAGAAGAAACCGAAGAATCCCAGGAAGAAACAAAAGAAGAAACAGCGCCGGAACAGGATGCAGAGCAGGAAGTATGGGATGCCTGCGCACAGAAGGAGGACGGCGATGAAGAGTGAAGAAAAACTGAATCAGTGTTATGAGGCAGTGAAAGATCAGCTCCCATTTGTACCGAAACTGGCGCTGATCCTTGGATCCGGTCTGGGGGATTATGCAGAACATGTAACAGTGGAAAAAACCATTCCATATGAGAGCATCGAAGGATTTCCACGGTCTACGGTAGCCGGACATAAAGGGCAGTTCGTATTTGCAAAGGTAGAAGGCGTACCGACTGTTATGATGCAGGGACGGGTACACTATTATGAAGGCTATCCGATGCAGGATGTGGTACTTCCGGTACGGCTGATGAAGAAAATGGGTGCAGAGATCCTGTTTCTGACCAATGCAGCCGGTGGTGTCAATGAGAACTTCCATGCCGGGGATCTGATGATGATCACCGATCAGATTTCAAGTTTTGTACCGTCTCCGCTGATCGGAGCCAACAGAGAAGATCTGGGACCGCGTTTTCCGGATATGAGTGAGATTTACCGGAGGGAGTACCGGAAGATCATCCGGGAGAGCAGCAAAGCGTTGAACATTGATCTTCAGGAAGGAACGTATCTTCAGTTTACCGGTCCGGCGTATGAGTCTCCGGCAGAGATCCGCATGGTACGGACACTGGGGGCAGATGCAGTGGGAATGAGTACCGCGTGTGAAGCTGTCGCAGCCAACCATATGGGAATGAAGATCCTGGGAATTTCCTTTATTTCGAATCTGGCAGCCGGCATGAGTACACAGCCGCTGTCCCACAAAGAGGTGCAGGAAGCCGCCGATCTTGCCGCACCGAAATTCCGTGCGCTGGTAACGGAAGTGATCCGAAGAATCGGTCAACATGAAAAGTCAGAATAGTATAGAAAAAGGGGAGAAAAATGGAAGTTTTTCGCCCTTTTTTCGGTTATGATGAGAGTATCTGGTGTTTGGCAAAAACACAAAATGATAAATGTAAAAGGGAGAGATAAAACTATGGAAAAAAGATGGTGGAAAGAAAGTATCGTATATCAGATTTATCCGAGAAGTTTTAAGGACAGCAACGGAGATGGAATCGGTGATCTGAACGGTATCACAGAAAAGATGGATTATCTGGAAAAACTGGGAGTGAATGTTGTATGGATATCCCCGGTATATCAGTCCCCGAATGATGATAACGGATATGATATCAGCGATTACCGTGCAATTATGACCGAGTTCGGAACAATGGGAGATTTTGAACGGATGCTTGCTAAAGCTCATGAACATGGAATCAAGATCGTCATGGATCTGGTAGTCAACCATACCTCCGATGAACATCCATGGTTTATAGAGAGCAGAAAGTCTAAAGACAATCCATATCGTGACTATTATATCTGGAGAGATGGAAAAGATGGAAAGGAACCGAATAACTGGGGTTCCTGTTTCTCAGGGCCGGCATGGGAGTATGATGAAGAAACGGATATGTATTATCTGCATCTGTTTTCGAAAAAACAGCCGGATCTGAACTGGGATAATCCAAAAGTCCGGGAAGAAGTATTTGACATGATGAACTGGTGGCTGAAGAAAGGCGTGGACGGATTCCGTATGGATGTAATCAGCCTGATCTCCAAAAAGCCGGATCTGCCGGATGGAAAGCCGGGAATCAATGGATACGCAAGCTTTAATGAGCCGGCAAACGGTCCTCATGTCCATGAATATCTGCAGGAGATGCGTGAAAAAGTATTAAACAATGCGGATACCATTACCGTAGGCGAGTGTTCCGGTGTGACTCTGGAAGAAGCTAAAAAATACGCGAGAAGCGATGAAAAAGAGCTGAATATGGTATTCCAGTTTGAACATATGGATGTGGATGCTGATGCGGATAACAAATGGACCGATAAAAAGATGGATCTGCGCGAGATGAAAGCTGTTCTGACCAAATGGCAGAAAGGTCTGGAGGATATTGCCTGGAACAGTCTGTTCTGGGAGAATCACGATCAGCCACGTTCGGTATCCAGATATGCCGATGATTCCGCAAAATATCATGATGTATCTGCAAAGATGCTGGCAACTTGTATTCACATGATGCAGGGAACTCCTTATGTATATCAGGGAGAAGAACTTGGTATGACGAACGTTCCGTTCACATCGATCGATCAGTTCCGTGATCTGGACAGCATCAATGCTTACAGAGAACTGGTGGAAGAGCAGCATGTATTTACCGCGGAAGAAATGATGCGTTATCTGTGCCGTAAGAGCCGTGACAATGCGAGAACACCGTTCCAGTGGGATGACAGTGCTTATGCAGGATTTTCCACCGTAGAACCATGGATCATGGTCAATCCGAACTATAAAGAGATCAATGCGAAGAAACAGGTCGACGATCCGGAATCTGTATTTAATTATTACAGAAAGCTGATCGCACTGCGAAAAGAAAAAGAGATCATCGTATACGGAACTTATGATCTGTTATTGCCGGAATCCGAAGAAATCTATATGTATACAAGAACACTGGGAGAGGAAAAACTGTTGGTGGTATGTAACTTCAGTGAAAAAGAAGTAGCAGTAGAGATTCCGGAGGAATTCCGCAAGGGAAGTTATCTGATCGCAAACTATCCGGAAGGAGAAATCAAAGAACAGATGACGATTCGCCCATATGAAGCATTTGTGCTTGAAAAATAAAAGAAAACTGTGAGGGTATTGAACAGTTATAAGAAGAGATGAAAGAAAAGGTCGCTGTGTTTACAGAAAAATGTGAATGCAGCGATCTTTTTACGATTGCAGAAAATAAATATAGAACAGAAGCCAGTCTGTACAAAGACAAAAAAATAGTGCAGGAAGCGGGACTTGAACCCGCACGATATTGCTACCACAGGCACCTGAAGCCTGCGCGTCTGCCAATTCCGCCATTCCTGCACAACTTTTATTATTGAAGTTTTGTTGCATCTCAACAACATAATATACTATACATGAA